>Ga0213867_1001180_pt1 | contig 11639 bp, 10 predicted proteins | sample PICome_12_FD_160120 | JGI IMG/M metagenome (GOLD analysis project Ga0213867, IMG submission 160120) | Coastal seawater microbial communities near Pivers Island, North Carolina, United States - PICO540 | ecosystem: Environmental > Aquatic > Marine > Coastal | place: USA: North Carolina... | reverse complement strand
TGTTCTCCCGTAGGAGTAAGAGGTTCTTCAGATGCAAGCTCTTCGGCTTGTTGTTGGAGCTGCAGCTGAGCTTGAAACTCAGGAGACAGCTCCATTTCACCTGGATCCTCCCTAAACTGCTCGTAAGGATCGAATTCCATAGTTTATCTAAATGAGTTTAGTTTCTCAATGTCTTCTGCTGTAAGAGGTCTCATAAGACCACCAAGATGCAGATGTGTTTCGTGAGCAGGATTACCATCACCAGGTCCGATAACTTCTTTGAAAAGATTCATAGATCGAATCAGTTCTTTAAGTTGTCGGGTTTTCTCAATGGATGCATTGTAATCACCTGTTTGATGTGTGATGTCAAATGCTTCACCATAACCGTGATAACTGTTACCTGCATGTACAGGTGCTACACCACCAAAGTCAGGGTGCTCAGCTACTTGGAAACCAAGCTTTTGTATGGTTTTACCAGTTTGTTGGTAAGCACTTTTGTTGCCTTCATAAGTCAAGGCATCAGTAAAAGATCGTTTAAGACTGTTACCTGCAAAACCTGCTCTAAGATTAGAAGGTTGTGCAACAGTACCAGCAGTTTGTTGAAGTGCACGTAGTCTTTGTCTTGGGCCATTAACAGCGTTAAACAAATCCTGACGTTGCTGTTCAGTCATAGTGCTATTTACACTTTGAATAATCACTGGGGGTTCTAGTGGTTGCAATTCTGGATCTCCTAATGCTTCAATTTGACGGTTGATAACTGTAAAAGGATCAAGACCATTGCCCATGCCAGTTACAGCAAGGACATCAGTAGGGACTACAAAACCAGGTTTACCATAGCCAGATACAATAGACGCAATTTCTTCTCTAGTGAGGATAGATTCTGCTGTATTAAGGGTTCCTTCTAAACCTTTCTCCATTACTGAAGTAACAATTGCTTGGTAGTTACGTCTCGCTTTTTCTACAGTAGTGACGTTACCACCAGTTAGATTCGGAAAGTCTGCAGCACCACCAGGTTTAGACGGTTTACGATACCACAAGCTGTTCGGGTCTTTAGCACCAGCTTTAACTTCAGCCGCAAGTTGAGTAGCAACTGTGTTAGCGGCAGTGTTAAAATCAGCCCCACCTGCTACAGCCTGATCAACCCGTTTACGGTATTCAGCCCGCATCTCTTGCTGAAGAAATACACTAGCAGGATCGTTCGGCTTTTGGCTACCAAAACTGGTCACACCATTAGCAACTGTCTTAAAAGAATCCGATTGATCTTTATAAACACCTGAGTTATACTTAGCCTCTTGTGCAGCAAACCGTTTGTCTAATTCACGAGCGGAGTTAATATCAAGATAAGACAAAGCGTTGACAGCTTCTTGAGTGATAAAACCATCAGGGATACTTTCAAGTTGCTCAATTTGTTCTGCCTTAGCCTTTGCTTCAATGGTATAACTTGCTAAAGTTTTTTCAACCGAAGCCGGGACTTTTCCATAGGTATTTATGAACATGTCCCTAGCTTCTTCAGCATAGGCTTTAGTCGGGTTTTCAGTGAAACCTTTTAAATAGTTACGTTCAGCCTCTTGATAAGCTAGGTTATCAGAAGTAATCTGAGCCCTCCTATAGCTATTATCAGCCTCAAGACGAGCTTGTTGAATCTGGCTAAAGCGACTTGGACGTGCAATAGAATATGGCTTTTTATCACCTGGCAGTTGAACGTTTCCTAGCTGATCTAAAGTAAAGATAAACTCACCGTTGGGGTTCCGCATAGTTGCCAGACTACCGAACCATTCATGAGCCTTGGCATAATCAAAACCATTAGCCCTATAAACCGTTTGGAAAGCTGGAACGATATTAGTCGCAAACTCTGCAGGATTTTGGGTGATAATTTTAGTTTCTTTATCAATAGAAATTTGGCGTTCAGCCTTTTCATCAACACCCCTTTCACGAGCCAAAAACGCTTGATTGGATTTAGCAACGAGATCGATAGTTGTACGAAGAGTGCCTGGTTTTAGCTTGACGCCATTAAACTCAAACCCTTTTCTAAAAAACTCTTGTGTAAGGTCTGCTATAACACCAGAACGTTCTTCCGAAGTTAAACGTCTACCTAGTTGTTCTTCAGCTCTTTGTACAGCTTCTATTTGTAACTGAGGAAGTTTGTTCTCTACTGTCCAAGTAAAAAGAGCTTTGTAAAGTTCCCGCTGCTGACGGTTATTTAGGTTACGTTGCTTAGAAATTGCTAAGGAATCGCCACCATTTAGCTCAGCCTCATCTAATGCAGACTGTCTTTTCTCTTCCTGTTCATCCTGATACGCCTCACCCACACTGGACACATAGTTAATGTAAGCGTTTTTTTCAGGGTCTGTTATTGCTTTTCTAAACTCTTCTGAAACTACCTCTTCATCCTTAGCCTTTACATATTGACCATAAGCTTCCGTAGCAGTTTTACTAAACTTAGCTACATTTTTAAAGATGTCAGCTTGAGCCTGCTGGTCAACACGGAACTGTTCCTGTTGTACCCTGGCTTCAGCTTGAAGACCAGAGAGTTCTCTTTGTTGATTTTGCTGTTGGATTTGGTAGTTTCTTTCTCGTGCTGCTGCTTCAGACCTTTGGTTTTCTTTAACCTCTTGCAGGATCTGTTGACGGTTTTGAATATCAGCATCACGCGCATCACGCATACCTTGAATGATACGGTTGCTTTCTTCACGCATCCGTGAGATTTCAGCACCACTAACTTGAATAGGACGGAAACCACCAGACTGAGCAGACCTTCTAAATTGTGCTTGTTTCATGGTTTGAATACCTCCGCCCAATCAACACCTGACGCAATAGATGAAGCAGCACTACCGAACCCTTCGATAAGCGGCGCTACTGTGCTTTGCTGTACTGCTGGTGGTATGTAAGTTGGTGTTACCTTCATTGGTGCAATAAAAATACGTTCTGGTGCTTCTTTAGGCATTGGGATATCTGGAATTGCTTGTGGTCGAATCATCATCTCTGCACGAGCAGCCATATCTGCACCATACTTTTGAGTAGCAATTTGACGCATGTTGCGTTGAGATTGCTCAACAGAACTAGCCAAGCTAGCATCTTGAATTGCAGTGTTACGACCAGCAGCAGCCACAACTGACTGCAAAGCTTTAGTCCTTGTATTACCTGCTTGACCTAATGCTGCAGCACCTTGTTGTTGTAGTTGTTCGATACCTTGACCTTGACGGCTAAAAGCATCTTCAACAAAGATTTCATTCAATGCAGCTTGTTCTGCTGCATACGCATCAATAGCTGCCAAGCTATTAAAAGCAAGTTGATTCTCTGTATTTTCAACAGACTTAGCGTATTGTTGTACAACTTGGTTGTACTGAATGTCTTGAATCTGCTGGTTATAACGCCAAGAATCAAGCTGAATTTCCCTTTGAAACTCTCTATTGTTGTAATAGTTCTGTTTATCTATCTCAAACGCTTCTTTGTTGTACTTGTTAGTAGCCTTCGCTGCTTTTTTTGCAGATTTTTTCTGCTTACTTCGGGCTGATCTAGCAGCAGCGTTTTGTTTTGATGCTTGGCTGGAGCCAAAAATACCGCCAACAATTGATGTGGCGGCACTAACACCAGCAGCAATTAGAGTAGGTTCAATACTCATCTCCAAACCAGAGACAGCAAGCTGTTCATCTAGAATGTTATTACCTTTAGGATTAAACATCAGACCCTCCTATAGTTCTTAGGAGTGTAGTTACCCTCCCACATCATTGACACCAACGACACAGGGAAGGGTTCACTGCTGGTGATTTTAAATTCAAAATTCATATTACGTTGATGAATTGGTACAACAAATTGTTGTTCTTGTTCAACTGGTTCGGAACTAGCTTTATAAATACCAACAGGTGTAACCTCTCGTGCAACTGTCCATTCCTTAGATTGGTTCAGTTTAATTTTAAAAGTTACAATACCAGATCGACCAGCTGATACCTTAACTCTAGAGATTGTTAGATTACCTGTGAAGTCAGTAGTTTCGGGATTACGTCTAAAGTAAAACTTAGGTAGTGTTACCTCAAAGTCATAGTCGTAACCAATAATGATACCATTAGCAAGACCAGTTACATCTTTATCCGCTTCAAAGTAATGATAGTTATTGCTATCTACTTTAGGTGTTAGGGTAAATGAATAGCCAGGTTCAGCGTTGGGATTACCTACCAATGCCTTTGCTTGCTTATTGATAATAGGTGTAAATGGTGTGTAGATAAATGTTTTGTCGGTAGTGGAATCATACACAACAGCTGTAGACCCGGTGGGGTGTGTGGGTCGTGCAGACATGTCCAAACAAGCGTTACCTATAGTGCTATCAGCTGTAGCTGTAACAGAACCTGTAGGCACTTCATCTAGATTGATAGTGTTAATAGTATATTCATCACGATGTTGAGCTACGATAATCATCTCATCATCTAAAATATCAGCGGATTGGATAGTACCAGTTACCTGCCACTTAGTCCAAGCTCTCATTACATCAGACTCACCGTTGTTATAGAAACGGAAGATGTAGATGTAAGATGACTGACGGTCAACTAAGACAACCATGGAGTTTTGTGGACTGACGATAAGGTCATCTACAGTATCAGGAATCCACTCTAGTACAGTCTTACTGATGTCAACAACAGAAGGGCTTTGACCAACCTCTCTAAGTTGCATATAGAACAACTTGCTGTAACCAGTTACCTTATTAACAAAGGCGATACTGTTACCAACCTCAAGCGGTGAGATGTTTGGATCTGATTCATAGGTAGAGATCGACCTAACCAATGTAGATGCTGGAGTCAGTACACCAGACTCCGTAGCAAGTACAAGGAATTGTTGCTTACTAGAAAATACAACCAAACCTTGTGGAGCAGGTACAACATCTGTCAATGTAACAGGACGTACACTAGATACATTAACATCAATAGGATCAGAGTCAACTTGTGTTGTTGCTGACTTAGCAAAGAAGTTATAAGAGTCGTTGGCTACACCAAAGATGATGTTATCTTCAGACAAGAACCCAAGACGGTTGTTATAGAAGAAAGATGCATTGATCTTCTTACCAACGAAAGATGGTTGTGGGTTAGTAACATCATCACCAGTAAGACGGTCAACCCATGTTAAAGGTCCAAAGGTAAATGTAGTATCACCTGTATTGATCAATGCATGAGGCATTGTAGAAGCAGTTAAACTGGTGGATACATCACGCGCTGCTGTTTCCTGCCAATAACCGCGACCTCTGTTAATGTTAGTATCATACGCAACAAACTTAACGTAGTAGTCATCAGCTGCAGTAGCACTATTGAGAATCCTGACATTATGCCCACTAAATGATTCCAACGGTAGCTTAGATACATCAGTTACATCATCCTCAAATACTTCAATAGCAAGGTTAGCTGCACCACCTCTAGCGTCAATATCAAATGTCAAAGGGGTTCCACCTGGTGTACTGTAATCAGTAACTACACCATTGGCTTCGTTTGTTCTACGAATTACGATGCTGTTATTGTAACCTTCTAAATACCACTTTCCATTAAAATCAGCATTAGAAGCAGCCTGTTGATCCAAAATAAGCTGCCTGATACCATCAATCAAATGATGCGTCGGTTCTATTTCTGATGATGGTGTTGCTGTAAAAAACAACATATCATCAAAAGTTGTGGTGTTCTGAGCTGTTACGGTAACTGACTCACCTTGAATTGTAACTGTAATTTCATCATCTACTACCAGACTAAGTAGCTTTAAGGTTGCTACAGAATCAGCAACATATGTACCAGCAGCATCCATTGCTGTAGTTACAGCTCTATTAGTAATAATAGTGGTGTCTTGAATACTACGGAAGTGGTAGTGATCAGAACTTGTACCTGTAAGGTATGCAGTACCAGTGTTAGTCACTGTACACCACGTACCATCTGTTTTCCAGGCATAAACATTTGTACCTTTGATAGCAGCAATGTAGGAACTACCAGCACCACGATCGATGAAGTGCCAAATAGCACCATCTAATGCAGCCTTGTCGAAAGCAGAACCACCACTATCTTTTAATTTATCAATGAACTTCATACCAGGTCTTTTAAGTAGACCATAGGTAGGGTCAGGATAACCGTTGATACACTCAGTTACCTGACCTTCTAGTTTCTTGTCATCATTTTGCTTGGAGACACCACCAAGAAAATTAGGGATTAGTTGTGTTACTGCTGGCATTATCGCATCAAGGTATTAAATGGGCTGTAAGCTCTATAATAGTTACCATCTTTAGGTGCTCCGAAGTAACTATGGTCAGCTTGGTTGCAGTCATATTCAAGAGCCATTGCCCTTGTATACGCTTCTTTTTGCTGTAGCATTTGGTATTGGTTAGGATCACCAACAACACGGCTAGACACCACTGCTGCAGCACGAGCTACGATATAAGCTTGTACAGGTTGGGGGATGTTTTCGTACTCCCATTCCCACAACACATCGAAGTATAGGGTTTCATCTGTATCCCATACGTCAGTGTGGTTAATTGTATCGTAAATATAACCACCACGGTTAACCACATTACGACCTAAGTTAGCAGGATAGTCCTGACTAAGGTCAGCTTGGATAACGTTATTAGGTAGTACGATCTTTTTGGTGGAGGAGTCCGGTTGTAGTTTGTCGTAATTACGTTCAATGTTATAAGACCAGCCTTCAGACTGAACTTCACGTGACACTTCTTTCAAAGTGTTATAAGCAATCGCAACGTCCGGGTTGGTTTGTATCTCTACTTCGTAAGATATGTTAGCTTTACCAATGGTAATGTTTCCAGTTGCACTGTGTGAAATACTAACAGTATATTCATAGGTTGCAGGATCAGTTGCAGGAGTCACCTCAACACCAGCTGTTGCAACGGAAGTGTTGTTAATAATAGATGTACCTGATAGGAATGTACCTACTGAAATGTCTGATTCTGTTGTGGTCAGTGTAGTGCCAGTAATAGAACCAGTAAATGTACCAGTGGATTCAACTACATATGTATTTTGAGATGTCAACGTGTTTACAGGAGCCTGACCAACTGACGCCAGGATCTGATTAACAGCTTGTAGTTCGGTGTTTGGGCCAGTTGTAGGATAAGGCATTGTTGATAATGAGTCTTATTCTCAATAAGTAATTAAAAAAAAGGGGCCCCCGAAGAGGCTCCCGTATAAAGAAAGATCAGAATGCAGCAGGCTTGGTAGCGGTGCCAGCAAACAGTTCCACAGCAGCAGCGGGATTCAGGTAGTCAGCACCCATGGCGAGACGACCCAGGATCACGTCACCCTGGTAGATGGTGGAGACATCACCACTGGTGACTTGCACCTGAGGAGCGATAGCTTCCACACAACCAGCAGCTTCACGCTGGAAGATCAGACCACAGCTGTTAGCGAATTCGGTCTCTTCACCGTACTCGTTGTTAATGCCGGTAACATCGTTAGCAGCATCTTCAAGAGCTTCAGACACGAACGAACCAGTGTTACCAGGATCGGTAACGCCAGGGTTAGTGGCAGAACCAGTACCGTACTTAGTACCATACTGAGAGAAGAACGGAATGTTCATGGACTTGTAGATCTTGATACCAGCGATCTCAATGATACCTTGACCGCTTTGCAGTGCAGTACCTTGAACATCACGGTTCACAAGACCAGAAGTACCAACAGCTTGAATCAGTTCATAGTACTGACGGGGGTTCAGAACACCCACACGTCCATCCTGACTCACACCTTTTTCATCCAGAGCAGCGGCAGCATCATAGAATGCAGACACCAGTGCACCAGAATCATAAGCATCAGAAGCGTTAGTGGTAGCACCAACACGGATCTGAGTACCACCAGGCTCAACATAGTTGGTCTTGGTGATCGGAGAAGCAGCACGTGCACCACGAGTGATAGCACGGAAGATCAGACGGTCATACTTTTGAGCCAGAGCATAGCCGATCTTACGGCTGATCTCAGAGCGCATGTCATAATGAGAAAGAGTCTCATCAAGGTCATACAGGAAAGCAGAGCTGATCAGCAGATCATCAACCGTGATGGTCTTCTCGGCCACCGGAGGTGCACCGTTGGAATCACCCAGGATGCTGTTACCAGGAGTATGGTACTCAGCCTTGGTGTGACCAGTGTAGATGAACTGGAGAGACTTACCATTGGTCAGCGTACGACGCATAACCATATCACGAGCGATAGCATTATGCTGGAAGCCTTTGAACATTTCTCCACTGAAAAGCTTCAAGTAGAGAGCGCGGGCGTCACCCGCAGAGTTAGCTTGACCCGGACGAGTAAGCTGCGCCGGGTTTACAGAAGATTGAAAAGCCATTTTAATTTAAGGTTAAAAGTATTAAGCAAGCTTCAAACGTTTGAAAAATTTTTTGTGGTCTATTCCCACCGTCTAGACGGCTAGAGGTATCGGCGTACCGGCTCTAACCAATGCAAGGGGAGTCCGACTCTGAGGTGCTCCCCAAGCTTTTTACAGAAGACCTTTAAGGCACTTCTTTTGTTTGCGGCATTCGGCTTTTTTATCACCACAATAACCACAACGTTTAAATACAACCTGGTTATCACCTGGCATCATCGGAGTGACGTTAGCTGTAACCTTATTAGATTGCATTGATTGGGCTTTTTTACGAGCTGCCATAATTAGTTAAGAACAGTTTTTTTATATGCTGTGCCACGGTAGCACAGTGCGACTTCCTTTTCTTCACGTAGCATACGCTTGTAAGCTTTGAGAATGAAACGCTTTTCGAGATCAGACATAGTTCGTACAAGATAAAACCTAACCCCCGTTCCATGGTTAGGTAACATGCGGAAGCAACATAGTTGCGACTGAACGTACGAATTGATTAAAAGAAACAGCCACTTCCTTTAATAAGCTATTTGCTTATTTAAAGTTATCCAATACTTGGAGCAGTCAGAGCCACAGGTGTGGTCTCAGCAGCTGCCAGATCAAGAGGGAAGTTGTGAGCATTACGCTCGTGCATAACCTCAAATCCAAGGTTAGCGCGGTTAAGAACATCAGCCCAGGTGTTAATCACCCGACCTTCTCTCTCAACAATGGATTGGTTAAAGTTAAAACCATTCAGGTTGAAAGCCATGGTAGAAACACCAAGAGCAGTAAACCAGATACCAACAACAGGCCAAGCTGCAAGGAAGAAGTGGAGACTACGGCTGTTGTTAAAAGAAGCGTACTGAAAAATAAGACGACCAAAATATCCATGAGCAGCTACGATGTTATAGGTCTCTTCTTCTTGACCAAATTTGTAGCCATAGTTCTGACTCACTTCCTCAGTCGTCTCTCTAATAAGACTAGATGTGACCAGACTTCCATGCATAGCACTAAACAAAGCCCCACCGAATACGCCGGCAACGCCCAGCATATGAAACGGATGCATGAGAATATTGTGCTCCGCTTGGAAGACAAGCATATAGTTGAAAGTTCCAGAGATACCGAGGGGCATCCCATCAGAAAAAGAACCTTGTCCAAAAGGGTAAACCAGGAAGACAGCAGTTGCGGCAGCGACTGGAGCAGAGTATGCAACAAAGATCCAGGGACGCATACCTAGTCGATAGCTAAGTTCCCATTCTCGTCCCATGTAAGAAAAGATACCAAGGAGGAAATGGAAGACGACGAGCTGATACGGTCCCCCGTTGTACAGCCATTCGTCAAGTGTATTAGCTTCCCAAATTGGGTAGAAGTGTAGTCCGATGGCATTGCTGCTCGGTACGACGGCTCCCGATATGATGTTGTTTCCATACATAAGGGAGCCCGATACGGGTTCACGGATTCCATCAATGTCAACGGGTGGCGCTGCAAGGAACGCCGTAATAAAACAAATGGTAGCGGCGAGTAGGCATGGAATCATCAGGATACCAAACCAGCCAACGTATAAACGGTTGTTAGTGGACGTTACCCACGAGCAAAAGTCTTCCCACGAAGATCGTTGAGAAGAAATTACAGTAGTTGTCATAGTCAATTAAGTAAGTTGCCGTCCCACCCACCACATATTCAATTAATTTAGTTTTTCTTTTTAGCAGTTTTAGCAGCTCGTTTGAAGTTAGCAGCAGTAGGAGCACCAGGTGCACCAGGCTTCCGCATCTTTTCACCAGAACCTTTTTTGATCCTCATGCGTTTAGCATGGATGTTAGTGTAGAGACCTTTTTTAGGCATTAGGAGTTACCACATTTCCATTTACGTAATGCAAGAGCCTTCCGTGTAGGACGACCCTTGCTATCTTTCATTGGTCCTTTGACACCAGACATTCTAGCACAAAAGGACTTTTTCCGTTTACCACCACCAGGTTGTGGTGCTTTCAGGTTAGAACCTGTTTCTCTATTGTATTTAGCACGGCCAGCGGCAGTCAAGCCACCAGACCGTGATTTATGTTTACCGATCTTTAGACTGACTGATTTACGCTTTGCCATTAGTTTCGGTATTCAGGTTTAATAGGCCAGGAGACAGTGTATGGATACCCAACCTGGTCAGTGATATCACGAAGAGCTTGACGATAGAGCCTCCACTCATCTGCATTAGTGACTGGTGAATCGACTGTCATCAGCCAATCAGACTCAACCAACTCACGGTTACGACGAGTTATAGCTACGTACTTAGCTTCTTCATCCAGTTCTGCCTGAGTTACATCAGTGACTTGAGACAGGTAGGTGGTGTTGAGCATCTCATACAACTCCCGTCCATAAGCCTGATCATCATTTGGAGTTGCATAGAAGCGGACTACTTCACCTGTCTCTTCAATTGTAACCAGACATTCGATACCACCACCAGGTTTACGCTTAGCTTCTCCGAAATGGATTTCTCCATTCTCTAATCTTTTTAATGTCATGATAGTTAGTAATTAAGCGATTCGTAGGAAAACAGTGGTTTCTATTTGAGAGACGGTAGCGGAATCAGCTTCTATACTGCCCATCACCCTCCAAGTTCCAGAAGGCGCTACACCAGCAGTATTAGCAGCAGCGTTAGAGTAACGCATATTACTTCCACTAGCCGTAGATCCAGGTGTCTTATCGGAGTTGGTATTTGCTAACGAGAAGAATCCATAGGAACCAACAGAACCTACACTAAGACTAGCCGTAGCACTACCAACATCACCAGAATCTAGGTCTCCATTGATCGTGCCAGTAGCCGTGAAGTCACCGTTATCGTTAAAGGTGAATCTGGTGGTAGAACCATCGCGGATGTAGAAGTTACCAATACCTGTGTTCAGGTCCAGATATAAGTGAGATCCGTTATTAAACAGCTCAGCATCATTACCAGTACCCAAGTAGAGGCGTTCATTATCAGCTAGGTTGATGTCACCGCTGATAGTTCCTGTAATAAAGGTTTGGTTGTTTGTACCTTGATCGACTACACTGATATCATCCTGACCTTGAGGTACTGTAACCGTACAGTTTTCTGTGGTGGAAGATAGGATAATATCTACAGCTGGCGTGTTATGTGCGATGACCGGATCTTTAATGTCAACCTGCAAACAACGCTTTAGGTATGCAAGAGTACTGACATTAGAGGTAGTACCATCTACTATACGGATATCATTGAAGAGGCAGTTAGTGATTAGACGGGAAGTTGTACCCTCCATGTACACTAAGTAACCTTGAGAGATGTTGCTGTTAGTTGATGTATATCGTTGGATATTCCATACAACATTATCGACAACAATATCT
>Ga0213867_1001177_pt1 | contig 11650 bp, 3 predicted proteins | sample PICome_12_FD_160120 | JGI IMG/M metagenome (GOLD analysis project Ga0213867, IMG submission 160120) | Coastal seawater microbial communities near Pivers Island, North Carolina, United States - PICO540 | ecosystem: Environmental > Aquatic > Marine > Coastal | place: USA: North Carolina | collected... | reverse complement strand
TAAACGCAGTGATAAACCAAAATGGAGGGATAATAAGCATTCCAAAAATTGTAAATTATAGCACAGTTACCGATGTTACGGTTTCTGGAATACGAGAACTCATTAACACAGAAAATTTCCAATCTCTTTATGATAGTAATTTTTCTACCATCCGCTACAGTTTTCCTTTGTACTCCCGAGTTGTGATTGATACAGTAAATTCACATAGTCCAAATTGTATAACATGTGGTATTTTGAACTGTTATATCAACCAAGGGTATATTAATATTGATAACATTATAGCTGGAAATCCGATTGCTGATAGTGGCTCTGGAATAGAGGATTATGTTATACCTGGTTATAGGAACTCGATTTTTGATTTTAACTCGATTTATACATATGGTATACAAAACATGGGAGTTATAAATGTCAATATGCCTAATTTAGATGCCGATTGGGGATTGAGACAAGAAGTTTTACGTATAGGTTTACAATCTTATAAGAATATTGCATTTAAGCATAAAATGATTAATCCTCTCAAGGGTTACGGATTAACTGAAACGAACAGGTCAAGTGAGGATGATATTGAAGATATTATGGGAAATACAGGCATAATTAAAATATCTAATATTTTAAATTTTTCAAATCAAAATAATAAACTTTCCAATGAAGTTTCGTGTGGAATTTTGAATTTAATACAACCATGGTTCCCAGAAAGTATGGGAATAACCGGATATTATAAAGATGAATTATATGGCAGTGTTCCTAATGCTTTGGTAGAGATCTTCAAAGTTATAAATTATGGCTATGGTGGGCAAGGTGCTAGTTTGGGAGTGAAGAATGTATTAGTGAACTATGGTTCCATAAAAATCGATATTTTAGATAATAAATCTCCAATAGACTATGTTGTAAATTCAAATCCTCCAGTTGTTATAGGAATTGAGAATGTGGTTCAAAATGGGTTTGCTTTTAAAAACCCAGAGGAGTTTTCACATGACCAATCTAGGGGAGATGACTATTGGAAGCTTAATATGGAAACAATTAGAAGTAATCTTACAGCAGACCCAGCTAATACTGATTATTCAACAAGTTATGATACTCCAGAGGCCCATTATTCGCAGAGGTCATTCTTACCTCCCTTTCCTCCACAATATTATGATGAAAGTGGTATTCCAATATTAAAAGAAAATTTTTATGGTGGAGGCCATTCCTTTATAGTTCCTTGGGGGGACACGGGAAGAGGAGGTAAAATTAAGTATGACCAAGGCCATATTTCAATTGGTTTGGTGAATAACTCTCACCAGACAGCAAACCTGGATATGGATTTGGACGCTGAAACTATTGGAGTTATGAATTATGGCGGTTTAAGTTTCCGACCTCAAATAACTGAATATGATAGTGACGTCTTTTATTCGGGAGTAGAAGATATTACTTCTTATATGCATGCATATATTACAAGAAATCATAAATTAGCCACTATGTGGGCATTCCCTACATCATCAAATGTGTCAGAAGATAGCGCTTTAGCTGGAGGAATGTCTCGTTCTGATTTATTTAAAACACCTTATTATGAGAATTATAGAAATCCGGTAGCTATGTATTACAAATATCTTAAAGAAGGGTCGGATGAATTGGACCCAAATAGTAAGATTTTCTTTCCTATGAATTGGGGTATAGTAACTATCAACAGTATTCATTCAGGATTAGAAAGCCTTCCATTAGAAGATAATAACTGCGGCACTTCATTGGGTATAAAACATCTTACTAGTTCTCTTGGATCAATACAAATATTAAGTATTACTTCTAAAAATCCACAAGTAAATAGGAAAGTTAATACCACAAGAGTAACAAAGGTCAATACTCCTGATAATCCAGAATTATCAAATGATTTAGGGTATAATGATTATAGAGAATTACCATTAAGATATAGTGATTATGAGGTAGTGCATTCTATAAACGATGAAAATGGCAATGTCATTACTATGAATTTAGATGAAATGATAACTTTACCTAGAGGACATATTAATAATGTATTAGATGATAGAATTCATGAAGACAAGGAAGGAATAAATATACATTACCAAAGTCAAATGATTGGAACAACTGGTTCTGGTAATCAATGCAACCAACGTTTTCCTTATGGTATTATTGAAAACTCAGTTAAAGCTGAAAGTAAATATAGGAAGATTGACGAAATAGATAAACAATTAACAACAGAGGACGGTGATAATGTTTACAAATTATTAAAATGTAAGGGTATGAGTTGTGGTGTATTAAGAGTATTGAATTATGGTTCAGAAGCACCAGGATTATGGATGTTAACTGATTTTAGTCAACCGTTTGTTCAAAGTCATGATTACGAGGATTACAGGCGCTCCTTTACTAAACGTCAATATGCTAGATTGTTTAGAGAACGTTTTGGGGCTGCGGCAGCAGGAAAGGATATTGGCTATTACAGAATGCCTGCTATAAATACGCCTTATGATAGCAATGAAGAAAAAAATGGGCCTTCGGATTTTCCTATAAGCTGGTTTGGTGAAACAATTGATGATACTGATTATTTCGATTTAACTGAAGAAGACCCTTACGAGGTGCCTCCATTTATTGTAAATAATTCCTTAATTAATGAACTTATAAGAAGAGATTTATTTGAAGGAGTTTCTTTGGAGGTTGTTCCCAGTGATACTGATAATCGTTTTTATAATGGAGCAGCATTATTTCCCTATATCACGAGAGAGAGGATAGGTGTTAATGACCAGAATTTTGAAATTATATATGACAAATTAACCGAAAATGGTTTTAGAACAGACCAAGATATATTATTCACTGATGCTGATGGAGATAGAGATATGAACCAATATCCTTTAAGACCTTGGTCTTATCAAACATTACAAACCCATGGAGGTTATATTTTAGACCCTATATTTGAATGGGAATTTAGAGAAAATGTCGACGATACTAATAATTTAAAATCAAGACAAGGATATGTAGCGGGTTGTGTTCCAGAAAATAACCATATGTCAATGTGGCCTCAATTTACAAACGAACTTTTAGCAGGAAAGGAATTCTTAGGGTGGGATTATAGTGAGCCTCCTGAGTCTGAAAAATATTCGGGAGGTTATTTAGGCCCTAAAAATTGCCTTAATACTGTATCAAGGGGAGTGGTCTCCGGACATCATCGAACTATGAGTGTCGACAATTTCTTTAGATATCAATACAATGCTAACTTTCCACCAGGATTTAATCCTCAATTTATTCAAGGAGGACAGCTATCTTTCCCTGATTTAAATAGAACCAATAAAGATTACGTATTTCAGTATGGTATTCTTAAATTCGATGATACTGTTTTATATGCAGATGCATATAGATGGGATGGTTTTGCCACTGTATCTTTAGGAAAAAAATTCATTGCCCCATTAAATTCAATGTTACCAGAAGGACAAGCTGATATAATAACGTATTACAAGCAAAAGAATACACATGATGACCATGCGTGGTTTCCCGAAAAATTTAAAACAGGAAATACCTATTATAACTTATTATATGAAAATAAGAACTATCAAGGAGACCATGAATATCGATTACACTATGGTTTATTTGGTCCTCATAGTGCACTAGGAAAAATAATACAGTATGCTGGTACTAGAGTATTTACTAGTTTTAAAAAGAATGAGCAATTGTTAATAGAAAAGGCAACCTCAGATCAATTGAAGAGACAAAAGGCAGCAGCTGAGGCAAGTATTGCAGGTCAAATTACTGGGAGTGTTATAATTGGTGTTGGTATTGCTTATGCAGGTGGTATTGTTGCGGCAGGAATAGCAGTGCAAAGCGCCATTTACTACGGTTTAGGATGGTTAGTTTGTTGTTGCACTATCAGTTAAAATTTTAGCTTTAAAAAAAATAACAATTAATTATATAACATGAATATTGATAATTTAGAATTTTCCATTTTATTTGATGGATATATGGATGTTCTTGAAGAGACATCCGGAACATATTTAGATTTAAAAGTGGGTGGAAATTTATTATGTTACCAAAGTTGGACGCAGGCTGCCTCCCCATTAAATGTTAAAAACCGCAAGGCTTTTGGAATTCCCCCATGTATTTTTGTGGATGCAGTAAATAACTTTCATAAAACAAATGTTCATAACACTATTTATTCTCCAACCCTTACATTAATGATTGGTGAAGGACGTGATTTATGTTTGGTCACATGCATTGGTATTAAATTAAGGATTGATGAACAAAAAAATCAAATTTTACGATTGAGAATTTTAACAAATTTTCAGGATGTGAATTTACAGAAAAATATTAATTTTGATAATATTTTACATGCCCATGGGAAAACTAACTTGAAAACCAAGTGTTTATTTAGCGAATTTAGATTTTATCATATAAACCATGATAAATATTTTACCGATAATAATATTGCGTTTAAACCAGAAGAACAGATAAGAGATAAGGTTGATTTTAAGAATATGTTAGGAAACAATGATTTTAAAGTGATAAAGAATAATTTTTTATTTAATGATATTTGTGATATTTCTTATGATGAATCAGGAAATGTTGTATTAATGGTAGATAATGAGGAAGGATTACGTAATTTGGTGATGCACCAATGTTGGAATGAGCATGACCTTTTGGATGCAAATCATTCACTCAACCGTTTCTTGAGTTGCTTACACCCATATGAATTAGAGATAATGGTTTCAACCCTAGAAAACTTTATTGAAACCGAGAAACTTGAGGGCATTTTACCAGTTGATGAATTTAGTTATAGACCAACTTGCGTTATGCATGTTGATGGCGATGATAAAGCTTATTTAGGTGTCATGAAATCTTTCAAGATTATAAATGAACTTGGAGATAATTTACTGAATAGTAAGTCAAAACTTAAAATAGTTTTATCTGTTAACCAGATAGATGGTTTAGCCTCCAATATTCCTCCATCTGGTGAAAAAAAGGGTGTCTTCTTGAACTTAGATGCCATGGGATTGATGAAAACAAGAGTTGTCAAGCATTCGGATGGTAGAGATATTCTCCAATCTATAACAGGTGGTTCGCATACGATAAATGAGAAAATAATAGTAAAATATGACCCAGTCCAAAAGAGAGATAGATATTTCAGCAAGGCAACCAATGATTGGTTAGTTAATCAATATTGGAATACACTCCCTCCATCTAAGAGACCTGCGTCTTATAGTAATTATCAAGTGAGTAAATCTGGAAGAGTTTCTAAATCATATTCGCCTGATCCTAATGAACCTGATGACCAAATAACAAATAGCAAATATGCAAACGATTTAGGTAATGAAACTGGTTCCAATAAAAATATAGAAAATAGTAAAGAAAGTTTAATGGAAAAAATTGCTTATTACTCATATGGTAAAGCTGCATTAGAGGCTAGATTGCTAGAAGCTACATTTAAGTCATTGAGTGATATACAACAAAACCCAGATGGAACTTTATCCTTAAAAGATAATGCATCTGAAACATTATTATCAGTAATTCTAGGTTTTGGTGAGGAAGATGAACCCACTAAAACACAAGCAGATACTACAGGAAACACATTAGGTGAAACATTGGATGAAGCAGGTGATAGTTTTATTGATAAATTAAATGAACTCTTACATGGGGGCGATGAAAATGCTGTTGCAAAATTCTTTAAAGAATTTGGTATTGGAATGGGTAATTTTGTTTTGATGATGGGAGGTTTTGAAGGCCTTCGTTTTGTTGGTGGAGGATTTTTAAGAAATACAGTCGTTCGTGGACAAAGTCTTTCAGAGTGGTTAGGGGATTCTTATAATAATACATTAAAACCTATTGGTGATGCATGGACAAGGAAATTTGGTAAAAAGGGAGCAGCAAACCTAAAAGAAAAACTGGATATACCAGCTAACGAGGGAGAATTTGTAGACGACCAACTTTTGGTAATAGAGGGAGAAGCCTCGCAAGTAGAACAAGCTGTGGGGAGTGTAGATGGTGCAGGTGATTTGCTTGGAAACTTTTCAGAAAAAGCCGCTTCAAATATAAGCGAAGCTTTAGAAGAGGCACTTGGAGCTGATATGGAAGCAGTCAATGCAGGTTTGGATGCTTTAGAAGAGGGACAAATGGGAGCAGAGGAATTGGCAGATTTAGCAAAATCTTTTAAGAATGTTACAGATTTTATAAAATCACCAGAAGGAGCAGAATTAATTGGTAATGCAAAAAATGAGGCTATGCAAAGTGTTATAGACGATATGGGACCAGAGCGAGTGCAAGAAATTGCTAGTAATCTTGTTAAAAGAGCTAGAGGTTTATTAAATGACTCAGCCGAAGCATTAGCAGCAGCTAAAGAGGCAGGAACTTTGACTGGAGAAGCTCTAGAAAGTGCAGAAGAGGCATTGCAAATTGCGACAGAAGCTGCGGAAGCTGCTGAGGGTATTGCACCAGAAATTGCTGATGCAACCGCTGAAGCTATTGAGGGAGGCGCAAGTTTGACTGAAGCAGCAGCAGCTGCTACTGAAGCAGCGGAAAGTTCTATGGAGGCTCTGGAAGCTTTAAGTATAATTGGAGATATACTCGAGCTCTAAGTAAGTAATGAATGGTATTTATTTTTTAAATAACAAAATATTATTATAGTATATAATATGGTAAACTATAATAATACAATGTTTGAGTTTATCCTCTCAGGTAACTGTGAGGTTATGAGTTCACTTTCGGGTCATCCAATTAAAAGAAGAGAGACCTGTATTGTTTTTGAAAAATTGTATAATATAATTGCGTATCAAACTTGGGATGCAAATACAATTGTAGAAAATAATCATATTAGAAGAGTTTTTTCTATTAATCCTCACATGTTTAAACTTATTGTTGATAAATTCAATAGTGATAATAATGAATATAAACCTTCGTGTGTATTCAGAACTCCTGAGAAAGATTACTTTGTTGTTGTTAAAAAATTTGAAGTATTAAACAGTTTCCAATCAAGAAACAGCAAAAATGTGGCTTCAATAAATGACTTTTCTATCGGAAAAATTAAATTAATTATTGAGAATAATTTTACGGATATCACTTCAAATTACCATGCAAAAAATACTCCTCATATACCTCCAGGGGTTTATACTGATGTTGACTTAAACTTTAGCAGTGTTTCCTATGATGATTTAGAATATTATGGGGATGATAGAGAATTTACCCCATTTGGTAATTTAGCTAATTTTGATGTGCCACATAAGTTCGATTTGACAAATGAACCTGTGAAGCCTCCACATAAAAATAGTTTTTTAAATGCGTTAGATGCCCCTACGTTTAATTCGGTGCCCACTGATAAGAGTTATAATTTTATTATACGTGAAAAGTGTGACGTCGTTCCAGTTAGTAAAGATACTTATGAAGTAAGAATTAAATCTAATAAATCTTTTATTACTGCTTATGAAGATTGGACAAAAAATTCCTTATCCAGTTATGAACACAAAAGAATTATAAGAGACCTATGCCCTTCCCAATTTATGAAACTTGTCAGTAGTTATAATCATCGTAACAAAATTACCGAATTTGATAAGTTAACTAAATTTACTCCAACAACCTTTTTAGAAGTTGATGGTAAGCCCTACATTGGTGTTATAACTGATATGAGAATTAGTCATTCCACTGATGCTTCAATGGATAAAGAACTTGTTCTCCGATTTAATACATGGCAAATGCAAAGTTTTACAGGAAGAAAACTTCAATATCCAAGTCCTACAACCGACGCCAGATTATATATGAACATTGATAGCACACCTACTGGTATATCTTCATCGGTTTTATACAATAACTTACTGGTTAAGCTGGGAATGACAGCTCTTACCTTTTTAGAAGAAGCAGGAGTTGCAGATACAAACCGATTATTTGGTTTTTATTCGTTAATTAGTTATGTCAATATTCCAAATGATAAAATAGACCCAGGTCTTTTAGCATATTTTAATTATGCGAGAGAAAACCAATTATCTCTTCGTCCAGTGAATACAAATAAAGGAGTTGGTTCTAAACCAAAACAGCCAAACCAGCCAAAACAACCTAATAGAATTAGTCGTTCGGCAAGAGAGGGATTAACTATGATTAGTAATATGCAGAAGAAGTTAGGTATTGAAAGGGAAGATTACCACAATGTTATTAGAAAGCCTAGTAGAGCGAAAGGTTCTTCAAACGGAAGGAGAAGCAAACGAGTTACATATGCAAAGGACAAAAAGGATGTTACTATCTTCGGTTCCTTTTTAGATCCTTTCGAGGCTGCTGCTATTATGGGTTATGCTCTTTTACATATGAGTTATTATTTATCTTTTAATAGAGGAATGCGATTTAGTATTAATGAAACATCTAATGACTTGTCGGAAGATCCTTTCAGTTATTTAACAAGTGCTGATAACCAAAATCTTAAAAATGAGAGAGATTCAATAATAAATAACTTACAGCAAATGGTTATGAATAGAAATCACAAATACAATTACTCTAAACAGCAATTGGGAAATATGGCAAACGGAGCTTTTTTCATGTGTGACTTAGCGTTCACCTTTTTAAATATGCTTGTAAATAAAGATATTCAATTCATTTCATTGAACAATTACTTTGTCGCTTCTTTTTATCCAAAGAGGTCAAAAGGTTCTCTAAATGTAAGAAGTAAAGGAGGCGGTTTTGTATCCAGTGGTTTATCAAAAATAGGAAGAGGTTTAAGACTGACAAGGCCTAGTGACTATGTAAGACCAGGAAGTATTGCAGATGCTGCGCGTCGTGGAGGTTCAATGTCCCACGCGTCACATAATGGTGGTGATTATGAAGTGGTGGCGCGTTCAGGAAATGGAATATATGAGCCTGTTAGTAATAATGTTCCTACGAATGAACCCCTTTATGTTGTTCCTTTTGAGGAAGCAATAGCTCTCCAAAATAATCCTCCTCCAGAACCTGAAATAACCACGTCAATAGGCATGAGGTCTAATACAGTGAACAGTTTTGACTCCGGCGTTGGAGGTTCGCCTCAAAGAGCACCAAGTGATACATGGAGGTCACAATCTTCTTTCGATTTAACAGGAGAGTCCGTAGTGGATAACGCTGATGATAGAGCCGAGGATTTTGAGAGTCTTGGTCCAGATGGTCGACCTACCGCCCCTATTGAGCCAGATTATGTATTGGTAGATGTAAATGGAACCAGTGTAATTCCAAACAGCAGCGCGGGGGATTTTGTAGATGTGGGTCCAGGTTCCAATCTTGACCAATATTTAAGAAACAACCCTCTTCAACCTGATGGGAAAGCTCCGGTTGAGCTTACAGGACCTAATGGTGTTTCGTTAGGAGGATTTAGAGTAGAACCACCTGATGTTCTTAGAACTAGTATTGAAGGTTGGGCATCTCAATTAAGTGGTAGTATATCTGCAATCAATGAGAATGGATTAGAATACTACAGAAATAAGGGACTAATTAGTGATGATTTCCTAGATGATTTAATAAGTAAAGAAAACATTGAGCGCGCAGTGGACGAGATGGTAAAAAATGGAGAATTAAACAGGTCGGATGGACTTCCAGATAAAAAAACTGATATACAAAAAATAGTAGATAATATTAATGATATTTTAAATCGTAGTGATTTTAGAAAAGATTTAAAGGATGCAGAAAAGGGAGGTGATATTAGTGAAGGCACATTATTAAATAAAATCAATGGATTAGAAGGAATATTTAATGGCATAAGTAATGCTTACAACATTGATCTTGATAAATTTTACGAAAGATTAGTGTCTGAGCCAATTATTAATAGTTACGTTGAAAGTGGTTTTATCTCAGCCAATAATGTTAGAATAATATTAAATGATTTAGCTGCTAATTTTACTCCAGGACAAGGTAGTAATATAGATATTGTAAATAGAGTTACAGAACTTTTAGAAAAAGGCGTCATGGAAAGTGCAGATGGCAGATACAAAATTGATTTTAGTGATAAAGTAGCAGAAGTAGTGGATGTAATTAACACAACCATAGTTTCAGAGTTAGCAAAAGCTTTTAATACTCAAAATTTTTTGAATGAATTAGATGGTGAGGGTATTGATTTTATTGATTTATCCACAATGAAAATGAGTGATATACAAAAAGTAGCTAAGCTTAGTATTGAGAATATGAATTTAGAATCTACAATATATGATAGGCTTTTAGAGTTGAGTGGTGTTAACCCCGGAACGGCTCCCGACTTTCCTGAATTACGCGCTTTGACTAATAATATATCTGGTTCGGCTAAATCAACATTAAAAAACATAATTGTTGATAACAATCCTTCTATATTAAATGATGTTCTTTCAAACATGGAAACCGATTATAAGGACTTTATAGATAACAACAAACCTGATCTTACAAAAAAGGATTTAGCAGAAAAACCTAACTTTAATACTGAGGGTATGGTAGACGCTGAGATAAAACAATTAGTAGACACTTATTTTGATGCGTATTTCGATGGACAATTAGGAGAATTTCATCGAATTCAATTAATACAAAAAGTTGGTGATGGGTTCGCTGATTTTTTTATGAATCAGGCCAATGGCCCAGAAGCTCTTAATGATTTTTATGACCAAGTTTATAAACTTACTAAATTAGAAACTGAACTTCAAAGAGCGGTCGATGGAGATACATTATCGTCAAGGGATTTATATAAAATCTTCGACACAACCGTAAATACTATGGAAAATTTGTATTTTAAATCTTTACCAACTCAATCAGAATTTCAAGAAATGATTACAAATAAAATCATTGAAATGATAAATAATCCAGAGATTATTGCTGAAGGAGATAATTTAATGTCTTTACAAGATTTTTATACAAAATATAAAGGTGAAATAATGGACTCTGTAAGAATAGATTTTAATAACAAGTTTGCTGAAAATTTCGAAGGTGAAGCTTTAAAAACAATTGAGATGGTGGAAAGGAATAGTGAATACTCTGATTTTCTTGAGGATGGAATGAAGTTTAAAGGTGAACTTGACGAGATAGTAGAAACCTTTAATGAAGTTGTAGTAGAACTAGGTAACAAAATAGTTGAAGGAGAATTGGACCCATTTAGAATGGAAATTGGTGAACCCATTCCTTAAATAAATAATCAAATAACTATGTATATGTCTCTTTCAAAGATTGACAAACATCATGCAAGTGACCTTATAATAGCTATAAATCAGCAAAATATCAGTCATAACACCTTAGAAGTAGTTAGAACAAATTATATGCAATATGGCAAATTAAAGCAGATTGCAAAACAAATGGAACAACTTAAGAAGGAAGCTGAAGAGGTCATAGCTGAATCCTTTGAACAACACAGGTTGCAAAATGTTGAATGTAAATGCAAAAAAATAAGTGGTTCTACTTACCATTTATATATTAATGAAGATGGAAAAGAATATTTTTCAATAATCGGACCTAAAGAGTGGTCCGCCTCATTTAAGCATACATTTGTGGGTTCCTATTATTATGATTATGATAAAACTTTTGAAAGAATTAAAGAATGATTTGACCTACTGCGAATAATATCCAGAGTGAAATAACGATAAGATAGATTGTTTTATGTTCTAATATTTTATTGTGAAGTAGATAGAGGTATAATATAGTCATAACAACGATAAACAATGTTTGTTCTAAATACTCTCCTATATAAGTGTGTATTTTGTCATCATTTATAATAAAA
>Ga0213867_1001174_pt1 | contig 11674 bp, 13 predicted proteins | sample PICome_12_FD_160120 | JGI IMG/M metagenome (GOLD analysis project Ga0213867, IMG submission 160120) | Coastal seawater microbial communities near Pivers Island, North Carolina, United States - PICO540 | ecosystem: Environmental > Aquatic > Marine > Coastal | place: USA: North Carolina... | reverse complement strand
AATTAGTATCTTTATGTCAGAACAAGAATCTAACAGAGTTGCTTTATTAAAAGAGAAAATAGAGTTAGAACTTGCTAATGATGAAGCTACTGCATTAAGACAAAACGAACAAAGGATGTTTGAAGCAGAAATGGATGAAAATGCAGTTACTAGATTACAAACAACTTTAGCAAATTTAAAAGCAGAAGAAGAGGCAGAAACATTAAGGCTTAAAAAGAAAAGAGATAACTTTAAGGAAGGTACACAAGCTTACATAGATGCTAATAACGAGTTATTAGATTATGAACAAGCTAACGCTAATCAACAAATAAAAATAGAAAAAGAATTAGCAGAAGCAAAACAAGCTCAAATTAAACAAACATTAGGAGATATTGCAAATATAGTTGGTCAAAATTCTAAATTTGGTAAATCTATTGCTATAGTACAAGCTATACAAGATACGTTTGCTGGAGCAAATAAAGCTCTTTCACAAGGAGGATTATTTGGATTTGTAGGTGCAGCATCAATAATTGCTACTGGTATAAGAAACGTTAAACAAATAGCATCAACTAAACCACCAGAGCCACCAGCTGGATTAAGAGGTGGAGGAGCAAGTACTTCTGTGGCAACACCAAGTATTCCAACACCTACTGCACCACAAACACCATCGTTTGATATATTAGGTACAAGTACAACAAACCAAATAGCTTCTGCATTAGGACAACAAGCACCAGTACAAGCATTTGTTGTGAGTCAAGATGTTACAACTGCACAAAGCTTACAAAACAATATTGTACAAGGAGCATCACTAGGATAATAAAACAAAAAAGTAAATTAAACGTTTATAAAAAAAGAACTATGGAAATTATAGAATTAATAATAGATGAGAACGAAGAACTATCTGGCATAGAAGCTATATCAGTAGTTGAGTCTCCAGCAATAGAAGAAGATTTTATAGCACTTAAAAACCAAGACCAAATAAGACTTGCAGAAATAAGTAAAGAAAAAAGACTACTTATTGGTGCAGCACTTATACCAGAACGACCTATTTATCGTAAGAATGGAGAAAATGAGTTTTACATCTACTTCTCTAAAGATACAGTAGCAAAAGCATCACAAATGTTTTTAAAACGAGGTAATCAAGGACAAGCAACATTAGAACACACAGAAGAAAAACTATCTGGTATGACTATAGTTGAATCTTGGTTAGTAGAGGATGATGTACACGACAAATCTCGTAAGTATGGTTTAGATATGCCTTTAGGTACTTGGATGGTTGCAATGAAAGTTGATAACGATGATATTTGGAATAACTATGTAAAAGAAGGTAAAGTAAAAGGCTTTTCAATAGAAGGCTACTTTGCTGACAAACTAAATAGACCACAAGATAAACAACAAGACCAATTAAGCGAAGACGATAAACTACTAAACGAAATAATAGATGTACTCAAGGAATCAGAGACCAACAAAAAGTAGAACTAGTCCACAAGGAGGTAAAAGAGGTTGTTTATGTAAAGACAATACTTACAATTCTAAATGTTGTAACGGAGATTTACAAAATCAAGGAATTGGTAAAACAAGTGGAGAAGCTCCTATTGGAGATGAGTATTATTACAAAGTACAAAGATGTGGTCATAGTATGCAAAAAGAAATACATTTACATAATCAACAATTAGTTGTAGGTAATGTGTATTATTTAGAATTTGAAAATACTGGTCATAGCAACTGTTATACAGTATTAGAAGTTAAGCAAAGTGGAGAACAACACGTAGATACTGCAACGCTTTATAACGATTGTACAGCTTGTTTAACAGCACATCCATAACGAATTTACAACACTAAATATAGTAATTCGTTTTATAAAAAAGTAAATACTTAAAATTAATATATATGAACTCTAAAGAAACCCTTAACAAAGTTAAGACATTACTAGGTTTAGAAGTTCAGTTAGAGGAGAGAAAGTTGGAAAACGGAACTCGCTTTGAAGCTGATTCTTTTGAAGCTGGTAAAGAAATCTTTATCATTACTGATGAAGATGAAAGAATTGCAGTACCAAAGGGAGAGTACCTTTTAGATGATGGCTTTACAGTTATCGTTGAAGAAGATGGTATTATCTCTGAAGTTAAAGAAGCAGTTGAAGAAGTAGTAGAAGAAGTTGTAGAAGCACCAGTTGTGGAAGAAGTTGAAGCTGCTGAAGAAGAAGAAGTAATGGATATGAGTAAAATGGAAGAAAGAATGAAATATCTTGAAGATGCTATGGAAGAATTAAAAGCCAAGTACGAAGATAAAGAAGACTTAAGTTCCGAAGAAACAGAAGTAGAGTTATCTGCTGATGTAAAACCAATCAAACATAACCCAGAGTCTAAAGGAGAAGTAGAAATGAACCTTTACGCTCAAAACAAACCAATGAGTACTCAAGATAGAGTATTTGCTAAATTATTTAAAAACTAAAAATTAAAAACCAAAATTATGTCAAATAAGATAGACCTTGCGACTACAGTAAACATTACTTCAACTTATGCTGGAGAATTTGCTGGAAAGTACATTAGCGCTGCTTTATTAAGCGCTTCAACAATTGAAGACGGAGGCGTAGAAGTTATGCCAAACGTAAAATTTAAATCAGTTATTCAAAGAATTGAAACTGGTAGCTTAATCGCAGATGGAACTTGTGATTTTTCTGCTTCTTCAAACGTAAACTTAACTGAAGTAGTTATTCAACCAGAAGAATTCCAAGTAAACTTACAATTATGTAAGTCTGACTTTATCAACACTTGGGAGTCAATTCAAATGGGATATTCTGCATTTAATCCAAACGGATTACCATCATCATTCGCTGATTATTTAGTAGGACACGTAGCATCTAAAGTTGCTGCTGCAAACGAGACTAATATCTGGACTGGAAATTTAGGTGGAGCGCAAGCTGGAGAATACAACGGATTAGAAACTCTTGCTGCTGCTGATGCAACAGTATTAGATGTATCTAACCCAATTGCTTTAACTGCTGCTAACATCATTGATGAAATGCAAAGAGTTGTGGATTTAATTCCAAACGCACTTTACGGAAAAGAAGATTTAAAGTTATACGTATCTAACAAAGCTGCTAAATTATACATTAGAGCTTTAGGTGGATTTGCTGTAGCTGCAACATCAAACGCTGGTTCTGATAACAAAGGTACTCAATGGTACGGAGGAGGAAGCTTATCATTTGGTGGTATTCCAATCTTTGTAGGTAGAGGAATGTCAGATGATACAATGATAGCTGCTCAATCTAGTAACCTTTTCTTTGCAACTGGATTACTAAACGATTACAACGAAGTAAGAGTAATTGATATGACTCCAATTGATGGAAGTCAAAACGTAAGACTTGTAATGAGATTTACTGCTGCTGCTGCAATAGGAGTAGGTGCTGACGTAGTTTACTACGCTGGATAATTAAACTAAATAAGGGGAGGGTAAAACCTCCCTTTATATTATTAACTCAAAAAACTTAAACATATGTCTTGTGATATTACTGCTGGAAGATTAGAGCCTTGTAAAGACTCGGTTGGAGGGATAATAGCAATCTACATCTCAAATTATACAAGTGGCTTATTAGGAACTGCTACTTTTGGAACTGACGATGAAATTACTGCTTTTGCATCTCCTTTAACTTTTTACAAATACGACTTAAAAGGAGCTAACTCTTTCGAACAAACAAACGAGAACTCAAGGGAAAATGGAACGTCATTCTGGACACAAACTGGAACGATAGTTTTAAAGAAACAAGACCTTGCTACTCGTAAAGAATTAAAATTATTAAGTTATGGAAGACCTCAAGTAATCGTACAAGATTATAATGGGAATTACTTTTTAGCTGGAATTGAAAATGGATGTGAATGTGCTGTTAATACAGCTACTGGAGCAGCTATGGGAGATTTAAATGGCTATAACATAACATTTACTGGAACTGAAAAACAACCAGCATATTTTGTAGACTCTGCAATTATTGGAGATACAACTAATACTGTTGTAGTAGTAGGAACTTAATTTTTATACATTTTTCTTAAATTAAGGGTATTCTTCGGAGTACCCTTTTTTTATATAAAACACTTTTGCCCTTTTTTCGTTATTTAAAAAAGCTTTTAATGATAATACTAAATACAAATACAACTGCACAGCAATTAAAGTTTATTCCTAGAGAGTATTCTGCTGATGGTATTATTATTACAGACCAAGACACAAACACACCAGTAACATACCCTAGTTTAACATTTACTAAAAATAAATACTATTTAGAGGGTAATGTAACGTTTAGTCCAGCTTTAAAAGAAGGAACATTTTATACACTATCTGTTTTAAATGGAACAAGCGTAGTTTATAAAGACAATATATTCTGTACAGACCAAACTATTAGTCTATATAGTATTAATAAAGATGTTTATACAGAACACGCAACAACTAACGAATACGTAGTAATATGAGCGAATTTTTCGTAACAAAACTTGCAGCCTACACAGCTCCAGAAGTTGTAGAGTTAAAGAATAAAGATTGGGTACAATATGGAGTAGATAACGACTACTTTAATTACATAATTGATGTAAACAACAACTCAACGACTTGTAGAGCAATTACTATAGGTATTTCTAATATGATTTATGGTAAAGGTCTTGCAGCACACGATGCAGACAAAAGACCAGAGCAATACGCTCAAATGATGTCATTATTTAAAAAGTCTGATTTAAGAAAATTCATAAATGACTACAAAGTATTAGGAATGGCTGCATTTCAGTTAGTTTATCAAGATGGTAGAGTAAAAGAAGTACATCACTTTCCAATGGAAACATTAAGAGCTGAAAAATGCAATGATGAAGGAGAAATAGAAGGATGGTACTACTCAAACAACTGGGGTAACTTAAAACCTACAGAAAAACCAGAAAGAATACCAGCATTTGGGTTTGGTAAAGCAAATGGTGTTGAAATGTACGTTTTAAAGCCTTATGAAGCTGGAAAGTACTATTATAGTAGTCCAGATTGGTCTTCTGCGATGCCTTACGCTGTGTTAGAGGACGAAATAGGAGATTACCTTATAAATGATTGTATAAATGGATTTAGTGGCACTAAAGTGGTTAATTTTAACAACGGAGTACCAGACCCAGACAAAATGCAATCAATTAAGAGCGATGTACTAAACAAATTAACTGGAAGCAGAGGAGAAAAGGTAATCGTTGCTTTTAATAACAATTCTGAATCTAAAACTACAATAGATGACATTCCTTTAAACGATGCACCAGCACATTATCAGTATTTAGCTGATGAGTGCTTTAGAAAATTAATCGTTGGTCATAGGGTTACTTCTCCAATGCTTCTAGGAATACGTGAAGGTAATGATGGACTAGGAAACAATGCAGAAGAAATAAAGAACGCTACACAACTATTTGACAACATAGTTATACAATGCTTTCAAGACCAAGTAATAGAGTGTATAGATGCAATCTTATCAATTAATGATATAGCATTAGATTTATACTTTAAGACTCTTAAACCTCTTGATTTTAGTGATATTGACATAGTTAATGAAGAAATCATTGAGGAAGAAACTGGTTATGAGTTAAGTCTAAAGAAAATAGACGGAGTAGATGTATATAAAACTAAAGAAGAAGCAGAAGCTAAAGCTTTAGAGCAAGGATGTCAAGGACACCACAAACACGAAGAAGATGGTGTTGTTTATTATATGCCTTGTGAGTCTCACGAGAAAGCAAGTCTATCAGATGAAGAATCTAAAAATATATTAGGTCATTTAGCAGAGAGTGGAGAACAAATGTTAGAAGAATATGTGTTTGTTGATGAGATTGATGAAGATAGCGACATAGACAACGAGGATTGGGCAAATTACTTAATAAACGAAAAGAAAAGTACACTATCTAAAGTAAAAGGTCTGTTAGGATTGAAAGATGAAGTTACTTCTTACAAAAAAGGTAACGCATTTAGTGTGTTAGATTCTCCAGATGGTTTATATAAAATTCGTTACAAATATGCAATAGGTTCAACTAAAAAAAGTTCATCACAAAGAGATTTCTGTAGAAATATGATGAATATGGCAGATACTGGTATTGTTTGGAGAATAGAAGATATAGACAAAGCATCAAGAGAAGGAGTAAATAAACAACTAGGGCATAAAGGTAGGTCTTACGACTTATTTAAATTTAAAGGTGGTATTTACTGTAGGCACAAATGGAAAAAAGTATTATATAGATTAAGGGCAAACACAGAGGAGTCCAATAACTTAAAAGACTATAAAACTACTAGAACAATACCAGCAAAGTATAATAGAAACCCAAGAGGTTCTAAAGATGCTGCAAAAGCACCAATAAATATGCCTAACGATGGAGCATACCCTAAATAAGATAAGAAATGGCAAAAGCATTATTTATAACAACTAAAGACATTAAAAGGTATTCTGTACTTTCTGGTAATGTAGACCCAGACAAGTTTATCTATATGGTAGAGATTGCACAAGATACAGAGGTACAAAATTATTTAGGAACTAAACTTTTAGAAAAGATACAAGCATTAATTATAGCTGGAACTATAAACGACCCAGCTAACGCTGCTTATAAGACACTTTTAGAGACGTATGTGAAGCCTATGACTATTTACTGGGCATTAGTATGCTATATGCCTTTTGCTGCTTATACAGTAGCTAATGGTGGTGTATATAAACACACATCAGAAAGTAGTGTAACAGTAGATAAAGATGAGGTTGATTATTTAGTAGAAAAATATAGAGACATAGCACAATTTTACACTAATAACTTTATAGACTTTATGGTGTATAATCAAAATACGTATCCAGAGTACAATGCAAATACTCAAGATGATACATATCCAGACACTTCTAACGCAGATTTTGGTGGATGGGTATTATAAGATATAAACAAAAAAAAGAGAATATTGTAAAGTTAGTACAATACTTAAAAAAGAAATATGTGGACACAAACGAACACACTAGACATAGAAATAAATTATAACTATAAAACAAATAAGTAATGGATACTGGAACTTGGGGATTATATTACAATTATACTTGGTGGGGAAACGCTATACAAACAGCGCCTTCAGTTATTGGTAAACCAGACTTTTTTGGTAGTCAATTTGAAATGCTTACTAGCCAACAACCTAATCAAGTTGTTAATGGAGATTTTGCAACAAATTCTGATTGGGATTTTTTTGGAGAGTCTGAATTTACCACACAAGGCGCAAGAATATTCTCAAGTAGTGGAGCTTATAGCGCAGTAAATCAAAACAATGTTTTAACTGTTGGTAAACAATATAAAGTTATGTTTGATGTAATATCTACTAACGGAAGTAATTTAGCGAATGGTTCTGGCACAATAATATACGACACAAGCACTACTGGTAACAAAACATTTTATATTACTGCTGATGAAACAATATTTCAATTAAAAAGATTTTCAGGCGCAACAGATGTAACAGTTGATAACATATCTGCACAAATAGTAAGAGCAGACAACGTAGAAGCAGTTAAGTGTTTAGCAGATTGGATTCACGAAACACAAATATTAGACGTATAAAAAATTAAGACAATGGCAAAACCAAAATTAGCATTAATACCAGCAGCACAAGGAGACAAGTTTTATTCTGTACTCCCATCAGATGGAGTAGGAGACTTTGACTTTACTCGTAATAGTTCTGCTACTAGAATAGCACCAACTGGACTAATAGAAGAAGTAGCAAGTGGAGATTCAAGACTAAACTACGACTTATTAAATGGTAAAGTAGTTAATTGTCCACATTACCTTTTAGAACCAGCTTCTACAAATGTAATTCCTTATAGCGAAGATTTTAGTCAGTGGACTTTAAGTAATGTTACTGTAAGTTTAAATCAAATAATTTCTCCAGATGGTAGTTTAAATGCTGATAAATTAACACCAAACAATATAACTGCAACTGCTTTTATCTACCATCAAGTTACTTTAAGCGCTTCTAATTATACGTTTTCTTTTTTTGTGAAATATAATGGTAGACAATATTTGCAATTATTATTTGGAAGTAGCGCATCTACTGATTTTTCTAACTTTGACTTAATAAATGGCATTGTTACATCTGGAACTGGAGAAATAAAAAATTATGGAAATGATTGGTATAAAATATCTTTAACTGCAAATGTAAACTCTGGAACAACACAAATATATTTATTGAGTATTGACAATGCATCATCTTTAAGGGCAGCATCATCTACTGGTAATGGAATTGATGGATATTACGTTTGGGGAGCACAACTAGAACAAAGCTCTTACCCAACAAGCTACATTCCTACTAATGGGCAATCTGGTGGAGTTACTCGTTCAGCAGAAACTGCTACTGGCTCTGGAGATGCAGCTACGTTTAACGATTCAGAAGGTGTGTTGATGGCAGAGATTAGTGCTTTGGCTAATGATGGAGGAAATAGAATAATATCATTAAGCGATGGCTCTCAAGTCAGTAGAGTAATTATATATTACACATCTGCAAATAATCAAATTAATGTTATTAGTTCTACAAACTCAACTAATCAATTTAGCAGTTCCTTTATTGTATCCGATATAAAATCTTCCTCTAAAATCGCAATTAAGTATAAAAATAATGATTTTTCTTTTTGGGTTAACGGAATTAAGGTGGGTACTAGCACAAGTGGTTTGGCACCAATAGGATTAAGTGAATTGGCTTTTGATAACGGAAGCGGTGGAGCAAACTTCTACGGAAAAACTAGAGAACTACAATACTTTGATTCAGCATTAACAGACGCACAATTAGAAACACTAACAAGTTGGACATCATTACAAGAAATGATTACATCTCAATTATATACAAATTACTAATGGCACAAACACTAAAATTTGGAAATAAAGTATGGGCAGCTAAAGAAGATTCTGTACTGGCATACAACGACATCAATAACAACTATAAGCCTTTACCTTTCTCTTTCTCAAGAGCAAGTATAGGAACAAGAGTAAACAAAGATGGTCTAATAGAAACAATGGGGCAAGATATAGCAAGAATAGACTATACAGATAGCGCTGATGGTGTTCTTTTGTTAGAGCCAGCTTCTACTAACTTATTAACGGAATCTAATTATTTTTCTTTTGTAAATCAAGGTTCTATATCTTATAATAATGCTATAAGCCCAACTGGAGAGAATAACGCTTTTAAATTAACAGCAAATGGAATAGACCCTTTTATTCAACAAGATGTTACAAACACTAATACAACTTTTACTTTAAGTGTTTATGCTAAAGGTGTTGGCAATACAATAGGTAAAGAATGTAATTTTTTTCTAATTGGAGATAATTATGTTCAAGTGCAACAAAGCTCTAACTTTATCTTAACTGACCAATGGAAAAGATTTGAAGCAACACTAACACTTGTAAGCACACCTTCTTCATTTGTTAAATTTAGGTTTGATGTTCCAAGTGTAGCAGAAATAGGGGATGAAACTCTTATTTTTGGCGCACAACTTGAAGCCTTATCCTACCCTACATATTACATACCAACATCTGGCTCAACAGTAACAAGAGCAGCAGAGACTTGCAATAACTCTGGTAATAGTGAAGTGTTTAATGATAGTGAGGGAGTATTGTTTGCTGATATAAGTGCTTTGGCTAATGATGGAACAAGTAGAAGATTAGCGATTTCAGACGGTACAGCAAATAATAGGATAGAAATTTTATATGGCTCAATAAGTGATAGAATTGATTTTCAAGTAGTATCAAGTGGTTCATTTCAAGGTAGTGGATTTGGTTTAACGGACGCAACTAACTTTTCAAAAGTTGCTTTAAAGTACAAATCAAATGATTTGGTATTTTGGATAAATGGATTTGAGGTAGCAGCAGACACAAGCGCAACAATGCCAGTTGGTTTAGACACAATGAGATTCGAAGATGGCGCAGGTGCTAACGATTTCTACGGAAAAACAAAAGAAATTGGCTACTACGATACAATTTTAACAGACGCAGAACTAGAAACATTAACATCATACAGAAACTGGGTGTCTATGGTAAACGAATTAAATTTAAACATAATATACAATGGCTAATACATTAAAATTTGGTAATGGACAATGGGCAACTGGTAACGGAACAGCTCTTGCGTATAATGACGAGAACGCTAACTTTAAACCTCTACCATTTGACTTTACAAGAGCATCAAGTGGAACAACAGTTAATCAATCTGGTTTAATAGAAACAGTAGGTAGTGGATTACCAAGAATAGACTTTCAAGGAAATACTAAAGGTGCTTTATTATTAGAGCCTAGTAGGACTAATGCAATAACACAATCTGAATCTTTTGATAATGCTTATTGGACTAAAAGTGGGGCGAGTGTTGTAGGTGGATTTGCATCTCCAGATGGTACATTGAATGCTTTTAAATTGGTTGAGGATTCGAGTACTGGGGGGCATTCTGTTGTTTCTCCATTAATATTAACAAATGATGCAATACCAAATAGTATATCAATTTTTGTTAAATCAAATGGTAGACAATGGATTCTTATTCAAGAAGGGTATATGAATATTAAGGCTTATTTTGATATAGAAAATGGTGTTTTAGGAAGTACATTAAATGTTATTGACACTAAAATTGAAGATTACGGAAATGGTTGGTATAAATGCACAATAATTGGTGCATCTTATATTTATGCTACTGTCAGTGTTGTTTTAGCCGAAGGTAATAACGACATAATATATACTGGAAACGGAACAAGCGGTGTTTACATATTCGGAGCACAATTAGAAGAAGGCAGTTACCCTACTTCTTATATACCAACAAGTGGAAGTGCTGTAACGAGAACTAGTGAATTTACTACAAAAACAAATCCATTATCTTTAGAAAACGACTTTTGTATTTTTTGGGAAGGTAAAGTTCTTGAAGATGACATTATGTTAGTAGGGTCTGGAACTAATGCTTGGTATTTTAATTACACCACCTCATCTGGTAGAATTATATTAGATGAATTAAGTGGGCGAAAAGTTGAAGCATTTTTAGGTTCTGGTTCTTCTGTTGGCGTAAAAACTAAAATATTGATAAGGAGGGAAAGTGGTGTTCATAATGTTTTTGCAAACGGAGTAAAACTTACAAATACTCAATCAGTAAACAGTACTGCAACACTATCTTTAAAATCTGTAGGCTGGGGGTTTAATTCGTCTTTTTATAAAGGATTAAAAATTAATAACCTTCAAATATTCAACACTGCTTTAAGTGATGCTGAATGTAAAAAATTAACAACAATATAAATTAATAAATATGAAAATTAGTAAATACGAATTTGATTCACAAGAAGCAGCAGAATTAAAAATAGCAGCTTTACCTCATTCAACTGATGAAGATGGTAATTCACATCCTTCACATTCCCATACAATTGTTAAGCTAGGACACATAGTTTTAGAACAAGGAGAGTATGATGAAGAAGGAAACGAAACACAAGCTCCAGTATTATCAGACAAATATTCTGTTGATGTACTATGGAACGAACCAGAAATAACTACAGTAGATGTAGAAGCTGTTTTAGATGAAGATGGTATGGTAGTAACACCAGCAGTAACTTCAGTAGACCACCCTTATGGATGGAAGTCTAAAGCAATAGATATAGAAGATGAAGGAGTACACGGATTCTTTGGTGTTTCATATCAAGGAAATAAAATGTAATATGACACAGATTGGA
>Ga0213867_1001173_pt1 | contig 11679 bp, 16 predicted proteins | sample PICome_12_FD_160120 | JGI IMG/M metagenome (GOLD analysis project Ga0213867, IMG submission 160120) | Coastal seawater microbial communities near Pivers Island, North Carolina, United States - PICO540 | ecosystem: Environmental > Aquatic > Marine > Coastal | place: USA: North Carolina... | reverse complement strand
AACACCATCGAGGAAAGGACCATCGACTGCATATACTTGCGCTACATCGACAACGAGCAAGGTGGCCATCAACTATTAAATCTCAACACCAACAAAATAATAGCCCGTCGAAATTTAACGCGAGCCGTCATCACAAAATCCATTATACAACGAGTACACGACATTGCAATGAAGGAAGGAATACCAAAAGGAATTAAGATTAAGATGCATACGTCCATTACAGGAGTGCATGACGAAGTGAGCAATGATGAAGAAGAAGTAGCACATCTGTAGGACAATGCCTTATCTCCACGTTGCTAACTCTAACTTGATCTGTCACAAAAACATACCGAATATTAATATGCCGACTGCGCTTCCCCACGCTCTTTCTACCGTTCGTCTCGAGTAAAATCGAACTCTTGTTATCCTGGAATAAAATATTCTTTTCGACCTCGTACCCTTGCTATAAAGGACTTTGTCCATAGCATCTTCGATATTTCATCATCGACTCCGCTTCGGTACTGCTCCTTGTATTCATTTTTTGCTTTGCCGACCCAGATTGTACTGCCCCGGTACCTATCGTCATGGTGCTCCCGATGTGGCTCCTTAGATCTGGATGCACACCATATGATGCCCGTCGAAATTTAACGCGAGCCGTCATCACAAAAACCATTATACAACGAGTACACGACATTGCAATAAAGGAAGGAATACCAAAAGGAATTAAGATGCATACGTCCATTATAGGAGTGCATGACGAAGTGAGCAATGATGAAGAAGAAGTAGCACACGAAAGTGATTACGGAGTGCATGACGAAGTAAGCAACGATGAAGGAGAAGTAGCACAATAGTGACTACGATGAGATGTCACCAGATGAAATATACGAAAATATGAACACTGAAAGTGATGGTAGTGAAGAAAATAAAAATAATGATACCGAGAATGAAGAAGAAAATAACGAACAGTTAAAATCCTCTGAAGATCTTGAAATTAATGTAACCGAGAATGAGGAAGAAAGTGAGAAAGTAACCACAAGAGGCGGAAGAGTGGTTATACCACCAAGTCGTTATGGATTTAGTAATTTACAAGTGAGAGTGAAAGAATACAGTAATGGAGAGGCATGGGTGTTAATAAATATTATGCAGTGCATGGAGAAAAAATTCCAATTTGCACAACGTTATACCCTCAAGAAGAGGACAATAAAGTTTGGTAATAGAGCCAGACAGGCAGCACGGAGCGAACTTCGACAACTAAATAAGCGAATGGTTTTTACACCTATCCATCGGGAAGACATCACAAAGGAAGAAATAAAAAAAACAATGGAGAGCCTAATGTTTCTGACGGAGAAACGCGACGGAACTGTAAAGGCGAGGGCCTGTGCTAATGGGAGTGTCCAAAGAAAATATTTGGTGAGAGACAAGGCAGCAAGTCCTACAGTAATTTCAGAATCAGTCATTATTACGTCTTGTATCGACGCGAAGGAAAATAGGGATATAATGACCTGTGACATTCCCAATGCGTTTGTCCAAACCGAGATTAAGAAACAAGAAATTGGGGAACCAATTATTATGAAGATTCGCGGCATCTTGCTCGAGATCCTCGTTGAAATGGACCCTGAAAAATACAGTGAGTATGTGGTGGTAGAAGATGGACGAAGAACTGTCTACGTAGTGATGTTGAAGGCACTCTATGGAATGATGATATCGTCATTGCTGTATTATTTGAAATTTAGAGGGAATTTGAAAGCAATCGGTTTCCAGGTCAATCCATATGACCCGTGTGTGGCAAATCGAATTGTCAAAAATCAGCAACATTCTGTTATTTGGCATGTCGACGATTTGGAATCATCGCATGTAAATAAAGAAGTGAACGACGATTTTTTGAAGTGGCTAAAAAGGAAATACGCAAGCGATGAAATTGGTAATGTGTCAGTTACACGAGGAAGAAGGCACGAATATTTAGGCATGACTCTAGTTTTTACGAGCGAAGGCAAGCTCAAGATTGATATGGTTGACTACATTGATAAAATGTGTAGAGAATTTCCGGAAGAACTAGACGGGGATACCAAATACCCATGGACCGAGAAATTGTTTGCGGTGGACAAGAATTCGAATGTGTTAAACACAGAAAGTAAGAATTCTTTTCATACACACACACAATGAAGGTCATGTATTTAGCAAAGAGGGCAAGACCGGATGTATTACCGGCGGTAATTTTTCTATCATCAAGAGTAAAAGCACCTACTTTGCAAGATTGGAAAAAGTTGAAAAAAATGATGAGGTTCATTTGGGGGACCAAAGATGAAGTTATTACTTTGGAATGCAAGAATAGCGAAATCATTACATGGTATGTGGATGCGGCTTTTGCCGTGCATGATGACATGAAGAGTCATACAGGAGCGATAATGACACTAGGGATGGGTTCTGTATGCTCATACTTTTTGAAACAGAAGGTTAATGCAAGGAGCTCTACGGAAGCGGAGCTTATTGGTACCGATGACGTATTGTCGAAGATTTTATGGACGAAGAAATTCATGAACTGCCAAGGGTTAGGAATTAGTCAAAACATTGTGTTTCGTGACAATACCAGTGCAATGAAACTGGAAGAGAACGGAAGGATGAGCGCAGGTAAACGAACAAGACACTTCGATATAAAGTATTTTTATATTACAGATTTGATTAAGAGGAAGGAAATTGAAATTAAGTACTGCCCAACCAGTTCGATGTGGGCGGATTATATGACAAAGCCACTAGTTGGGAAAGATTTCCATGCACACCGTAAGAATATCATGAACGTAAATTGAATCGAACAGACTTGGACAGCAGGAGTGTATTGAGGAATGTTGTTAAAAAACACGTAAGCAGAATTAAACGAAGTTTCAGAACAAAGAAGAACTTTGAAGAATATCTTTATGATGAAGAACGTCAGATAGTTGAAGAATATCTTGGTACAGGAAACATACAACTGGGAAATAGTTCATATTCTAAATAAAGGTTAGGAGAATAAGTAATTCAAACCTAGACTACATCTTGACTCTATCGATAGGATAGCTCCACTTTGTGACCCAGATAATTAGTCTCAACATTGTGATACATCGAGAAGAGTGTTTCTAACGCTTTTAGAAGCTCATCTTTACTTGTTGTATTTATGTGCTGAGCACTCCTGTAGTATAAATTTCGAGATATTGTGGTTAGAAATGTGAGTGAGTTTACATGCATGACGTCGACGCATAATAAAACATTCATATGTGTCAACCTCAACTCTTCTGGTACCTCAATAATGTCTTCTACCACGGGTGTGGGTTTCCGACGTGTCATTTACCCTTACTAGAAGATATATCCGGTCCAAATATCTTTTCTGAATCATCAATATCATCGATCGTTATTGGACAATTCTTTTTTAGATTCATTGTTATGGCTGCCATAAAGTCTTTGACCGAACAATAACCGAGGTTGTGTAAAAGATCTCTAGCCGTTTTCGCTCTTTCAAATTGTCTCTTAGTAAAAAATTTCTTGTTTTCTTGAAGCGTGGTCATGAATGATACTTTCTCACGTGTGGGATCGAACGCATAAATTTTTTCAGAAATCTTTTGAAATCTAATAGTTTTACTCTTCATCTCCACAATGAATACGTCGTCATTCTTATTATCTATCATACGTGATATAATATCTTTCCGCCATTTCAGCAAAACTAAAAATGTTTGATTCTGATTTCTCATTGTACCATACGGTTCCCCATTCCATTACTTCGGCGACTTGCTCGGTTCTAAATTCTCCTGCATTAGTCTTCAGAATTAGACTAGTATCCGATTTTCTAATCTTCTGCACATATTTTTTGTTACAGAAGATTATCTTGCTCGAGCATGTATCAAGTAATATAAGATCTTTCAACTTCGTTGGTACGGTTTGTTTCAGAATGAACTGTGCTCCTAACCAACTTATCTGTTCTTCCTTTTCTTTTCCATTGTCTTCTTTTTCTTCTTCTGTGGATAAAAGCGCGTGTTGTTGGTCATCTTTCTTCTCGTTGTTCCTGGCTATGTTGATTGCCCATTCCGATTTGGGTTTATTCCTATATCGACAAGTGTCTGATCGGTGTCCTGCCTTTCCGCAACAGTAACATTTTCCTTCCAGTTGCGCAAAAGATAATTTCACGATTTCCTCTTCACCATTGATCTCTCTAGTCTTCTCATTTATGAACGAAGTGGATTCGCTTGTACTCGCTCATATTGGTGAAGTAAACGAAGGGTTCAAGCAATTAATTTCCTCCTTAGCGAAGGTGGCTGCAGATTCACAAGAAGCAGGAAACATAACTCCAGCTAAGCTCCACAGATCACAAAAGGAAAGGAGCTTACGCTTTATTCAAGAAAAGGTTCAAAGTTGCAATAGGTTGTATGGCGATAAGGACTCAGTGCGAACTAATGATACGCCGGGTACAATATATAAGAAGAACAAAAGAAGCTGCAACTCAGGCAGCATGCGCTGGAAATACCAGAGGATACCATTCAGAATATGGGAACTCATTGTTCAATAACAGGGAAAACGATGATGCGTATTATATGTTTCGATCATATAACAACTGCTACTACTCCTCTTCCGAACCGGTATCGGATGAAGAGGACGAGTTATAATCACAAATCACAAAGTAATTTATACCTAGTACAAGAGTAGAACTTAATATCATAAAAGCATGCAGTTCAAAAAAATATGTTGGGAGATTATATGACAAAGCCCTTACAGGGTGAAAAGTTCAGAGAGTTTATGTTAAGGTATGTTCTTTCCGTTCACCTTAAGAGTAACGAAGAACAAGAAAGAAAAGAATAATGAAGAACAAGAAAGTAAAGGAATGATGAAGAATGATAGGAATAAAAAGGAAAGGAACACAGCGGAATGAAGTGGAATGCCCTATGGGACTAGAAAATTGTGTAGTAAAACAAATAGCCATAATTTTAGAAACAAGATTATCAATAATAGTAAAACTATAGAGCCACCCATTATACTTCGAAGTAGTCGCAGGTGACCTATAGGTAAGACATAAGTGAGAAACTTGAGTAAGACAGAAGAAGAGAAGAAGAGATAAAGATCGAAATCGTATCGAATCGAAAATCAAACAAAGATTTAGAAAGAAGAAGAGAAGAAGAGATTGAAGACGAAAGCGTCTAGAAATAGCAAATCAAACAAAGAGTTAGACAGAAGAAGAGAAGAAGAGATTGAAGACGAAAGCGTCTAGAAATAGCAAATCAAACAAAGAAGTCAGTAAATCAAACAAAGAAGTTAGTAAACCAAACAAAGAAGTCAAATAAACTTAAAAAACAAAGAAAAAGAAATGAAGAAAAGAAAAAAAAAGATGAGTAGCAATGAAAACGAACATGCACCAAGAACATTTCTGAGGAGGAATAGTCAAACTGGGAGAGTCTGTGTGGAAGTTATGCATTAGTAGAGGGATTTGAAATTGCCGTTACTTCAGATGAGATTCCTGGTCTGCCAACCAAACATCCTAGTGTGTTAAGGTTGACAGGAACAGATTCTGAAGTAAAAAAGAAGAAAAGGGCAGTGTACCTTAACGACTTGTGTGTAGCGTACCTGAAACTAGCCACCGCTGATAACAGGAGAGCTGGAAAAGGTTTTGTCAAATGTTGTAATGAGATTACCCGCAAGGAAAGGCAACGGAGTTCTTCAAGCTACTAAGGAAGAAGTTCGGACCTAAGTTAGGATTTCGGGGAACGAACCTAAGAGCGATGTTAAGTAATGTGGTGGAATGAGAATAATAAGGAGGGTACTACGAAATAAATTGAAGACATTGCCACCATCCAGATGATGGCAAAACAGATCAACAGCAAGGTATTGATCGATCTGGATTATATTGATCATTTAGTTAGTGTGTTACCAGATAGGTCTAAACATATGGTTCAACCACTACTAAAGGATAACAACGTGGACATCGATGAAATTGAAGACGCAATTGTGGAATACGATGAGTTTTGGGGGAGAGTCGACCTGTCCATTTCCTCATCTGATGAGGAATCTGAAGAAGATGAAGCGGCACTAGGTGGAATTGACAAGAGTCGACCTACCAAGAGTATGGACATTATGCACGCAACTGCCCAACGAAAGCAAAAGGTGGTGATGAAGAAAGAAAGGAAAGTTCAACGGTAAGTGTAACCACTGTGGGAAAGTTGGTCATAAAGAGGCAGATTGTTGGGAGAAAGAAGAAAATGCTGACAAGCGTCCGGTGAACTGGAAAAATAATAATGACACAGCCTTGGCAAATACAGAACTCGTGTCATGTCAATGATGAAGAATTGAAAGATGAAGTAACGTTGGCAGCTGCAGATGAGTATTATCCAACAGACAAGTACAAACTTATTGCAGATAGTGGAGCTACTGCAGATGTTATGACATGTGTGGATCATGTTAAGCAAAACGGACTTAATGTGAAAGGAAAACAAATCATTGACAATGGTGGTAAGAAATTATCTCCAACTGTAATTGGAACCTGACAACGATAAAGACGATGATGATGGCGATGCCGATGGAGAAAGTGCAGACGAAGAAGACGACGATAACGAAAGTGCAGACGAAGAAGACAACGATAACGAAAGTGTAGACGATAACTCTATAATTGACGACAGTGCAGACGACGATAACGAGAGTGCAGAGGATAACACTATAATTGACGACAGATCAACACGACGAGGAACAAAAACTAGATCAGGACGTGTCACCTACCGTCCAGCGAGGTTGATAGAAGAAGGAGTGATATGCGTTGGAGCAGGCATTGGTGGCGGATATACGAGCACTACCGAATTAAAGCCTATGAAGTTCAAAGAGGCAATGAAGTCACGAGATAGAGGGGAGTGGAAGAAAGCTGTCGAAGAGGAACATAACAACATGAAGAAATATAATGTGTGGACGCCAGTACCGATCAAGGACGTCCCTTCAGTACCGATCAAGGACGTCCCTTCAGATGCAAAAATACTTACATCAACATGGGCCATGAAGAAAAAGGCAAACGGTACCTTCAGAGCTCGGTGCAATGCGAGAGGATACGAAGAGGTTGATGGAGTGCACTATGATGGAACATCAATCGCAGCTCCAGTCATAAATGAATTATCAGCGCGTATCTTAATTGTAATGATGCTTATGGCGAATTGGGTCGGTCATGTCTTAGACGTGAAAAGAGCATTCTTGCGGGGAGAATTCGAGCCTAATCAACCACCGATCTATATAAAGGTTCCGGAAGGATTTGAAGAGTTTTATCCAATAGGATGTGTGTTACTATTGCTAGATACTATCTATGGACTAAAGGAGGCTGCAATGGCTTTCTGGAGAGAAATTCTAAAAGCATTCAAGCATATGGGATATAAACGAAGCTAGGCTGACTCTTGTCTTTATTTTAAGTGGACAGCATTGGGAAATCTTATTGTATGGTTGTCGTGGGTAGATGATTGTTGTGTGTTTCGGTCAGTCCAAAGATGTACAAGCAGCTACAGACGAAATGAAAAGCCTGTTTGAGTGTGATGATGTCGGAAAGTTTGAAGAATACGTAGGATGCCAAGTGATAAGAGAAAACAACAAACTTTAATTAACACAGCCTGTGTTGATACAATCATTTGAAGATGAGTTTGAAATAGAAGAAGAGATCAGTGCCGAAACATTTGGTGCTCCCGGAGTAGTATTAACACCCGTTAGAAATGAAAGAGACGCGGTCAAAACGGAAATGCAGACAAAATTCAGATCGGAAATCGGCAAGTTGTTACATTTAATGAGATGGAGCAGACCGGACATATGCAATGCAGTTAGAGATCTATCAAGGCATGGACAGAAAAGCAGTAAGGCTCACCTTAAGGCGATGAAACGATGCATGAAGTATTGCATTCAAACTAGAGAGATGGGATGGTGCCTACACTCAACGAGAAAGTGGGATGGGAAAGATAGAGATTTTCAATTTGTAATAAATGGGAAAAGTGATTACGACTTCGCGTGTTGCCCAACAACTCGGCGCAGCGTATTGGGAATTAGTGCCAAAAGCGTAATGCAGAAAATAGTTGCGCTTTCTGTAACAGAAGCTAAGATGATTGCGGCGGTACAGTATCTCTACGGGCTTGAAACTGAAGTTGCCAATGATATTAGAGGTGGACAATAAAGGTTCAGTAGATTTGGCCAACTCTTGGAGTCATGGTGGCAGAACCAGGGACATGCAAGTAAGAAACTATTGGTTGAGGGAATTGAAAGAGAGGGGTCTGATCAAGGTTAAGTGGATTCCAGGAAAGGCCAACGTGGCTGATACATTAACGATAAACCTTAATGAAAGTGATTTTAAAAGGCACAGAGAAATCCTCGTGAGCTAATCATGAGTGAACGAAAGAGGGGAGAATGTTAAGATATGTTCTTTCCGTTCACCTTAAGAATAACGAAGAACAAGAAAGAAAAGAATAATGAAGAACAAGAAAGAAAAGAATAATGAAGAATGATAGGAATAAAAAGGAAAGGAACACAGCGGAATGAAGCGGAATGCCCTACGGGACTAGAAAATTGTGTAGTAAAACAAATAGCCAAAATTTTAGAAACAAGATTATCAATAATAGTAAAACTATAGAGCCACCCATTAGTTTAGAAGGATGATTCTTGGGATGCAAGACGATTAGGAAGATTTAGTACAGGTTTTCTGTCTGGACATAGCCAGTAGGGTAATCCATAGATATCGTGATGAATCTGTTTCGAACTTGGAATCACGCACGAAGCACAGGAGTGTGTTGAAGTAACAGGATTCGGCAAAGAACATGAGGATCTAAATTAGGCTTTTCTATGTGATATGTGGATGGAATGTTCGGTATCACTCATAACTTTTTGGGTTTGTCAACTCGAAGTTTTGAATAATATCAATTAATATTAGTAGGATAAATCTGAGTGTAAGATTATATAATCGCTTACATAAGTGATCTAAGCTTTGTAATGAGCTCAAGGTACTTTGAGAAGGAACGCAGGAGAACGCGTCCGCTGAAGGCTGGACCTTTTGACTGTTAGTGTTTTGTCCAACATATTCTACCCATTTGTAACTTGCATCATCTGGAGTCGGCGTACAGGACTCAGAGATAAGTGACAATTCTGTTGGTTGTGGCTATGCACTTACAATTTCAGTTTGTAACAATGCCGAGTCGATTGCAGTCCCTTTGCTAGTAATGAGTTCATCCGTTTCAGGTTGTTCCTTTTCCTCATTTTTCTGGTTCTCAGGTGCAACTAGACCTCAATATTCTCTCCACATTAGCTTCAATATGACAAGGCTGATGTTTATCCAGCTCAACTTTCTCCACAACCTCTGGTGCGGTAATTTCTGACGATCCATATATGCAAACTTCATACCAAATCATTTCATGCGTTGTTCGACTAGAGACTTTTGCAGATTTGAATTTCTTTTCGAGTGTTTTCGATGGAAGATTTTAAGAACGTACCAGCAATGCCACCACGAAAGGACAATGCTTCAAGGATGTCGTCCTCCAATACGATATCACTTCCATCTTCAACGAATGCCTTCAGTTCTGATTTGATGTAGGAAAAGTGAGTTTCCAAACGTCCACGTCCCGTTTGAGCTTCAGTGAAAACCCATTTTGATATAATCGGTGCTCCTGTTGTCCTTGATTTAGTATTTAAATGATTAGTGAAGGGAACCAATTCTTGCGATGCGAAATATGTTGATTTACCACTTTGCTCGGGTGGGTCTTAAAATAAATATTATAACTACTAGAGTTGGATCCCGATAGAATATATTCCGCTGGGATTCAGGGAGACCGAGACTCCATCTCCCAGGTTTTCTGTTGGGAGTGGTATACGAAGTAAGGATAATTAATTAACAAAATACATGTAATCAGAGTATCGTTATCACAATGTTAATCTTCATCAACATCTTCACCATTATAGTCCTCAATGCTATCCTCATATTCAGATGTGAGGTTGGGTTCATAATTTTATCTAGTCAATGCAGTATAATGCTTACGAAGGATTCTAGAATTTTGTTTTGTAAACTTAATACTTGCAGCAACACTGTTGCTCATCCTAACCTGATGAATTATTTTGACTGTATGCTTTTATTATATTAAGTTCTACTCTTGTACTAGGTATAAATTACTTTGTAATTATAACTCGCCCTCTTCATCCGATGCAGGTTCGGAAGAGGAGTAGTAGCAGTTGTTATATGATCGAAACATATAATACGCATCATCGTTTTCCCTGTTATTGGACCATGAATTCCCATATTCTGAATGGTATCCTCTGGGTATTTCCAGTGCATGCTACCTGAGTTGCAGCTTCTTTTGTTCTTCTTATATATTGTACCCGGCGTATCATTAGTTCGCACTGAGTCCTTATCGCCATACAACCTATTGCAACTTTGAACCTTTTCTTGAATAAAGCGTAAGCAGCGTAAGCAACGGATAATCGGCAACCGCCCAGAGCTTTTCCCCGCATGGTGCATTCAAATATGCGTTGCCTATGTCGCACGCAGAAACTTCCAAAGAATTGAGTGATGCAATAGTTAAAGCAATCCTTACGCTATCCCTTGACACCACACTTGAGTATGTCATCGATGTCGGAGGTTTTGTCTTATGTCCGTCGGCCACCAGCCTTACCTTCCGGGTAAAGGACCCGTCCATCTTAATATCGAAGATCATGTGGGTGGAGCAAAAGCTATATCCTGGCTTTACCTTCCCGGTTCTCATCCGCCTCTCATCCACACCATCAATCTTTTTGAAAGCTATGCGGACATTCCTCATCTCCTTCTCTATCGCTTTAGTCCAATGATTAGTCCCCGTCTCTCTATCGATTCTATAGGCTTCAGAAACCGACTTGAGAATCTCGATTCCAAATTTGTGAGTGTTTTTCCAGTACTTGCTCTTGACCTTGCCGATTATCCGTTGCTTACGCCTCAATGTCTTCTTGACCCACTATTTGAAAGCGGGCTCGTGATCGATACCGTTAGCAACTGCATACTCCGCGAGCTAAACCGGATAAGATTCTTTGATGAGGGCTAGCTTATGCCAACTCATGCTACCATCACGCCACTCAACTAGTGTATGCCAACCCCTGGTGGTCTTCTTCGATACCGGGTTACCAGCGCTTGTAGTAGATGATCCTTGGGCCACATTTAAGGCGGTGTGTCATCCTTACGATTATCTGACAACACATCGATACAACGTCAGAGTATGCCAATAATGATCATGGAGACGACTTCGTCAAGGATGACGTGGCCGTGCCAACAGGATTTGAGGATGATAAGGACTATTTTGGATTGCCAGACACTACTGACATTGATGATGTGATAGATCACGAAAATGAGCGGACACAGTCCGATTCGTACGATAAGGATGTCGGTGCGGAGATAATTTTACCCAATAGTGCTGACCAACACCTGATGGCCAAGGTTAAGAAAAAGGTGATGTCGAAAGACAGGAATAGCTCAGATTATTATAATCCGATACGTGACCATAGTATATACGAGGTGGAATTCCCAGACGGCAACACTGATGAAGTCGAAGCGAATGTAATAGCTGAATCTATGGTGGCGGAGTGTGATCCCGAGGGGAGACAGTACAGAATCTTTAGTGAGATTTCAGATCATCGTAAGGATGACACACCGCCTTAAATGTGGCCCAAGGATCATTTACTACAAGCGCCTTAAATGTGGCCCAAGGATCATCTACTACAAGC
>Ga0213867_1001171_pt1 | contig 11692 bp, 10 predicted proteins | sample PICome_12_FD_160120 | JGI IMG/M metagenome (GOLD analysis project Ga0213867, IMG submission 160120) | Coastal seawater microbial communities near Pivers Island, North Carolina, United States - PICO540 | ecosystem: Environmental > Aquatic > Marine > Coastal | place: USA: North Carolina... | reverse complement strand
TATCCAGCTGAAAAATTTCCGTTCAAAAAAACGTAGAAATGACTGAATTATCGTCAGAAGAAGAAATCGACAAGGTTTGCTGTTGAAAGAGTGAAGTGTCAGATGAGAGGTGGTAAATTTTTCTATTTGTAAAACCTTACAGCAATCTTTAGAAATTTAGCTTTCTGCGAAGAACTTTCAACCAATCAGAACTTGATATCTTATTTACCATTGTTGGTATTTGTACAACCATATTTGGTCATTAAGGATTGTTGGTACTAGAAGTTTGTCAATCTTATTTGCAGAGCGAAAATTGCGAATGCAGGATGTTGAAGTTTGTAAATTACTTTTCACAAATTTGATAAGTAGACACCGAAAACACTTGTCGGCTAAAAAGCAGCCAGAAAGTGAAATATGCGCCAAAAAAAACAGAACGTGAATTTTCACTTTTTTTCAAATGCTGCGGACAACCCTTAAACCGAGACTCTCAACTTAACTCGTGCTGAAGTCGGCAGGGTAACTTGGTATTTCCTCGCAGCAACCATTTCATTCTCCTCAAATCGATTTAGTTCCTTGCTGCTTAGTCTTGTCTGGGCATGCTGATCTTTTTTGTTTTGAATGCATCTCGTTTGTCAACAAGCTTATTTATGGTACATAGTACAGTGAAGCTCAACTAATTGAAAATTAAGAAAATGGCAGCATTAACATTTACTCCTAGTACCATAATTTCCGAATTTCAAGTTGATACCTATGCTTATGTTCTTGATATTACATCTATTGATACAAGAGCAAAACTTTACACAGTATGGATCGAGGTAAGAAATCTTCATAGACATTAAAACAAACATTGAATATCGTGAGTCCTCGACAAGTCCCCTGGAACATTCAGCATAATATCTCTTAGTATCTCTCACAATCAAATTCATCCTTTCTTACTCATCAGCTTGGGTTCATGTATAATTGCAATGATTACATTGAAACGTTTGGAAACAAGGAGTCGCCAGATGATATTTCACCAGAACACATGAAGATCCCTTTTGATATACTAAATGCTAAGACAAAGGAAGATAGATCAAATGCTGGGCATTTCTTCGAAGAAGAAACTGGTAAGAGACCAGCCAAAATAATTTGCAACAAACGAAAGAAAAAGGCATACATCACCAAGAATGAGCTTGAAAATCACCCAGAGATGTATTGGAAGTACGAAACCAATACATTTGTCGTTGAATGTAGTTATGCCAATGGCGAGGAAGTTGTACCATTTGATGAAATACATCTTATGATCGTGGTCATTGTTGCTGATAGTCGTGATGGTTCGCAATCAATCAGATTCAACATTAAAAAAAATGAATGCCAATTTAATGGAATGAAAGAACCAATACAAGGTTTCTCTCCCAAGAAGGACCCAGATGTAGTATGTAGCGATCTTAGTGCCGAAGGCGAAATGAAATACAGTCGGATCATCGTATGTACAACTTATGGAAAGAGTCCATGGGAATGTGTCTTTACATATTACTTGATCCCATATACCCTCTTCTTTTTCATCGTTCTTGCGCCTCACGACGAAGACTTTGACATTATTGAGACATCATCAACACTTGTTCTTGCAAATGTCGCTTTGCTTATCGTGACTCAAAACAATGTCTTTTCATTCTGTGAGCGCGCAGTGCTGTGCCAAATTGTAATCTTGATCGCAGCCACCTTCTTGCTCACAGTCTTTGGTTATACTGAGACTATCCGAATCACCTTGGCTGCTATTGATGTTTCTGTTCTTATCATCATACTATCGTATGATATATACCGTGCAAAGAAGAAGAATCAGGACTTGCTTAAGAAACTAATGAAAGACGCAAGTAAGGCAGGCATATTTAGTATTCGGAAAAGTACGAGATGGCTAAAGCCCAAGTAAAGGGGGTATAGCTGAGTCTATCATAACAGTAGTCGTGATTAATAATAATTTGTGTTTTATCTCTGTCACTGTGGTCATTCGAAAAATGTCAATTTCTATTACATCCAGCTGGTCGTCGATTTTCTAGATTTTTCTTATTCAAGAAAATTGCACATTTCGGCCTCGTTTGGGACTTTTTCATGGGTCGAGTCTCTTCTTGATGGTATTAGGAAGGTTTTTTGGCCATAAGTTTAGATTCAACCGATTGTCCCTCATTCATCAGTCTGCACACTTCGGGTCGGTTCGCACAAGCGGGAAGGACTCCGAGACAAATCACGAATCTGGGACGAAGTGCTTCTCTCATTTTTGTAAGAGTCCCATGTTTCTGATGACTTCCCGTACCATTCAGGAAAGTGCTCGACCCATTATGGAACAGATGAGAAATCTGGACGACGCGCTCGCACTCGAACATCCTCCAATATCCAATACCCGACTACACCATTATTCAACGAGCAACGGCTACCGTTCAGTACAGCAGATCATCCTGTTTTTATTTACTTCAATTTATGCCGATGGCGGCGTAAGAAGCAATAGCAACGTCAACGATATTTAGGAATAATGATATTGAGATTACAAGAAAATTGTTAGCGGATCATAAATATTTTCGTTTTTTTTGTTTCCACCGCTTCGATACAATCGTCTTTTGGTCCATTGTACTCAGAGGAGTGCGAAGAAAATGTTGTACGAACCATTACAGCGACAGTCAAGGATGATGGAAATAAATCATACTTTGCAATGACCTTCGACATCTCGTCCTCATGACTATTCAAGATATTGCAAGAACAGAATTTAATATTGCAATCGATCGGTGTAAATAAAGAAGAATTTAATTTAGTTATTGTTTCAGACCTTGCGAGCTGGGAAAATGATGCTCATCGGTCTGAAGTAAATATTATAGTTGTTGCTGAAGCTTGATGTTGGTATGATTGGAACTTGCCATGAAATATTATCGTTTAATGTTATACCATTTGCAGAGAAGTAAGTTTCCGTTGTATTTGGTCTGTGATAACTCTCCTATGTATCTCGAATTGAGATTACATACCTTTACAGTTACATCAAATAGAACCCTGACTACCAGTAGTCTTTCTTAACAACAGAACTATCAAAAACGACCTAAACAAGATCGTGTCAAGTTTGTAGATCAGAGCAAAGTTCCAAGTACCATCGACTAACACAAGAGCACAAAGCCGTACGTAAATTAATAAAACAAGTAAGACAGAATATTATTGGATTGGAATATATCCGAGTATTGATTTGAAATTTGAAAAGATTCATTGTATCCGATCATTGTAATAGGAAGGTCACCATGATTACTCCTCGAACAAATGATAATATCCAAGGTACATAGCGTATCACCTCATCATCTTTCTTATAGCAGCAGCAACATCGAGAACAACAATATTCTGATTGTGGAATTTCTCCAGTGTCAAATCGTGTGATCTCTAATACGGCAGGATTACCGGATATATTTACGCCACCGAACCATCCAAGATACCGAGCTTTCAATGAGACTCAGTATGCTTTTATGCCAGTACCATTCTCATGTAACAGTAACTACACATGTTTCCATGGCATTATCAACATGTTTTTTTTGAACTGTATGCTTTTATTATATTAACTTCTACTCTCGTACTAGGTATAAATTACTTTGTGATTATAACTCGTGTTTTGGTGGATCAACACAGTCATAATCGTCCACAACATTTTCCATGCCGTTGATACGAGAAAAGTCTGTCGAAGTTAAGGATCGTGGGGATAACCGAAGACGTCATGAACAAAAATGGTCTGCGGGTAATGATTTGTACGATGAATCATACAATATATCTGGAACTCCATATCCAATAATGAAAGCAGTGATGATTGCTCATAAAATGTTATATGTATATCCGAAAATAATGTGTCTGGGACATTAGTTGATCGCATGGTACTACAAACACGTCCACGAATGATGTTCAATGATGAGAGTAATAACATTAGTTCTATTTGAACCTATACTACCCCATACACACAACTTTTTGGCGATAATAGGCAAAAACAACTCCCACTCACCAATGTGTTGGTGCACCTACTAATACTCTCAACCAAAAGAAACAACAACTAACGTCCACCTTCACTCTACCTAAATCGACAGAACAAATCGAAAGTTTTTAGGTGATTTTGCATCTGACGGGTCTCATTTTTATGCAGAAGATGGTAACTCATACAAAGACTATTATTCAGATGACGACGATCTGTTTTCACTTGACTATGTATCCCATAGTGAATTACGTGATCATAAGAGGGCATGGAACGCTCGGACTAGCGCGCAGAAAGCATTTATACCAACAGAGATAATTACCGAGAATGGCACAAAATCAAGTAATTCTGTTAAATGTAACAAGAATCAATCGAAAGATGAAGGTGACGAAATTCCAAAAAGGGCATCAATTATTCATGACTACAGAAAGAAGGAGAAGTTAGCGTATGTTTCCTTTGATATTAAAACAGCTAGAGAAACATGTGGGATTGTCTGGTTATCAACTCAGGTCGAATGGTGCAGAGGATTGGTGTAACTGAGGGTGAAATCGAGGAGGAAACCTTTAACATGTATGTTCAACCTGGAAAAGATGCGATATGGAAGAAGAAGGCTTGCTCCCTTCATGAATCGTCAAAAGTTGATGATATAATTGTGAACTGGTAGTATTGATGTCGTATGGAAACGTTCTGTAAATTCATAGGTCGTCACATAGGCCCCGATCAAAAAGGAGTTCTAAAAGGTTGGAATTGTCAATCATACGAGATCTGTGTTGGATTTGGAAATTATTCAGAGCTCCTCATTTCGTTTTGTCACTGCATCTTCCCAATCTACGATTCCCAAATTCCATAAATTTAACTCGGACTTCTTGCTGAAATTTTTTCCTTGCACGACACATATTGCACGCTCTTTTTCATCTTCGTAAATTTGTACATTTCTCAAACTTGTGAGCTCTATTTTACATTACAGCTTTCATCATTGGATATGAAGTTCCAGATAAATTATATTCTTCATCATAAAAATCATTATCCGCTGACCATTTTTGTTCATGACGTCTTCGGTTGACCCCACGATCCTTAATTTCGACAGACTTTTCACGTATCAACGGCATGGAAAATGTTCTGGACAATTATGACTGTGTTGATCCACCACGACATTATGATTACTTCTTCAATCACGGGATTTAATACTCTGCATAATTAAATGGGTCAGATACAATACATTACCAACACTTAAAAATATAGAGGACCAAACTTACTTGTAACAAATCTGGCCGACCACGAAGAAAATCTTTATGATAGTATCGAACAAAATGTGAGCACATCCTGAGCGCGTGGGACACGTGTTCGACGTGTGGAATATGATCCGAAGCATCAATACATACACACCTAATACATATAATTTTCATTTACATTCAACTACTATCTCTTGTAGTTACCTTCACATCCGCCTAATATTACCACATCAAATCGGTTTATCAGACACATCGCTTTAACTTACCAATATAAACACTACATAGCCACAAACGACCATCAATAATGGCTGCAGCACCTCCATACATTCTAGTAGCAGATAATGACCGTGCACCTCCAGCTCTTGACGAAGATGACACTATTAGTCAGACCCTATTTTGGATTGGCTTTGTTACAGATGCTGACAGGCATAGCATTATACTCGACTCTCTTGAATCATATGAGGATATTAGGATGCTTTCAGAGAAGGATGTACAGGCCATGGCAGAGGATTATAATAGAAGACCAGTAGGGGACCGTATTACCTTTGGTATACGTAGGACCAAACTATTGAAGGCACTTACCCATTGGATCCATGACTTCTATCGCGTCTCAGATGTTCCCAATGTTACTAACCTTAATCAGGCGGATTTCAGGGCTCAGCTCTTACGAGCATTGGCAAGGGCAGAGATTCGTAAGAATATCAAGAATGGTGCTTCGACAGCAGCTGATGCAGCTTCACCGGGCCCATTGGAATCTGAGAAGGAATGGAAACACTGGGAGGAGCGCTTTGTTAATTATACTCAAACTCAGCTTGGCTCCAACGGTGTCCCACTCTCATACATCATACGTGAGAACGATGCACCCGCATTGGCTGGTGGTACTTTCCCAGATTTCATGTCACAGACTATTGCGTGTGCACCGCTGAATGGAGAATACTTTGAAGCTGACAAGCGTACTGTGTTCAATATGATTGTCTCATTCACTACTGGTAAACCTTCTGCAGATTGGATCAAGAGTACCCTTCGTTTCAATAATGGGCGACGCTCAATGGCAGCCCTACGAGCTCATTTTGCAGGGGAAGGGAATGCATCGCGTAATAAGGCAGATGCTGATCGTCTTAAGGAAAGTCTACACTACAAAAGTGAGAGATCCATGACTTTTGAAGCCTTCCTTACAAACTGCCAGAAGATGTTCAATATCTATGAGACTGAAGGTGAACCAATGGCTAATGATGCCAAGGTTCGATTCCTCCTCAAGAAAGTCCAACATCCTGGTCTCCAAACAGCTATTGCTGCACTACGTGTTCAGATGAACCTTGGTACTGTGGTTACATATACCTTGGCAGCTAATCATCTATCTACGGCAGTGTCAGAGTTACCAGAGCATATTGCTAAGAATCGTAATGTATCTGGTGTTGGTACAGATCCTGACAAGACAGGCTCACCTGATATATATAACAATGATGGGTCCATTATTACTGGTCATATTCCCAACTGGCGCAAACTTACACAACATGATCGTGATATAGTCATGAATGAACGTAAGCGTAAGCGTACTACAGGAGGGAAAGGTGGCAAAGGTGGAAAAGGCAATGGTAATGGTAATAACACTGATGCCAACCACCTCAAGCAGCTAACTGCTAATAATAAATTGTTCAAACGTCAGATCAAAGCTCTCAAGCGTAGATTGAAGGGTGACGATGGCAGTACCGCAACGACAGTAACAACCAATAATAGTGATGATGAGGACCTTGATGCTGGTGACCAGATGGGTGGTCGCAAATCAAAGAAGCGCAAGGATAACAAATGACTCATAGGCGTTGAGGATATACTTCGATGGTTATCTAAGCTTCTACTTAGTACTATTTTTACGGTATACCATCTTATACCTCATAACGCCACCACCCTACACATCTGCCAACTCAGGTCCTCCAACCGTCGCACTGCAGCTACATCTACTACTTCTACTCGCTTACCTAGTACTTCGGTACATGGTCGATGTGAACTAGATTCTCACGCAGATACCATTGTTGCTGGCTCAAACTGCATATTACTGAATTATACGGGGAAAGTCTGTGACGTTTCACCCTACAGGGATGATTACGATCCAGTTGCAAATGTCCCTATTGTCACTGCAGCTACTGCTTGGCAGTCATCACATACAGGACAGGTCTACATTTTGATTTTCAATGAAGCCCTATGGATGGGAGACTCTATGGACATGACTCTTATTAATCCTAATCAGTTGCGACACTTTGGCACTGAGGTTCAAGATAATCCATCGTCCCGTCTCCCCCTGTCCATCATCACAGAGGATAGTGAGTTCTGCATGGACCTAATGATGGCTGGTACTATCATTTATGCTAATACTCACACACCCACGGACTTGGAACTCAAACAGTGCCCACATATTGTCCTATCCTCCTCAAGACCTTGGAATCCACACTCAGTTACATTCCCTCGGTCATCTCTTACATTGGAGGATGTGATGGTTAATGCCCGGTCGGTGAGCGCCACGCGCTCGCATTCTCTTGTTGATGAGGTCCACGGGGAAGATAATGTTATATTCGACCTCACCTCCACTCGCAGAAGAATAGCAGGCATGAAGATCATACGTGATGACACTATCGACGTAGGCACTACTGACGTGCCCAACACCAATGCATTTCATAGCTCAGGTCGCCATAGCGATGTAAGCCCAGAGGCACTGAGTGAACGCTGGTGTATAAGCCTAAAGGCGGCTTCGAATACCCTCAAGAAGACTACGCAAAGGTTCCTGCGTAGCGCTATCCTCCCGTTAAGCCGTAGGTATAGAACGGATATGATGTTTGAAAGAAAAACACTGCGAGGTCAGTGGTCAACAGACACAATGGATGGCAGATGCAAGTCACTTGATGGTAATAAATATGCTCAAGTATTTGCCAATAAGTCTTACTTCTCTCGGATTTACCCTATGGATTCAAAAGGAAAGGCAGGAGATGCGCTAAGATTGTTTTGCCAGGAGTTTGGTGTCCCTGAACGACTTACATTTGATGGGTCTAGGGAACAAACTGGGAAAGGCACTCAATTCATGAAGCAAATTCGGCGCCATGACATTGATTATCATGTCACTGAACCTGACCAACATAACCAGAATCCCGTAGAAGGTGTCATCAGAGAGTTAAGACGGAAATGGTACCGTATTATGATTAGAAAAAGGGTACCCAAAGAATTGTGGGACTATGGACTCCGATGGGTTTCAGAAGTCAACTCACTCACTCATACTTCAGCTGGCAGCTTGAATGGATGTATTCCTATAGCAGAAGTAACTGGTGAAACACCAGACATATCAGAATACCTCGACTTTGGTTTCTATGATTATGTATGGTACAAAGATAATGCTGGATTGTCACCAAATGAGCCTGGTAGATGGCTTGGAGTTTCCAGCAGGGTGGGAAGAAACATGTGCTACTGGGTATTGAACCAGAATGGCAAAGTTCTTTCTAGATCTTCGGTTCAACCGATCCCATTGCTGGAGCTCTCACTACCTGCAACTCAAGAGATCATGCAAACCTTTGACTCCAATATTATCCAGCGATTGAAGAGTGATAAAAGGGAATATACTGGCGATAAGCCCAACCCCGAGGACTGGGCTGATCTCATTGATGAAGATGAGGATTTCCGTGAGGAATTCCAGAAGATCTATAATGATGATTCAGTGCCAGAAGCAGATGATCACACTCCAGAGGTTGGTGATGACACATACCTCAATATGGAGGTTGCTTTGCCACGTGATGATGATGGCCCCACATTTGCCAAAGTCACCAAAAGACTAAGGGATGCTAATGGCATTCCCATTGGCACAGCACACGATAACCCCATCCTGGACAGCCGCATGTATGAGGTTGAATACCTAGATGGTTATAGGGCATCGTTGTCTGCAAATGCCATAGCTGAAAATATGTTTGCCCAAGTCGATGAAGACGGCAACAGATACACTCTCCTTGACTCCATAATTGATCACCGTGTTGACGGTACAGAACTCAAGGATGAAGACGCATTCATCACCTCAAAGAATGGTGGGAAACGTCGGAAACAGACCACCCGTGGCTGGGAGATATTACTACAATGGAAGGATGGCTCCACTACTTGGGAAGCCATGAAGGATATACATTCCGCCTACCCTGTACAATTAGCTGAATATGCTTTGCAAAAGGGTATAGCCGATGCACCAGCCTTTGCTTGGTGGCTCCCCTATGTGATCAAGAAACGCAATCGTATTATAGCTAAGACTAAGTCCAAATACTGGACCAAAACACACAAGTTTGGTATCCGTCTGCCACATAGTGTTGAGGAAGCACTTGCAGTGGACAGGGAGAATGGGGACACGCTATGGTGGGATGCTATCTGCAAAGAAATGAAAAATGTTAGAATAGCATTTGAAGAATATGATGGAGATATCAAAGACCTAGTTGGATACAAGAAGTTAGATATGCATATGATCTTTGATATTAAGATGGGTGAGAATTTCCGCCGTAAGGCACGCCTCGTAGCTGATGGCCACAAAACAGCCACACCAACCTCCATCACTTATTCATCAGTCGTATCGCGTGACAGCGTACGCATTGCTCTCACCATTGCTGCCCTCAATGACCTGAAAATATTAGCTTGTGACATCCTCAATGCATACTTGACAGCTCCCTGTCGTGAGAAGTTCTACTGCACAGCTGGACCTGAATTTGGCTCTGACAGAGGCAAGACTATGATAGTAGTGCGAGCCTTATACGGACTGAAGAGTTCTGGTGCTGCATTCAGATCCTTCCTAGCTGAGCATCTATATGACATAGGGTACGTACCTTCACCTGCAGATCCCGATGTGTGGATGAGACCAGCAGTGAAAAATGACGGCTTCAAGTATTGGGAGTATGTCCTTTGCTATGTTGATGACTTACTTGCCATCAGCCACAACCCCTCTGGTACTATGAAAAGTATTGAGGCAAAATTCCGACTCAAGAATGATGCAGCTGAAGTACCAGAGAACTATCTTGGTGCTGCATTATCTCAATTTGATAACGAACATGGGGACATGTGCTGGGCAATGTCTTCAGACAAGTATTGTAATGCACTTGTCAAGAATGTTGAGGATATACTAGAAAAGAAAGGGCTCAAGTTACCTAGTAAGTGTGTAACACCCTTATCTAATGGCTATAAGCCTGAGTTCGACTGCACTCCAGAACTCAAAGCTGACGGTATACAATGGTACCAAGAAATTATTGGGCAATTGCGATGGGCTGTCGAGCTTGGTCGCGTTGACATCTTGTTGGAGACCTCATTAATGTCAACTCAGTTGGCACTTCCACGTGATGGTCACTTGGAGCAACTCCTGCATATCGTTGGATACCTCAAGAAGAACAAGAAGATGAAGATCCTCTTTGACTCTTCATACCCTAAGGTAAATGAAAAATGGTTCCAGGATTATGACTGGTTTGATTTCTACCGCAATGCAGAGGAAGCAATCCCTCCTAATATGCCTGAGGCTAGGGGACATGATGTCAACATTACATGCTTTGTTGACGCCAACCACGCTGGAAATCAGAAGGATCGGCGCAGTCAAACAGGAATATTAATATTCCTTAACAAAGCTCCTATTGCATGGTACAGTAAACGCCAAAACACTGTTGAGACAAGCACATTTGGCGCTGAGTTCTGCGCATTGAAAATATCTGTTGAGATGATTGAGGCCATGCGTTACAAACTACGTATGTTTGGGATTCCCATTGACGGACCTGCTAATGTTTATTGTGATAATGAAGCTGTTTACAAAAATACAACAGTGCCTGAGTCCACTCTACGAAAGAAGCACCACTCCATTGCCTATCATCGCTGCAGGGAAGCAGTCGCCGCACGAACTATCCGTGTGGCAAAGCAGGGGACAGAAAAGAATTTGGCTGATCTATTCACCAAAAGACTTACTGTTGCCAGACGAACGTTCCTACTAGAGCGCTTCACATACTAACCAATCCTCTATTGATCAATGCTTCGTGGGTTTTTATGCCTATCAAAGGTTTTTCCCCACGCTCACTATTCAAGCAATACATTGCATTTTTTGGTGAGAAACACTGATCCAATCAAGGTCAAATCAAGCCTATTCTAATAAGCTTCATTTGAGGGGACCGAACAAAATGTGAGCACATCCTGAGCGCGTGGGACACGTGTTCGACGTGTGGAATATGATCCGAAGCATCAATACATACACACCTAATACATATAATTTTCATTTACATTCAACTACTATCTCTTGTAGTTACCTTCACATCCGCCTAATATTACCACATCAAATCGGTAGGAAAGAATATGAGGGATTGGGCCTTTTAGTCCTCTTTCCTCTCCCATACTCCTCTGACGTATTAGTTTCCAAATGTTGCCTTCTACGTTCCCGTTCATTTTTTCGTTCTTCATTTTCGTTATCATCGTCGCTGCGCTCCTCATTTCCATCATTGCTGGAATCGTCACTATATGATAGATCACTGTCGATGGT
>Ga0213867_1001170_pt1 | contig 11697 bp, 22 predicted proteins | sample PICome_12_FD_160120 | JGI IMG/M metagenome (GOLD analysis project Ga0213867, IMG submission 160120) | Coastal seawater microbial communities near Pivers Island, North Carolina, United States - PICO540 | ecosystem: Environmental > Aquatic > Marine > Coastal | place: USA: North Carolina... | reverse complement strand
ATTTAGACGAGATTCATTTGCAAAACAAATTAAGGTCATTGAACAAGACGAAGTTGTAGATTTGCCGTTCTCAGATAAAACTTTTGATATTAGAATTATAGGTGAAATTGATAGTACAATCGAATTCTTAACAGACAGAGATTTAGGCAATATCAAAGCTAATTTTATTAGTACTCTAAATGTTAGAGCAACTACAACAGTTCCCGATACTAATTTAATTTATACTCTTGTAAGTGGTAAATTACCTAACGGAATGTATCTAAATTTAGAAGGAGATATTATAGGTAAGCCAAGGCAATATGCAGGTGATGATGGTTTAGGATTAACTACGTTTGACAATTACGGAACAACGTTTGATAGTGTATTTCCAAGTGAAACAACTTTTGATAGAGATTTTGTTTTTACAGTTCAAGCAAAGGATAGATTTGGATATAGCGCAGTTACAAAAGAATTTAAAATTACTGTAGTTGACGATGATAAAATCAGGTATAGTAACATATACGTAAAACCTTTGATGGAACCTAGACAAAGACAATACTATACTAACTTTGTAAGTAATCCGGTAATATTTCCTAATGATAAAATATATAGACCAGACGATCCCGAATTTGGAATACAAACAACAATTAAAATGCTTGTATACGCAGGAATCGAAACACAGGAAATTGCAAACTTTGTTGCTGCTACATCAAGGAACCATAGAAGAACAAAGTTTGCACTAGGTGATTTTAAGATTGCAGAAGCAAAACAACCGGGTACAAATGATGTTGTATATGAAGCAATCTATATAGAATTAATAGATCCTGCTCAACCTGATAGCGGAAAAGCAAGAAACACATTTACTATACCTACATCAGAAAAAATTACAACTGATAGTATACAGTATGATACTAAAGATGATGTAACTAACACAGGAACAGGATTCCAAGAACTGCCAGTTTACGGTAGAGATACAGTTAAATTTGTAATTCCTAGTGGCGACGATTTAGTTATTATAACTAGAGATTCTAGTGTTGTTGTAGATGCAGATAATAATGATTTTGAAATAGAAGTTAGGGGCGGTCAGGATATAGTGATAGAGTTAGGTATTACCGATTCAGAACCGGAAAGATTAAGACCAAAAACAAACACTATAAAAGCAGATAATACAGCTGTCAGAGTAAGTGATTTTAGAGATCAACAAAGATATTTGGTTAACATAGATAATATGCGCAGCAGAATTAAAGAAACTGGTCAAGATGAAAGAGAATATTTGCCACTATGGATGAGAACACCCCAATCAAACACATTCCCACAAGAACTTGATTACGTAACTGCAATACCAGTATGTTTCTGTAAGCCTGGTGAAGGCCAAGAAATTATGCTAAATATCAAAAATGCATTAAGTAATAATGTATTTGATCAAAAAACAATACATTTTGAATTTGACAGATACGTAATAGACCAAACAGAAAATAATAGCGATGAACAATATTTGCTGTTCGCAAATTATCAATATAACGTGTAATAAGCATAAATATGTAAAAGAGGATATAAGATGGCCAGTAACATACAGAGCGAATCAATAGACGGAACATTTCCAGTAGCCGGTGTAGATAACGATACACAAGGTTTCAGAGACAATTTTAGTTATATTAAAAGTAACTTTACAGCAGCAAAAGAAGAAATCGAACTTTTGCAAAACGAAACTGTTAAGTTAACTGAAAATAATAACTTTGCTGGAACATATATCATTGATGCAAATATGCAAGCTGTTACCGGAAAAACTTTTGATATTGGATACGAACCAGATCAAGCAGTTGTGCCAGAAATAAATTTTGAGTTTGGACACTATCAGCAATTAGATGTTGACTTATCGACCTTTACCGAATCTGAAGGTTATAAAACAGCTACTTTTAAAATTGTAGGATTTCCTCCAGGTGCAAGCTCAGGCGGCGACAACGAAGATAGATTTGCTAAATTCACGTTACAAATTAATAGTGAAGATCCTACTGCTAGTAACTGGAGAATTAATTTTACTAACGATGCAGAAAATACTCATTTTAGTCCTAATTATCCATCTCCGTTTATTCTTCCATCCGGTGCAGATTACGGACCAACAATTATAGAATTTTGGTCTCCGAACGGCGGCGTAGATATATTTGTAAATTATTTAGGTAGATTTAAATAATGCATCCAGGTGTTGGCGATTTAAGCCATTTTTCTGATAGTGAAATAGAAGATAAAATTATACAGTTGAGCAGATATTATCATACAGCAAATGATAATATTAGATCACAATTATTACTATTAATAGACACATACAAACTAGAACAAGAAAACAGAAAATTACAAAATAAAAAATCTGATTCTGAAGATAATGATCTTGACAATCTTATCAATGTATCGTAAAATATACTTATGCTTATGAAAACAGACGAACTAGGTATCCCACGATTCTCTAATCGCAACTTAATCGACATGATCTATAGTGGTCAGGCAGATAAGGTACACGTTGTACTATGTGATCCAAGTGATGACGTAGATAAATTTAATTCTGCAATGGAAGAACAAGGTATGAATCCATTGCAAAAGTATATTCCATTGGATGTAGATCAAAAGACTTTTGACGGTGTATGTCAAAGTGAATGGTTTATGCCTGATGAATATAAAACACTAAATGTTTACGATTATGTAATGAACAAAGCAGGTGATGATTTAGCAGAATTAGAAAGAGTTGAAGTAGAACTTGCGCAATTTAAAGTACGAGGCATGACTAACTTACTACGTTACATGATCTATCTTGTAGACTTTATGCGTGAGAACGATATTGTATGGGGTGTAGGACGTGGATCAAGTGTAGCAAGTTATGTGCTGTATTTGATTGGTGTACACAGAATTAACTCAATCCAATATGACCTGGATTGGCGAGAGTTCTTGCGCTAAATATTGGTAAGTAAAGGAGGCTGAAAATGGCTAAAAAACAAATTATACATAGATCTATGAGAGGCAAAATTGTCGACATGGATTTATTACGTAAAAAGAATGAACTTGTACCTGCAATCGGCAATGCTAAAGTAAATGCACGAGGCGACGAGTTAGGTCCTGGTGGTAAAATTAAAAGAAAACGTGAAGATATAATTAAAGATCACTACCAGAAATATGCAAAAGATGAAGCTGGACAACTTGTAAAGAATGTTCCTAAGCCTGCTTCTTCTGAAGAAATTTTAGAACCATTAACAGAAACTGAACTAGAAATGCTAGAAGAAGATGACGAATGGTTTGAAGACGATGAAGGTAATTTTGTTAAAAAAGGTGAATAATGGCATTAAATTTAAATACTATTAACGGAAAGTTAACGCCAATTGGCGATCGTGTGTTAGTTTCAGATATGCACTTTGGCGAACAGCGTACCAAAAGCGGACTGATTATATCAAGTGATGATGGACAAACACGAGGCATATATCCACGCTGGGGTAAAGTTCATTCTAAAGGTCCTGATAATACAGACTCTTATCAACAAGGTAATTGGGTGTTAGTAGAACATGGTAGATGGACACGTAGTGTTAAAATAGACGAAGGCAACGGCGAAGTTGAACTGCGTATGGTAGATGCAGATTGTATACTTGCATACTCTGAAGAAAAGCCAGACGATGTACATTTTGGTGAAGAATTTAGTCATGGACAAGAAACAACGTTCGATCCTAAATCTTTTGTCAGAACGTGATCTGAAAAGTAAAATTAATAAAATAGATGCTGTCTATCATATTACTGAGGACAGGCAAACAAGGCAAAAAATGCTTCTAGCATTAGACGAACTAAAAATAGAATTACAAAAAAGAGAAAAAAATGACTAATCCATTTGCAGATATTGAACGCTTTGGCTCAGCGTGTGATCAAGAGCCATCAGAAGCAAACTATGATATGTATCTCGGTCTTATTGCAGAGGAATACAACGAACTTGCAGATGCTATAGCAGCAGATGATCGTGTAGAACAACTTGACGCACTTGTAGATATCCTTGTTGTTACTATGGGTGCTATTCGTGCAGGTGGCTTTGACGGAGAAGGTGCCTGGAAAGAAGTAATGGATACTAACTTTGCAAAGATCGATCCAGTCACAGGCAAAGTTCGTAAGCGTGAAGATGGCAAGGTACTCAAACCAGAAGGTTGGAAGGCTCCAGAACTTGCACAATTTGTATAACGACAATAAAGATTATTTAGATTTTCTTGTAAAAAATAATGTATATATTACAAAAGAAGAATTAGGTAATACTAATCCTTTAGATACAGAAGTTTTAAATAAATCTGTTGATTGGGGAAAAATTAATATCGACTATAATGAAAACAAATTTGTTGTAGTCGATAATTTCCTTGATGCTGAATTTATAGAAAGACTACGAGATTTTGTATTATATTTTAATTTAAGACATGATTATTATACAGATTATGCTGCATTAAATTTTACACCTAACGAACTATGGTTTCCTATACTTTCAAATATTGTTAAAGAAACAAAAGAAAAGTTACCTTTTTTAAGCAAATTAGACATCGAAAGAGCTTGGGCATTCATATATAATCAAGAATCATACGGTGTTGACATTCATGCCGATCCTGGTCCTACTCCGAACTCTGCTAATTTAAATTTTTGGGCAACACCTAATGAATCAGTAATCGATGAAGCAGAAACTAATGGACTGTATATATGGAATACAGAGCCTCCAAGCGATTGGGATTATTATGACAAAAATTTCAAACCGGACGAAGTAAGAGATTTTTTAATATCTACAAAAAAAGATCCAGTCAAAATAGACTACGGTTATAACAGAGCGGTGTTTTTCAATTCATTATTTTATCACAAATCACAACCAGTAAAAACACTACCAGGTTATGAAAATAAAAGAATAAATTACACTTTCATGTTCAGATAGGTTGACATTTGTCCATTCCTGCGTTATTATAATTAAGTAACAAAGGAGTTAGTATGGCTATTCACGCAATGATTGACCTAGAAACACTGCATACTCTACCTGGAGCAGCAGTCCTTAGTGTTGGTGGTGTAAAGTTTGATCCATTTTCAGACGCAGAACCACACAGCGAATTCTACTACAAACTAGACATCGACAGTCAATACCGTCAAGTCAGTGATGCTACTATTAACTGGTGGAAACAACAAGATCCAAAAGTGCAAGAAGAAGCATTCTCCGAAGAAGGTCGAGTTGCTATGGACACGTTTATTGAATCATTGCCCAAATGGATGGTAGGCGTTGATGTGTTGTGGGGCCACGGATACGGCTTTGATGTAACAATTATGGAAGACATGTTACGTCAATGTAGCAAACCTATTCCTTGGCAGTTTTGGCAAGTGAGAGACAGTCGCACACTGTTTGCGTGTGCAAAAACAGATCCTCGTAAGAGTATGCAAACTGATTTACACAATGCACTAGCAGATGCATATTTCCAAGCAAAAGGTGTGCAAATGGTTTACAAAGAACTCGGAGTTACAAAATGACAATTGATGGGCTAACAACAGAACAATGTAAAATGTTGGATATTATGTGGGAAAAGGAAACCAGCGATGAATTGTTTGAATGGTTTCAAAGTTTAAGTGAAGAACAGTTCCATATGGCAATGACACTTCATCAAATGCTTACACAAGAAGTTCATGAAGAAATAGTAGAAAAAGGTACACAAGATGCTGTACAAATGTTAACAAATATTGGAGTAAAAGTATGACAGATGGACCATTCAAAACAGCGTTTGATGCTGACACAGACGGGGTAGTGCGTCGAGAAATTATTACATATCGTATGAAGAACGGTATTATGGTAAAAGAAGAAGCGTGTCGTGATTACTACAAGTCAGGCGACTATCACGATTCTAATAACAGCAAACCTTTGGTGCATCAATAATGGGTAAGCATATTAAAACACGATTAGACTATGATATGATTGAGCAACTTGCACAAGAAGTTGCACGACTTGATCCAACAAATGCAGTGCTACAAAAGTTTGCCAGTATGGATAACTATGAAGGCGCAGAACTTCGTAAAAGTATTGCTGATGTAGAGCCGACTAGAGAATACGGACGACTATGCACAGATTGTAGACCTAGTCCTGTTTTTGAAAAGGGCTAACTAATGAATGGTAATTTAATTGTAGCAATGTTTTTTACTCTCTTTGTTTTGGCTATAGTGTTGCCCGGGTTTGGCCTATACATGGAACAGAAACGGGAACATGAGTTGAAAATAGCTTGTATCAACGCAGGTAAAACTCTAATAGAAGGTAGTTGTATAGGCTATCCTAGCTATGACGCGGTGAATAGATGATACGCTGGTATGATTATCCTATAGCATTTTTAGCAGCAGATGTAATGGCTACTGCTTTTTTTAGTTTGCCTATTATAGGTGCGTTTGTTGCTTGGGGTATCTATGAAATGTGGAATCACATTTACATTCCTTGGAGGTATGAACAAGAATATGGTGAGTAATACAGAACTGGACAGTCCAATCAACGACTTCCAACAACTGATGGCTATTACAGCAGAAGAGTGTGGAGAACTTACACAAGTTTGTATGAAAATTATGCGTAAGTATAATTCACTTGACAAAACGGAAGATGACAAGTATATTAAGTTATTAGTAGAAGAAGCAGGTGATGTGCTATGTATGCTAGAACTAATGAGCGAACATGGTTTGTTCGATTGGGAACAAATTTATCAAAGAGCTGATGTAAAAAGAGAAAAACTTAAAAGGTGGAGCACACTGATTAAATGAAAGTGTATATAGGACCATATCCTAATCATAGGTTTTATCACAATTGGCTTTACAAATGGTTTGGATATTCTCCAAAGCAAAAGACACGGATAAAAATACACGACTATGATACATGGAGTATGGACGATACCCTTGCTCCTATTATAGTGCCTATGCTGAAGCAACTCAAAGATACAAAACACGGTGCTCCTATAGTAGAGGATTCTGATCTACCTAAAGAGTTACGCTTGACCAAGAAAGAACAAGCAGCATTTGACAAGGACGGATCTGTAACTGATAAGTTTTTCAAACGGTGGAATTGGATACTAGATGAAATGATCTGGGCGTTTGAACAAAAATGTCGTGACGATTGGATGGAAGATTACCACTACAACAAATGGGATACAGATGGAGCCAATGCACATCAAGCACGTATGTCTAATGGGTTTCGTTTGTTTGGGAAGTATTACGAATCGTTGTGGGATTAAAAGTGGAGTACTTTGATCAAGGAGAGCTAGAATGGAAGTTGGTATTTTTATTATATTTTTTTTAGTTGTATTTTTAGGTGCAGTGGTATTTTACACACATACTGAATCATCAAACAATGCAATTAGAGTTGCACAGGCAAATACAGATTTACGCAATAAAGTCTCAGTACTAGAACACAATGTACGCATATTAGAACAGCGTATTACAGCATTGACTGAAGAAGATGCAGAAGAAACAGACGAAGACCAACAGCAAGAAGCTAGTTAAAGAGTGGAAGCAACATTTAGCCTACAGTAGGCTAAGTGAAAAGGATATTATCAAACGGGCAAAGGAATTTGCTAGAAAAGGAATGAAGCCAGAGTGAAAAAATTTAAAGATAAAATTGACAACTTTTTTGGCTGGGTAAAAGTTACTGAATTAGTCGAACTTGAAGACATTGATGTAACTGAAGATCCTGTGCGTCCTGAACTTGATGTAGAATGGCGTACAAGTTATGGTCGTAAAATTTATGGGTTAAAATACAAAGACGAAATTGAAGGTATTATTTGTATTGCATATACAAATGATGTTCCGTCTAGTGTAAAAGAACTTGACCTAATGAGCCAAAATGCTTATTTGCAGGATAATAGTGATACTGCGGTAGCATATACAGTTTGGAGCCGCAAACGTGGTGCTGGTAAAGAAATTATTGGCAAAGTAGGTGAAATGATGCGTGAAAGTGAAAATATCAATACACTTGTAACTCTAAGCCCTTTAACGCCAATGGCTACACATTTCCATATTCGCAATGGCGCAAAACAAATTGCTATTAATAGCACAACACAAAACTTCAAGTATGATCTAAAATGATTAAAAAATTTAAGCACAAAAAGAAAGTAGGAATGGTTTCCGCTTTGCCATTATTAGCAGCATGTCACCATGATAAAGAAGAAATAATTACAATAGAAGATTCTTTACCCGGTAAGAGATCAGAGCCAGTAGTTGTTATTTTAGATAGATTTCAAACGGAAACTTGGCATGGTCCTAAAGTTTTACAGAACTTCTACGGCGAGTTCTTAAATGATGAAATAGAAGTAACCGTAATAGCAGAAGATTTAGATGAAACCAAATATGATAATCCTGTAAAACAAGCATTTGTAGATTTTGAACCAGACGTTATAAATGTCAGTTGGGGACTAGGAAATCTTGTTTCTTATCCTACTATTTTTGAATATGACGAATTATCTTCGGATGATGTGATTAAAGAATATGTAGATACTGGTATATTTTTATGGGAAAATGGTACTACTATTACAGCAGCGGCAGGCAACGATTATGAATCAAATGGCGTAAGTGATCCGTGGGGTCATAGTATTTTTCCTATTATTGTAGGCGCTTATAGTCAATATGATGACAGCATTTATGACTGGAGCAATAAAGGCTCAGCAACGGTACACTTTTATGAAGTAGGCGACGGTTGGGATTGGACAGGAACTAGTTATAGTGCTCCTAGAGTTGCTGCGCATGTTGCGTTAATTAAAAGTGAACATCCTAATATCAGTGAAAGTAGTGTAAGAACTATATTAGAGAAAAATAGCGTATATGATTTTGATAGTGGCGACTATGTACAAAAACTAGATGAAATTACAAATATGGATCCTAGTATAGATACAAGGGTAAGAGTCGAAGCGGTTTTTGAAATATTTGAAGGCAGAAATCCGTCACAGACAGAATTAGATAGCTGGATAAGTTCTATAGATAATGGCATTGATACACTAGGTACAATGGCACGTTGGTTTGCAATGAATGGTATACAAATAAATAATGTACCTCCTATTGAACGGATGCAAGCATTTTACCATTATTGGTTAGGTAGAGAAAGCAAAGATAGTGAAATTATTGAAATGTTTAATGATTTAGTTGCAACAGATAGTTGGAACCAAACATTCGACAATTTTATAGAAAAAGAAGAGATTGACACTAGTTATAGTTTTGTATATAATAACTATGATGTACTTGCAACAGAGGTAGTAGTATGAAAGAATTATGGGTAGAAAAGTATCGTCCAAAGACAGTGGATGGTTATGTATTTAGAGATGAAGCACAAAGACAACAAGTTAAAACATGGATCAAAGACAAAACAATTCCGCACCTTCTCTTTAGTGGTAATGCTGGGATTGGTAAAACTACTCTTGCTAAGTTACTTTTTAATGAGCTGGAAGTAAATGATCTTGACATACTAGAAATTAATGCTAGTCGCACAAACTCAGTAGATGATGTACGTGATAAAATTGTAAATTTTGTACAAATGATTCCGTTTGGTGACTTTAAAGTCGTGTTGCTGGACGAGGCTGATTACTTGTCTCCAAACGCACAAGCTGCCCTGCGTGGTGTTATGGAAGAATATCATAGCACAGCAAGATTTATTCTAACTTGTAACTATCCAAACAGAATTATTCCAGCAATTCATAGTAGATGTCAAGGCTTTCACATTGCTAAGATTGATCAAACAGAATTTACAGCAAGAGTTGCAGAAATCCTCATTACAGAAGGTGTTACTCCAGACTTGGATACACTAGACACTTATGTAAAAGCAACATATCCAGACTTGCGCAAGTGTATCAACATGGTACAAATGAATTCAGTAGATGGAGCGTTAGTTGCGCCACAGCAAGGCGACACAGGCGAGAGCGATTGGAAACTGGATATGGTAGAACTGTTTAAAGCAGGCAAGATCCAAGACGCTCGCAAGTTGTTATGTGGCACAATTCGTCCAGAAGAAATGGAAGAAGTGTATCGCTGGTTGTATGACAACATTGAATTGTTCGGAAATGAGGAACAACAAGATCAAGCAGTGCTAATTATTAAGCAGGGGATGGTAGATCATACATTGGTTGTAGATCCGGAGATTAACTTAGCAGCAACATTGATTAGATTAGCGAGGCTTTAATGACTTATATTGTAAATGATTCATGTATTAAATGCAAACATATGGACTGTGTAGAGGTTTGTCCAGTGGATTGTTTCTACGAAGGCGAAAATATGTTGGTTATTCATCCTGATGAATGTATTGACTGTGGTGTCTGCGAACCAGAATGTCCAGCCGATGCTATTGTTTCAGACATTGCATTTACTGATCCAGCAAAAGCAGAAGAATGGACTATTTTTAACAGAAAGTATTCAGAACTATGGCCTAATATTACTGTAGCAAGACCAGAAGATGTTCCTGCTGATGCAGAAGAATGGCAAAATGTTCCGGATAAAATGCAATATTTTTCAGAGGAGCCAGGCAAAGGTGATTAGAGCTATACTAGCATGTGATGAAGATTGGGGAATAGGCAAAGATAACGACTTGCCTTGGCCGCATAATCCAGCAGACTTAAAATGGTTTAAAGAAAACACAACAGGAGGCGTAGTTGCAATGGGCAAAGCAACCTGGGACAGTCTGCCTACTAAGCCTTTACCTAATCGTAATAACATTGTTGTAACAAGTAGCGAAGATGATTATAATGGCGGTGGATATCATTATGTAAAATTTGAAACAGCGAAAATCAAACTAGTCAATATGAACAAACTGCAAGATGTTTGGGTAATCGGTGGAGCGAGACTTGTTGAAGGACTGCTTCCTATTATTGATGAAATTTGGTTAAGTCGTATTAATGGTTCATATGGTTGTGATACATTTTTGCCTCGTACCTTAATTGAGCTTACATATGAACTATACAGTAGTCAACGTGAAGGTGATGTATATGTTGATAAATGGAGACAAACTTGAAACAATATTTAGATGCATTAAAATTTATTTGCGAAAACGGAAAAGATAAAAGCGATAGAACAGGCACAGGTACAAAAAGTGTTTTTGGATATCAAATGCGTTTTGATTTGCGTGAAACATTTCCTGCGGTGACTACAAAAAAACTTGCATGGCGAAGCGTAGTAAGTGAATTACTATGGTTTCTAGAAGGTAGTTCAGACGAACGTAGACTTGCTGAAATACATTATGGTAAGCCACGTGAAGAACTTGTAGGTAAAAATACTATTTGGACTGCTAATGCCGATAAGCAAGCCAAAGAACTAGGTTATACAAATACAGACACAATTAAGGATCTTGGTCCTGTATACGGTCATCAATGGCGCAATTGGGATGCTGCATTAGGATTTGTAGATCAAATTGCCGAAGTGCTTGAAAATATGTATTATAATCCTGACAGTCGCAGACATATTGTAAGTGCTTGGAATGCTGATAGAGTTAATGTAATGGCGTTACCGCCTTGTCATACGCTATTCCAATTTCATATACACGATAAAGAATTAAGTTGTCAGCTTTACCAGCGTAGTGCTGACATGTTCTTGGGCGTTCCATTTAATATCGCTAGTTACAGTCTATTGACTCATATGTTTGCGCAGTTATTAGACTTAAAAGTAGGCGATTTTGTATGGACTGGTGGCGACTGTCATATATACAATAATCATATGGATCAAGTTTCTGAACAAATA
>Ga0213867_1001169_pt1 | contig 11697 bp, 18 predicted proteins | sample PICome_12_FD_160120 | JGI IMG/M metagenome (GOLD analysis project Ga0213867, IMG submission 160120) | Coastal seawater microbial communities near Pivers Island, North Carolina, United States - PICO540 | ecosystem: Environmental > Aquatic > Marine > Coastal | place: USA: North Carolina... | reverse complement strand
CGGGGTCTTTTACAAGGACGCACTACCACTATGAGTGAATTCTTTTTAGATGACAATGAGTCATTATCAATCAATTGGGTCTATGACGACCTAAATGATGCTCACTGTCATGACTTAATGCATATTGTTTACGACTCACTTCAGTTTATTAATGATGGGGATTGCGAATGACAGTTACCTACCAAATATTCCGTCTACTTGATGACGGAGAAGAGCAATCATTGGGCTTCTTTGTTAATGACAAGGACGCCATGATGAGGGCTTTTGATTACTACTCAGAAGTGCGATACCCGCACGCATATGTTGACTACCGCATGGAATTTGACTACTGAATCTCTCAAGCAGGGACGCATCATCTCGGTGTGTCCTTACTTAAGGGACTCAACATCCCCAGATTCTTTCACACTCACCATTCCAAGGTCGTACATGACACAAGAGCAGATCAAGGAGCTGCAATGTGTTGCATTGAGTGACTACAAGAAGCGTCTAATCACAAGGACGCAACTAATCAACATTGTTCATCTATTGGATAGGAAAAGCTTTGTTTCTACTTGACATGACCGACACAGAATACGATCACCATTTCAAACGTATCCGTCAAATGTTGTCTGATAGTGGTGACTATGACAACTGGAAAGAATATCAAGAGAATCCAGAATACAGGGACGCAGTATTAAATACAGATACTCGCCTGATTCTCAACGTTCCAGATTTAAATCTTGAGTTCTTTCCTAATGCCAACTGAATCAACAATCATCCTTGCCGTCATTGGCATGGTCGGACTGTTTGCCACTGCGACTATCTATCAACGTGCAAACAAACTCACGCATACATATTACAAAGGAACCAAGGCCACAGATGACAACAGATCTGAACCCAATTGATCTAACCAAACCACGTCTCAAGGAGTACTTGGTGACGTTGTCTAGTGCCGAGGATATTTACATTCTTGCCACCGATTCCATGTCCGCAGCCTTTCATGCGTTGGAGTTGTCCGAGGACAGAAACTGCAAACTAATCAACGTGAGACTAGCCGATGAGTGGTAAAGCACCGTACTTCCCAAACAATTGGAAGAGATACAAGGCCGCACCTGCGGAGCTATTTGACACTGTTTCCTTTATGGAAATCATGCAATGGAAGATAGCTTGTTGGGAGATACCTGCTGATGTGTTTTGCATTATTCGCACGACACATCTCAAGACTCTCAAGGTCAAAGAATACGTGTACAAGCGCCAGCACGCAGCCGAAGCACGTATTGAATCCCTAATGGGAAAAAGAAATTATGAGTTCATTGTTTGTACTCATGACGAGATCTACTACGCACACCCACACAAGACCGATGAATCAGACGACATTTAACTTTCTTTTGACGACGCTCATTGACGAGATCGAGATGCATGAACACAAGGACGAGCTTCTACAGCTTATGACCGAGCAATTACTAGATGATGACACATAAAGTAATCAAGGCTGTTATGTAACAATAATTACCTCAACTATTCCTTAAGCTAATAAAGTTTAAGATTATTCTCAGTGAGCATCTTGAAGCGAGTTAATTTCAACATGGCTTCTGAGTGCCACGCCTTACTCAAAAGTGTATGTGCGCTTAAGGGTGTAACCGTTTCTGAGTATGTGTACGGAGTGATAACTGAGGATTTCCGCAAACTGGTTTTATCGGATAACCAAGTGCGACAGATGCTAATGAATGGCACCTACCCAGTAGGTAGTAAAGCCTATGTTCTGCAAGCACAAATCCGCAACGAACAACACCTTGATGTCAATCCACACTCATCACCTTAAGACTTGATGTTTAAGCTTCCCGACCTCTACATCGGCATTGACGACATCAGTTTTTGGTCAATCTGGAGAAATAGTACAGGTGTATCGTTACACTTGGGTAAGTTTCTGATAGAGTTAGAAGCACCCTTTTTACGGAGACGTGAACCCCGCTAACTTCGACGGTTTTGTCACCGACAGACAGACTCTCAAACTACTTGCCGTAATGAATGTATTACGCGAATGGGAGAGAGAAATGCCTGCTCAACTGATTGCTACGTTCTTGTACGTAGCCAGTCATAACGACTGTCCGAAATCAGATCTTGTCAAACCTATCGAGGAAGGTGGTCTCGGCTTTACCGAGGCTTCTGCATCCCGTAACACGGACTGCTTAGCCAAGATTCATCGTCTTCGTGATGAGGATGGCAAACGTCGTCAAGGTTTAGGACTAATCAAAAAGTATTCAGATCCTGAACGTGACGGACGACTCAAGTTCCTCAAACTGACACCACAGGGAGAGGCACTTAACTGTCAACTTAAACAAATCCTTTATGGGTAAGTTAAAGACGTTCTCCCAGTGTATGAACTACACGTTGGAGAACCAGCCGAACTGGATGGAACGGTTCGATGAGGATGGCAATGAGGTTGGAGGCCGAAAGGCAGCCATCGTTAATTGCACGCACTTCATCAACATGTACGGAAGATCATTCCCTGTGGATAAGATCGACCAATCCATCATGCTTGCACTACGAGCACGTTCTAAGAAGGAACTCAATCATAGAGCTTCGACTTGGAACAAGATACTTTCAGCGGTACATACCGTTTTAAGTTTCTGTCATGCAACTGAGCAAGTAGCACATCCACCAAAGTTTCAACCAAGATCATTGCGCTTGCGTGAAGATGAATTCCAAGTGGATTTCTTCACCATGCAAGAGATGCATACGATGATTACACATGCACGACATGTTTATTATCGGGATGATCTAGCAGATTTATTGTTAGGTGCTGCCATGACTGGCACACGCCAAAACGAACTTCTGCGTCTGAAGGTACGAGACATTGACTTCGATAAGAATCGAATTTATGTCGGTGGTCGTACTGACTTTGTAACCAAAGGTCGAAAGGCTGTATGGATTCCAATCATGGAACCCTTACTACCTGTTCTGCATGAACGTTGCAGGGATAACCCGCAATCAGCAAAAGTCTTTGGTGAAGATTGGCAGACACGTCACTGTGTTCGTTATCCATACGAACAAAACAGGGACGCATGTATGCCTGAGAACCGACGCTATGCGTACAAACAAGTACGACATACGTTCTGTACTGCAATGGCAGAAGCTGGTTATCCAACTGAGTACATCAGCGAATTAGCTGGTCACTCATCAATGGTTACAACCAAGCGCTACATCGCAGCAGTCGGTAAGAAGAAACAAGAAATCATGGCTGACTTCTCCAAGAGAGTGAGCTTCATGACTCCGCACGATATGCAGCCATTGGCTGTCTAGGCGTGTCGTCAGACCCTCTTTGCTACCCTTTTCAAGGACCTGAACTGGTCTTCCACTCCAGCTGAATCGCTGAGATCCCTGCGGATGTGGTGGAATTGGTAGACACGCACGTTTGAGGGAGCACAGTACAAAACCGTACGTGAGTGCAAATGCCAGGGGTAACACCCTGGTTTTTTAATGAGGATTTAGTTCCACTACGGTAAATATCGTGCGAATTCGTTCGTGCGTTGAAAAAGTCCACACTCATCGCGTTATTACTTGGCAACAAAGGCAGAAATACAAGCTCAAGTTGATCTTGAGCGAGAGCAGATACGACAAGGACTCAAACGACTACACGACAACACTTACAAACTTCAAGAAAAAAGCTATGCCTCTGCAACTGTCTACGGGGTTACTTCTATTGAGCAGCTTCTGCCTCTTGTGGTCACACGTATTGAAAACACTAACCGCAGGATAAAAGAAGGTAAAACCGGCTATGCATTCAAAGAGATCAAGCAACACTTAGCTGATCTTGAACCTGAAGGTGCCGCGGCCATTGCTTGCAAGATCACTTTTGACAAAGTGTTCAGCCATAAGAAGTCAGCATCACTTGTACCAAACATCACTGATGCAATAGGTCAAGCAATTGAGAACGAGTGCATGATGCGTCATTACGAGAAGCATGTACCTGGATTGCTACACACCCTGAAGGAAAACTATTTCCACAGAGCAATCGGTACACAGCAGAAAGTCAAGGTCATCACCACACTGATGAATCGTCATGACGTAAACCATTGGAAATGTTGGGGACGTGCCAACAGAGTCATCCTCGGTACGTGGTTGATTGATTGCATCTGCGAAGAGAGCGGTTGGTTTCTACGTGACGTGAGGAGGCAAGGAAACAAGACACCTCAATACATCATCCCTTCACCTGAGTTCTTGAAGATCAAGGATGAGGTAATGGCTACTGCTGAATTGTTCAGCCCAATTGCATGGCCGATGCTGATCGAGCCAAATGATTGGAGCAATGAACGTCAAGGTGGATACCTCTTGAATGAGGTCATGCGCGGCTATCCAATGGTGCGTCGGGGCGATAGGACCCGTATACAGGGAGAAACACCAATTGCCTTTTTGAATCGTATTCAGAAGGTCGCATTCACTCTCAACAAGTTCGTCGTTGATGTCGCTGAGACATTAATGGAACGACGTTATGAGGTCGGTAAGTTCATCCCTGTATGTGAGATGCCAATGCCACCTAAACCAGCCGACATAGACGACAACAGAGACTCTGAGATGTCTTATCGTCGTGCTGCTGCTGAGGCATACAACTACAACGCACAACAATTCAAGCGGTCATGTCGTACACGAATGACCATGAATGCTGTCAAGGTATTCAAAGATAAAGAGAAGTTCTTCAATCCTTGGAGCCTGGACTATCGCGGAAGAGCGTATCCAATTCCTGCCTTTCTTACACCTCAAGATACAGACTTTGGTAAGTCATTACTTAAGTTTCATGAGCAGTCATTCATGACACCTGATGCACAAGGATGGTTAGCCTTCCAATGTGCAACAACATATGGTGGCTCGAAAGACACGATGAAAGAAAGACAAGATTGGGTGGTCAACAACTTAGATCTCATCACACGTGTAGCTACCGATCCAATTGGTAACTTGTGTGATTGGGAGAAAGCAGATGAGCCATGGCTTTTCTTAGCTAGTTGTGAGGAATACTTCCATACTTGTATTAGTTGTGATAGAAATTATACGAATCTTCCAGTTGCTGTAGACGCTACATGTAGTGGTTTACAAATCCTGTCTGGTTTAGCTAGGGATGCAAGTACAGCAAAGCTTGTCAATGTATTACCTAGTGATGAACCTCAAGATGCATACAAGGTAATAGCTGAAGAAGCTAAACCAAATGTGCCTGAGTGTATCAAACCATACATGGATAGGAAGACTACAAAGAGGACAGTTATGACTGTTCCATACAATGCAAAACCCTTTTCAAATCGTGGTTACATACGTGAAGCCTTGATTGAGAAAGGTGTTGAAGTTGATAAAGAGGATCTAACTGCAACTGTCAAAGCAGTAAGGGATGCAATGAATGTCATTGTGCCTGGTCCCATGAAAGTAATGGCATGGATTGAATCAGAAGTAGCAAAGGCTATTGACCGAGGCTGTGACCACCTTAACTGGTGTACACCGTCTGGTTTTGTTGTCGTACAGAAACTAATGAAGTCTGAGTGTCAAACACTTAAGCTTCAATTACTTGGTGACTGCAAGATTAAAGTAGCGGTAGGAGATAGTGACAAGGTAGACAAACAGCATCATAAGAATGCAACTAGTCCTAATCTAATTCATTCACTTGATGCATCATTATTGCATCTATCAGCACTTAGATTCTCTGCTCCAATAGCACTTATACATGACTCAGTTCTTTGTCGTGCTACTGACATGTCTGTTTTGTCAGACATCGTGCGTGAAACATACATGCACTTGTTTGCTGAACAAGATTACTTAACATCCTTTGCTCAACAAATCGGAGCAGAGACTGAACCACCAATCATTGGCACTCTTAAGCCGGAGTCAGTGATTTATTCCACCTATTTTTTTTGTTAATGGCTAGAAATACAATTGTTACACCTAACCCTGTCGTTCTCGAAGGGTTCCAAGCAGTAATGCAGCCAGGTAAATTTGGAGGTTATAACCTCAGAGCACTTGTTGATCAATCAATTGTTGATCAGCTTGAAAAAGAAAGGCCAGAACTATTGAAGTGGGCTGAATCTAAGCTGTCTAATCCTAAACGAGGTTTGCTTAAACTTGAACCTTGGGAAGAAGTAGCTGAAGGTAAGTACATCCTTAAGTTTGCCTGGAAGGAAGAGAATAAGCCAGGTGTTGTCGATACTGAAGGCTCGCCAATTGTAGATACCGATACACCAATCTATTCAGGATCAACAGTAAAGGTAGCTTTCTATCAAAAGCCGTATGTCTTACAAGATAAGGTTACTTATGGTACAAGCTTGAAGCTGCAAGGTATTCAGGTTGTCTCGTTGTCAACTAAGGCTGGTATTGATATCGGTGATTCTATTGAAGATATCGCTGGTGTCTTTGGTACAACGAAAGGTTATAAAGCAAACGAACCTTCTGTAGTAGCACCTCCTTCTGAAGAAGACGATCTTGATTTCTAAGAACTATGACTTTTACTTACAACGTAGAATTGAATACAGACCTTGGACTGTATGAAGCAAATCTTACTGTTGACCTACCAGTAATTACAGTAACCCGATTTAAAGCAGACGAAAATAGTCTGAAATATGATATGCGACGTGCAGTCTCAGAAATCGTAGAACAGATTATTGAAAAGTCACTTGATAGTTAATGGCATTTAGATCTGGCCTTGAAGAAAAGGTTGCTGATCTAATGGTCGAGTTAGGAGTGAAGTATGAGTATGAGTCTACTAAGGTACCTTATACAATTATGCACAATTACACTCCTGATTTTGTACTGCCTAGCGGGATACTGCTGGAGTGCAAAGGCTATTGGGACAGTAACGACAGACGAAAAATCAAGAATATTGTGCAGCAACATCCTGAATTAGATTTACGGATGATATTTCAAGCACCTTATAACACTATATCTAAGAAGTCTAAGACAACGTATGCACAATACTGCGAGAAGTTAGGCATACCTTGGACTTCATTCACAACAATACCAATCGAATGGTTCATGTAGAGAATGAGTTCATAGAACATATTCCATGTCCAGTGTGTGGTTCATCAGATGCAAACAGTTTGTATTCCGACGGCCACACCTTTTGTTTTAGATGTCATACAAGAACGTATGGCGACAACACCCAATCCACACTCACCAAACACGTGCAAGATGTACAACTACGAGGTTCAGCCGGACGGCTGCAATCGAGAGGAATCTCACAAAAAACATGCGAACACTTCAAAACCTACAAAGATGGAGAGGTCTTACGCCACTATTATTTCGACAGCAGTGGAAAAGTTGTCGGAGCAAAAGTAAGAACAAAAGATAAAGAGTTTCGTTGTGAAGGTGAAGTCAAGTCCCTGTTTGGGATGCAGAACTATCGCCACAAGACAACCAAAAAAGATAAGAAGCTTGTTATTTGCGAAGGCGAAATGGATTGTATGTCCATCTGGGAGTGTCAACCAAATTGGGACGTGGTCTCCATTCCGAACGGAGCTGCTGCTGCCAAGAAAGCCATTAAAAATAACTACGAATGGATCAACTATTACAGCAAGATCGTTCTGTTCTTTGACAACGATGAGGCAGGCCAGAAGGCTGCTAAAGACGCTGCTGGTGTACTACCACCTGGCAAGGTATTCATCGGCTTTCTAGAGGATTACAAGGATGCCTCAGAAGCATTACAGGCTGGAGACTCAGAAGCTGTAAGAGCTGTATGTAATTACGACCACCTTCAATATCAACCAGATGGGATTGTCGATGCAAAGACACTCCTTGACTTAATCACTACACCATCACCACCGTCTGATCATGACTACCCATTTCAAGGATTACAAGGAAAGTTACACGGGATCAGGTATGGGGAGCTTGTCACAATTACTGCGGGGTCTGGAATCGGAAAAAGCTCCTTCTGTCGTGCAATCGCAACTGACCTTCTTACTAAAGGAGAACGGGTCGGTTACTTGGCACTTGAAGAATCCATGCGTCATACATCTCTCGGACTTATGTCAGTCGCCAGCAATCGACCTTTACACCTCGGAGAGCAACAACGAAGCGAGCTGACCGAGATCTTTGATGAAACCATAGCTAAATGGAACTTACATCTATTTGATGGGTTCGGTAGCTATGACCCTGACCATATCTACAACCGTATTGAATATTTAGCGGCTGGCTTAGATACAAAGGTTATCTTTCTTGATCACTTGTCAATCCTTTTAAGTGGTCTTGAGAATGACAACGAGAGGGTCATGATTGATCGCACAATGACAAAACTTAGATCGCTAGTTGAAAGAACTGGTATCGCTTTATTTCTTGTATGTCACACAACAACACCGCCTAATGGACAATCACATGAAGAAGGAGGAAGGGTCCAGTTGCGCTCACTTAGAGGATCCAGAAGCGTGGGCCAATTGTCAGATTGCGTCATTGGATTGGAACGCGACCAGCAGAGCGGATCTGAACGAAATGCTACGACAGTGCGAGTCCTTAAAAATCGCTATTCAGGTGAAGTTGGCGAAGCATGTCAACTGAATTACGACCTCAATACTTGTAAATTTAATGAATCACCCATCGAAAAAGACTTCGACCCAGGCAATCCTTTTGAAGCCTAATCCTCCTACAACTGAAGCTGTTAAACGTGCTCAGTTCGTAGATAAAACATATCAATGGCACAATGCTGGTATTCGACCTAGAAAGTGACGGTTTATTCAATGATGTTACCTGTATTCACTGTCTTGTCATCTACGACTCAGAGACTGATCAAACCCTTTGTTATAACGACCAAGGTAATGTTGAACCGATTAGTCGCGGTGTACAAGTACTTGAAGATGCCGAAGTTATCTGCGGCCATAATGTCCTCGGCTACGACATACCTGTACTTCAGAAGATCTATCCGTGGTTCAAGCCCACCGCCTTGGTTGTAGACACACTACTTCTTTCACGTTTGTATCACACTAATTTATTAGATATTGATCGTGGTCCAGAACATAAAGGTAAGTACAAAGGTAGGTTTGATCAAATGCCATCCCACATGTGGGGTAGACATAGTCTTGAAAGCTATGGATACAGACTAAAAGAATACAAGGGATCATTTGGTAAAGACTCTGACTGGAAAAACTGGTCACAAGAAATGCAGGACTACTGCATACAAGATGTAAAAGTAACCACCAAATTATGCGACCACTTCCACAGCTACCTGAATGGGTCTTACTTGAACACGAAGTAGCAAAAATCCTTACTCAACAAGAAATACATGGATGGTACTTTGACACAATCGCTGCATGGAAACTTGCATCATCTCTCAGAAAAGAGCTTGAGCAAACTATTGCAGTACTACGCCACAGGCATCCTTTCGTTGCAGGATCACGATTTACTCCTAAGCGAAATAACGGACCGGCTGGCTATGTCAAAGGGACCGGTGTAACCGAAACACATGAGCATTGCGGCGAACCTACTGAAATTGAACAATGTTCATTCACTAAATTAAAAGAAACCTCTACTACATCACGAGATCATATTTCATGGATCCTGCAAACATTTCATGGTTGGAATCCGAAGACTCTGACTCCTACTATGAAGCCGATAGTAGACGAAGTGACTCTGAAAGAAGCTGCTTCAGATGGGATTACGCTTGCCGAGGACTTTCTGAAGTGTCTCGATATTACGAAGAAATTGGGGATGATCTCGGAAGGCACGAACGCATGGCTGAAGCTTGCTACGACTGCTAATCGAGTACATCACCACTGTTCTGTTGCTACTAATACTCATAGAGCAAGCCACAGAAAGCCAAATTTATCTCAAGTACCTAGTGAACATGACTACAGAAAACTTTTTAAAGCATCCCCTGGTCAAGTTATGGTGGGTGCCGATCTTAGCGGCATCGAGCTTAGGATGCTCGCACATAGCCTCTTTAAATACGATGGGGGACGCTATGCGGACATTCTCCTCAACGGAGACATCCATCAAGTCAACGCAGACAAGATTGGAATCTCTCGGAGAGAATGTAAAACCGTCCAATTTGCGTTTCTCTATGGAGCCGGCGACATCAAAATCGGTCAATCCTTTGACTCTTCCTTAAATGATCGCGCTGCTAAATCCAAAGGTAAGGAGATCAGAGAAGCGTTTGTATCGGCTATTGATGGACTTGCGGAACTTCTTAAGGCAACAAAAGAGGAGGCTTCGTCGGGTCGTATTAAATCGATAGACGGTCGATCCATCCTTGTAGATAGTCCACACAAAGCACTCAACTACAGGCTCCAGTCAGGAGCAGGGTGCGTTGCGAAGCGTTGGATGCTTATCAATCAACACAACATTAAACAACTAGGGCTGTGTGCATCACAGCTCGCCTTCATACATGACGAAATACAATTCGAGTGCAACCCCGAGCACGCAACTGACCTTTCAACATCCTTGGTACTTAGCAGTGCAGAGGCTGGCGAATATTACAAACTCAAAGTCCCAATCACAGCAGAAGCAAAGATCGGAGACAACTGGGCAGAGGTGCATTGATGAAACTATTAATTGATGCAGACTACATTGTCTATAAGTCCTGTGCTGGTGCTGAAGTAGATATCGACTGGGGTGACGATGTCATCATGGTTGTAAGTAAATTCAGTGAGGCAATGTCCAATGTTCAACGTGACCTGACTAAGATCAAAAGTCACTTTATGTGGGACGTACCAGAACTTCTATTGTTCTTTAGTGACTCCATTAATTTTCGGAAAAAAATTCTGCCGAGTTACAAGGGACATCGAAATCGTAAGAAGCCATGTGGCTATCGACGTGTCATATCAGAACTATCTGAACAGTATGGCGTGATCCGTATGCCAACACTGGAAGCTGATGATGCGATGGGTATTTATGCAACAGCTAACCCAGGCAACATCATCGTCTCTCCTGACAAAGACATGCGCCAGATTCCTGGCATGTTATATGACATGAAAGAGACAGTCACTATCGACCCTGAAGAGGGTAGACGCTGGCATCTAATCCAAACACTGGCTGGTGATCAGACAGATGGTTACAGCGGAGTACCAGGTATTGGTATCAAACGAGCTGTCACTTTGTTTGAACAAGAAGGCTACAACTGGGACACAGTTGTCAAAGCTTTTGTTGACAAGGATATGACTGAAGAGGATGCCTTGACTAATGCACGTCTTGCCAAGATTTTAACGAACAAAGAATATGATTCAACCAAACGAGAAATCATTCACTGGACTCCCACCGATGCCAGTAGTGGAGCTGACGTTAGAGCAGAGCTTCAAACTGAGACGGCTTGAAGACCTCCTGCCGTCTGCAAATAAGGATGACATCATCACTTTATTGATGGCTCTTCAACATCAAAACTTTTGTCTGTGTAACACCGTTAGCAACTTAGTACAACAATGGCCCACTTTTCACCCGCCTACTACACCCGAGGATCAATTGAATGCTGGGATGCAATCAGAGACTGGGAATTAAATTACCACCTTGGTTGTGCAATCAAGTACATCGTTCGTGCTGGTCATAAAGACAGCAAAGAACAAGACCTAAAGAAAGCAATCCACTACTTACAAAATGAACTCGACAATACCTTACTTGAATCATCTGACGTTACTGGATCAGGCGGAGCAATTCCGCTCAGCCTACTCTCTGATGACGAGTGGACATGAAGTTAAAGGTGTACAGAAAGCACTGATTGACGAGGAGTGGAGTGAATTCCATGAGGCATACCACTTCAAGGATGAG
>Ga0213867_1001168_pt1 | contig 11698 bp, 9 predicted proteins | sample PICome_12_FD_160120 | JGI IMG/M metagenome (GOLD analysis project Ga0213867, IMG submission 160120) | Coastal seawater microbial communities near Pivers Island, North Carolina, United States - PICO540 | ecosystem: Environmental > Aquatic > Marine > Coastal | place: USA: North Carolina | collected... | reverse complement strand
ATTTTTATGTATTACATTGCGAAAAAAAACGATAAAACTTACCGTTCCGGGTGGTTCGTCTTCAAATCTTCATTCATGTGCTTGGTAATCCAACTACTTCTCGTACTAGAACCCCTTCCAAACCCAGCAGGAAGCGGCTGTATAAAAAACAATCAATGAGATACACCTTTACGCGACCAACAGTTTCATTCCTAGGAACAATCTTACCCGTAAATCCATCGTCTCAATCTTTGGAGGTTCGCCCCAGTGCGCAGGAAATTCCATCTTTTGCGAGAATACTGCAGTTGTAAAAATAGTCAGCAGTGAAATAATGAATCGTTTGCTCATCATTTTGTTTTTTGGTGGTTTAGTTGTGTGAGAACAACGAACAAACTAAAATTCCAGCGCCATTTTATTTCCAAGTGATCTTTAGCAAATTTCCAACTATGATTAAAAGTTCGCAAAAATCATGCGATTTTCAACTACCCGGTATGTCACATCGAATACTTCCGAAGTATTCAATAGCATGATTTCTTTTGAGAAAAAGCACAACTAGCCTTGGTTTTAGTGGATTAAATATTAATAACATGGCTGGGATCTACAAGCACTTGGCACAAAAGATATGAAGGAAATTTTCAAGAGTGAGTTTCTAGTAGCCAACACATATAAAATCTTAATGTTTTGGAGTGCTGGTATTTTATTCCAACAGTACACTTTGTAACAATGATAATGACATATAATCCGTCCAATGAAGATCTCCAAAGTTAGGGAAGAAGGATAATTTCTTTGCATACAACACCTATTAATGAGATGCGGATTATGGGATCTTCAGCATAACTCAGATACAAGCCAAAATTAATGAAGGGGTTTCGATGGATAAGTGAAAAAAGATCGGCTCTTCATATTCGAATTTGAATGATTCGGAGAAAGATCACATGTTTCAAATTACTACTTTGACTTTGAGCCTGACTTCCACAGCATTATCATATCACTCCAAGATTTTGATTGAATCTTTTTCTTGTTTACATTTTTCAATATATCAATACCTTAACCAATATATTGCAACCTCTCAGATTCGACAAATATCCATGGGTGATGTACGTGAGCCACTTATCATCTCTTGAATCAACTGACCAATAGTTCTTGTTGTGATCAAAATAATAAAATGCTCAAGTGAAAAGAATCTCTTTCGTCTTCTTCCAAATATATCGATATCCATTGATAACTTTTTTCAAATGTTTGAATCTTTCTGGTTTGCAATTGTGCCGATTCCTAGTTTGTTGGTATTCCTTACGCCAAGAATCAACCTTTCGTCGACAACTAAAACCACGCCAAGTTTTTTGTATGATGAGCGATGGCGAGAGTACGTTATTTTCTCTCAATATGGTATCTTGATATCGTTTAGTAAGCTCTATATATTTAATCCTTTTCTTTCTCAAGAAATATTGACAGCTGACACTTGACGAAAAATAAGGGATACGCTTTAAATTATGTGTTGATCGATTTCCTCGGTTGTGATCCTTCAAGAAACACGGACGGCAATAGAAATCATCACAGTCCTCACAGTACCATTGGACGGCATTTTTAAAGCAATGATCGCATTCCTTGACGCATCGCGAGACCAAATGTTTCTTCAGAGCATCTGTATAATGTTCTCGTGCAAAACAAATATCACAAAATAAACACGGAGACAGTGCTTCCGAAGAACATGTCATGCATTGCTTCGTCGCATGTTGTGCTCCGCAAAAACTACAGGAAGCTATACGAAAAGTGTTGTGAGCAACTTTTTTCCGATTACAATGCGTCAAAGAGAAACATTCCGAGCAGAATGACTCAATGCATGTTACACAAGTAATGTCGGCCTTTTTGGGACAACATACACAAGACACAAGATATTCACCATACTTCTCAAGTTTTATGATTCCTTCGCAGTCTAGTTTTCGAAGTAGTGCCGGTTTCGACCAAAGTATCGTGTCAAGAAAAGGATTATGCCAATAGTAACACCGCTCCACTGTGTCAACGTATTTTCTATAGAAACGTGTTGCTTTATTCGCCACATCCGACCTGGCTTTACTACCTCTCACAAAGCCTTGAATTCGTATCAGCGAGTCAATCATTTTCCTCTCTTGTGCCTTTACTTTACTACTTTCACGAACTTTCCTCATGTAATGATAAGCTAAGCTTTGTCGAAATGCACACTGTATTTGCAAAACATTTAAGTTTAAATACTCTGTCACAGATTTTTCACACAATCTGTCAATCATTCGGCCTTTTTTCGATGGCAGAATATGATCAAAATAGAATTTTAGCATGTAAATATCACACTCTCTTTGTTCGATCAACTTATCACGTTTTAAATGAACTTTTTTGATAATATCAAAGAGAATCTTCATGAACTGAGGAAAAGTAAGGTATCTCTTTAGTTTTGTTGTAGTCTTCATAAAAATTATGTCAATATCTGCTGCGGAAATAACCTTTCCTACTACACCGATTGTAGTCTCTCGCAGGAGCTTCGAGAACGACTTTCCAGAAAGCTTTCCACTCGTAGATGCACCAATCTTAAAGACCTGCTGGAAAACACCCTCCCGTTTCAAGTTACAAACGGAAGATTGAAGAATGAGATAATTTTTAATCCTAGATCTGCAATCACGTAAATGAATTTCACACTCTTTAGGCACAATATGTCGCACTTTTTTGGTGGCCTTAGCAAGTAACTTTAGCTTAAGCTTGTGCTGTCTATATATTATCTGAAACACAATACTGAGAAAGACGAGGTATGCAAATATTAAATTTCAAAACATGATACATTATTACCTGTATTTTGATCGCAGCATTGTTTAACGAAGCCTGCTCCTTTTGCCGCAAAAAATTCAGCTTTTCAGTAATATGAACACGAGCGAAAGCTCTAATGACCAATGCTGCCTCCTTCTCGACAATAAGTCTCTGAAATAAGTTACGTTGTATGTAAGCATATATAAAATTTTGTATACAAATAATAGCACTTTTTTCCTTCTTTCGCTCCTGATTTCGAAGAAATATGTGACGGCGGTAGAATCGCTGCAAGCAAATTACTGCGCAATCCTTTCTTGCCAACTCAATCAACAAACGCCGAATTTGAAGCTTTGATGTGTCAGCTTTAATCTGCCTTCTCACTCTGTAACTCCTGAAATACTTTTGGATGACTACCGCTTCCTTTCTTCGTTTCGCCTTTGTTCCACGACCAAACAGGAGGAGGAGATTTTGAATTATTTTGTATTCAGAAAACTTCGGTTGCTGACAATATTGAGAACGAAAGAGTTGGAGAATTAAAAGAGATTTGAATGAGATATACATAAAATATGAAGTACCTGGATATCAATATGCTCATTTAAAATAGCTTCCTTGACAAGTATTCGTATCAGTCTTTGTTTTTTCTTCTCAAAGATCAGTTTATCGAATTCTAATTGTGAACTTATAACCCTCCATTTTTTCTGCAAAACGATAGCAGCCATATCTTTTCTTAATGACAATGAATATTGCATTCGAGCTCGACGGCGAGCAACCGAAAACCGCCAAATTCGTTGGCAGCTCCGAACTGCTTCGATCCTCCTTTCCTTTTCAAAGTAAGACGCAATGCGTAAAAGCAAACTAGCGTAAAGCACGCGTCGTGTCCAGGTTTGTAAACGGAGTGCCGATCCCAAGTGAAGACGTAGGATTTGCTTCTCCTTTATCTTCTCATTTTTTGAAAGCCTTTTTCTTTCGAAAACTAAAATATGTCTTAGATGTTTTGCCCACCTTTTTTGTTGGTAGCCTCTAAAGGATGATTGTATCTTGATTGCTGCAGCTACCCTCGATCGCCAATTCTTCATCAAAACCGACTTCTTGATCCTAGCCGAAATACAACGCCAAAACATTTGTATCATAATTATCCGTTCCAGCTTTTTCTTTTCCTGCAGAATCTGTTTGATGTGCAAGCGTGCACTCATCACTCTGAAAAATGACTGTATAGTTTTGGCAGCAGTCGAGATTTTAGTTAAATATTCCGTTTTGCGGCGATGATTCTCTTTTTCCCTAAAATCCTTAATTTGTTTGGCTACTGTAAGCCTTGATCGAGCACGACTGCATCTAAATGCCCTTTCAATTAGACATGCAGCTTTATTTTGGCAAATAAGAATCTTTTTGGTTCGGCAATTAAGATACCTCCAGTAAATCAAATACCGACGGCAGAGGCATTTGATCAGGATAAAAAATAAACTGGAACAACGAATCTGAATTTTCTCATGATCACTTTTCGACCGAGTCAAATAACAAGAAACCTGTCTAATTTTTTTACACGCTCGGTTAGCATCGTTGAAAGATTGTTGTAAAGTGAAGACATTTTCCTTGATGCGCGGAATATAGAACAATGTTTTGTTTTTATCCGCGAACAATTTAACAGATTCATTCTTTGTCTTTCTACTTCGACTAGGGCGTCGCCTAGTCAGCCAACCCTCCCGTGTTTGAAGATTTTGAGGAAATTGGAATGGGTGAATGCGAGCTGATCCGTTTCTAGCGATTCCTCTCGTCTGCAAAGCAACTTTTTCATTTTCTTTCTCTTCATTTTTCTTTGTTGATGAGAAGATAGATTTTTTCTCCTTTCTCTTCCGTTTATTCTCCTGTCCAGGAAAAAAGAGCAAGGACATTTCATCGTCGAGAATCTACTTGACCTTTCCCACCATGACGACCATGATATTTCTTCAAGATTTGGGCGCTTGCAATGGTTGAGAAAAAATTGTTCTTGAAATCTCACAGGTTTTGATCCCTTTTTTCAATGTTGAAATGATATAACGCATGAAAATATACGTTAAATTATTGCTTTACAATAGGATATCTTTTACCCTCGACCCTGACATCAGTTTCAATAAAGGTCATATACGTGTTACCAACCACATTTGTAAATATTTCGAAAGAATTTATACCTTCATTTTTAATTGAGTGATTGTTGGACTTTCAGAAGTATTTGTCTTTTCAGAGAAGGGGAGATGTTTTTGAATCAATATCTTCTTTACTTCTACATCTCTATCAGACTCGACAAATCAGAAATCAGAGATAGCTTCAGCTGCTGCTTCAGTATGAAATAATTATTACTTGTTAGGTATTACGCTAATTTTCGTACTTCAGTAGTCATTAGTTTATTATTTACTTCGAAGCATTTCAGAATTGTGTTGTGATTTTAGGCGAGCGTCGTGACTCTGAATATCAAATATCGAACGCGTGATCTGGCAATCGAGAGAAGTTATACACACGGTATATGACTGCACGTAGATGATATTGATATTTTAAATTTATCTAATAAATCGAAGTGCACTTTAAAAATGTTTACCTCGAATTACATCTGCACAGTATATAAACTTTGGAAATATTCGTATCACTTTATGTAGTTTGATGGCCAAATTTTGTCATTCATTATTGAAAAGACATAAAATATCCGTCCATCTCCCGGGAATAGAAGGTTATGAATAACCAGGAACCAGGAACTGCACGCTTTCTACGAGTATCCATAAAGCATCACAAATCGTACATGACAATCAATTGCTACACTTTTATGCAACAATATAGAAGATTGTTCTTTCATTGAGATGATAACCACATTATTAAATGGGACCGTAGTCGCGGTTCTTGCTTGTGCAGCAACTTATATCTATTTTCGGAAGGAAGAGTTTTTCAAGGCCTACCGAAAGGCACGCTCAGCGATAGACTTTATTCGACTTTTATCAACTGTTTTCAAAGAACGCAGACGGTTATCAGATGAAAAATCAGAGCATTATCATCGAAAAGGGATTATATATTATTGGGATAAGGCTGTAGAGCGGTTTGCAGACAAAGATTTCGTCGTAGCATCAGAGGAAGGAGGTAAATCATATTCATTTCTCGAGTCAGACCGTTTAGCGAACAAGGTTGCCAATGCATTAATGGCAACGTTTGGCTTCGATCAGTCGAGAAAAGGTCATACGATACCAATCTTACTATGTAACGAACCTTTTTATGTTATTTGCTGTTTGGGAATCTGGAAAGCTGGTCTCTGTGCATCCTTACTAAACAACGCATCACGCGGCAAATCTCTTGCACACATTCTTAGGCTTTCCTTTGAACAGAATGATCAAACGAACAAAAATGTTCTTATTATAGACTCCTCATATCTTGATAAACTTGAATACGATGATGTTGCGGAAGTTCTTCGTGAATTCAAAGTTACTGTTAGTGTCGTCAACAATAGAAAGGTGATTGAAAATGTGAAAGGAATTTCGTTTATTTCGATGGATGATATCTTGTCTACATCAAGCATTTCTAAGCCAGAATACATAAACAATATTGATTGGGCTCGTGACAAAGCGCTTATTATGTTTACGTCGGGTACGACAGGCCTTCCGAAAGCTGCACCAATTGGACATAAGCGACTTTTCGGTGGAGGACACCTTTTCAAGATATTTGGAAAGACTTCGTCAAATGATAGACTCTATTGCGTTCTCCCCCTCTATCACTCCGTAGCAATGCTCACGGGGGTATCTTCATGTATTTTTACTGGCTCCTCAATTGTGATACGAAAAAAGTTTTCTGCGTCCAATTTTGCAAGAGAAATTTTCTTGAACCAATGTACCATATTTCTTTACATAGGAGAACTGGCGAGGTATGTTTTACAGGCAAACGTTGATGTTGAGCTTTCTACAAAATGTAAACATACATTGAGATTAGCATTTGGGGTCGGGATGAAAGCTGATGTGTGGAAAAAATTCCAGTCGACGTACGATTGCGAAATCATGGAATATTGTAAGTCTTTTCCACTCACATTTTTAACCTCTGGATAGAAATGCATTCTTATATTTTTTCTCGTATACTGTATTTGGGTTAGATGGTGCTACAGAAGGAAATGCGCTTCTCGTGAATAACGTAGGAATTGTTGGAGCTTGCGGATATTTACCGAATTTTTTGTCGAAAATTTACAAACTTTGCCTTGTTCAGATGTCGTCTGACGGAAATGTGAAAAGAGATCCTGTGACTAATCTCGCTTTGTTGGCAGAAAATGGCAAGGCTGGTCAACTACTTGGTAAGATTGCATCGGGACGTGAATTTACAGGTTACACCGATTCAAAATCAACTGAAAAGAAAATTGTAAGGGACGTTTTGGAAAAAGGCGATATGTGGTTTGCTAGTGGCGATATGTTGAAGCAGAAGAATGATGAAAGTGGAGTTTATTAGTAAGTTGTTAATGGGCAAATTTGTTTAGCGTTTTTCATAACCTAACCTTATTTGATGTTCCAAGTTTTTGTGAAAGAATAGGTGATACGTTTCGATGGAAAGGTGAAAATGTTTCGACTACAGAAGTGGGTATGTGAAATATTTCACCAGTCTAACATTTTTGAGCGCCACTTATAAACCTTTTTACTTTTATAAAGAGAATTATATCAACGAGATAGATGGTATCGTTGATTGTGTTGTTTATGGCGTTGAAATTCCTAATCAAAATGATGGTAAAGCGGGAATGGCCATGTTGTACTTGGAAGATAAGTACGAGATCACGCCTATGTGGCTGGCAAATATTTATTCCAGTTTGGCAAGACAGCTGCCCATTTATAGTGTACCTTGCTTTTTGCGAATAAGCAGATCTAAACCTGTTGTAATTGAACATGGCGAGGGCGACAAAAACATGACACCGACGTTCAAACACAAAAAGAATGCCCTTGCTGCAGATGGTTATGAGTCATGCGGCACAGATAAATTATTTGCTCGTGTGAACGATAAATATCTACCCATGACTGAAAAAATTATTGAAGATACAAGGAGTGGAACAATCAAATTTTAAGGTCCTTGTCAATTTTACATCTAAGCCATTTATATTCATTCCTGTCTGCCCATAACTTAATAGTATCGCTATTTGCTAAAAGTAGATAATTGAAACAAGCTCTTCCCTTTCCGTGGAAAATTTTTGTTCTAAATCTCGGAGTAATGGACGATAAAGTTCAAACACCTTTTGGACACGGTATAAAGTTTCAACTTATATCTGCTTCGTCTTGTACAACCTCAGATGCCCTCTCAATGATTAAGCAGTAGAAGTACGGATGTCACACGACCACCAAGTCTGTAATCAATACCGAACGAAGCACTTTAAATATATAGAAACTTTCAATGTGTTTGTTGACAAAGAGTATCGTCTTTACATGTTTATCAGTCAACTTCGTTGAATTATTTCACGTGCGCTTAGGATCTACAAAAACTGCGAAAGATCGTAATCAGATCGTAAATGAGGAATTATCTAGATTGTGGATCAAGTGAAAATTAAGTGGTAATGAATTTAGAGCCAAGTAACGAGCTTGTAAGTGATATTGAAAACAAAGCACAGCGTACATCGTTTCCTATTCAAAAAGTCACTTTTATATTAGTCGTTTTTTGTTGTTCGCTCTAAAATTATGTCCGGCTGACCCTCCGTTAAACGCTCGCTAAGCGACGTAATTTCTGTGTCTGACATTGAAGCTTGCTTTTCTTCGAGAGTCCCCACCTTTTTCATGACATTTTTACCCTTTTGATAATCATACGATGCCTCGTAAATAAATGCACCATCCGTATATACACCAGTCCGAATCCGACGCTCTCGTGATTTCATACCAGATTTATCGGTCAAAAACTGTTTCGGTCTAAAGTTCCATACATTTCTGATACTCTTCTCACGCAATGAGTAATGTGGCTTTAAATTGACTCTTCCTGTATCAGGATCGCGGCCCACCGGTTCATAAGAAGCATAAAGGTCAACCTTTTCATTTACAAGCATATCCCGCGCAGTAGATAACGGATCAATATACACCATACGAAGAGACCAGTTATCAGGACTGTCCTGAAAGCTACCCCCGCTTGATTTAGATCGACGGCGTGCAATCCACTTAACTTGCCTTAGATTCTTCGCTCCATTAACAATCCCAACAAACTTGTATTCATTCGAAGCCTTCGTAATAGTGCGCGCATCCTCTGCAGCTGAACCTTCATCGCCATCCAACTCATTTTCATCATCCACAATCAAAGATTTCTCATCCCTCTTCTCACGAGCATACTCTAACTGAGCCTCCTGTACAGCTCTATCACGAGGGTAAAGTTGAGGCATCCGATCGAATATGGTCAGTGATTTGATTGGAGCAGCATACTTGACTTTCCCATAGTTTTCGTATTTGCTCTGTGCGGATATGCAACCGACAATCGTTAGGAATATCAATGCCTCACGACGCATTGTTTTCTCTATCAATGTACCGTTTTGATTCTGTTAGGTTGATCTTCACACAGGTTAGAGAGAGATGTAAGGAAGAATGGATCAACTCATGTTTTGTAAGAAAGAGATTTTGACAGTTTGACGCACGTTCAATCTTCACCTTTCACGTGGAACTTCGAAGTTCGTTTCATTGTACAAAATTCGCTTCTTGCTAAAATACAAATACCGCGGCGAACTCTTTTTCGTAAAATGTCTACGAGCTGTTCATGTGTACGCTCGTAGGTTGTGAACAGCGAACAGCCCACACAGGCTGTGTGCTCGTTTGCCCTCCACTCAAAAATTCTACACCATCGCCATAATATTTCTTTTTTTGTTCATACGGGTGTTAAAATGACCATTGTTGCCGCGAGTGATAACAGAAATTCAGCATGGGCCAATGATAAATCATCGTTTGCTCATCGAATGATGACGAAGATGGGTTGGAAGGAGGGAGAAGGATTAGGAAAAAATAAGCAAGGAAATGTTCATAGCTTACGTGCTGTAAAAATGGCAGAGGAAGCTTTAGGGATAGGCGCTTCCATTGACGTACATGGGAGTGGAGGATTCGATAAGACTCGAGATAATTTTACGAATGTGCTTGCTAGTTTAAAGTCGCAGCATTGCGCCGACGATGTCACAGACGAGAAGGTTAAGACGAAGAAGAAGAAGAAAAAGAAGAAAGATAAGGAAAAAGATAAAGATAAGGATGTGAAGAAAAAGAAGAAGAAGAGAAGTAAAGGAATCACGTTAGCTCAAAATAGAGTTTCTGCAGGACACTCAAAGAAAATGCGACATGCGAAAGATTTAACAAATAAAAGTAGAGAAGATTTGATTGCCATATTTGGAACAACAAACGTCGATGAAATGATAACGAAAAATAGCAAAAAACAGAAAAGTGGGAAAAAGAACAAAACTATGTAGACATCAAAGGAAGTGTGTTCATTAATAAGTAAATTTATTGTCGATATTTATTCCCGTCTTTGTATATCGTTTAAGTGCATCGAGCCCTTTCCTTTTCGAATAACGTTTCGCAAACGTATCCATGTCAGTTTCGCTTTTGCCGACGAGTTTGGGGACATCAGATGTTATGGTCAAACAGGAATAAATCAAAACCATCAGATAGAGTCTAGAAAGCAGCGTATTCATTTAGAGTTAATTTTGTTCATACACCAATTTCGCATCAAGAAAGGGAAGAAGTACTTGTCAATTTAAGAGTAAGGTGTGCAGCACGTAAATTTCAAGTTCTATGATAAAACCTTTGTAGAAAAAATTTAAAAAATTGCTCGTTGAAAATAATCTTTCCCCAACGTTTTTAACCCGTCAGCTGAATGCTACGTGTATCCTGCTCTCCTATTCGCACATCAAACACTAAGCTGCAATGGCTGTGCATGAACGAAATTACAACTATAATCTTATTTAACGCTGTGTTACACCTTTGTTTGCCCTCTTGGTAAATTTGGGTGCTTTAACGTGGGTACTGGCGGCAGGTCCCTTTTTGGTCTTCTTGGCGGTAGCCTTGGCAGCTTTTGCCTTCGCCTTTGCCTCCTTCAAGGCTGCAGCACGCTGTGCAGTACGGAAATCAGATTTCTGGGATGCCTTCTTCTTGATATCCTCAAGACTAGCACCAACAATCGCACGCTGAACCTTTACAGTCTTACGAGTACGCTTCTTGCTGGTGGTCTCGCTGATACCCTTCTTGTTAAGACGACGCCATACCTGAGTCCATACTAGCTTAGAGGGCTTCTTACGTTGCAATGTAAGAGAATATGCCTTACTGCTACCAAGGAAAACAGGCTTTCCATCTCGACGGATGAAAAGCTTACCATTACCGGGATAAATACGGTGTTCTGACAAAGCGCAAAGTTCCGCTGTAAAAATTGCGAAAATTATGGATTAGCCGAATCAAATTTAGATTCATAACAATAACAACAACACTAATTTTGAACATGCTTCCTGCCTCTTCTCTACTACATGAGGACATATTTGACAACTACTTTCACTCCTCCATCCACATCGATACAAGAACTCACTTGCGATAACCATCTTTTCCTATATAAAGTTTCTAGAGACGACGATGAGTGCGTAAATACCTACACCTAAACGGGGACGATGAAGTGCTCTCTCTACAGAGGTTCATTCACCAACGCGTACAAGAGAGCCCTGGGCACTCCCTTTAGTAACTGGTAACAAATTCCTGAAAGTTCGCTCTTCTCTATAAAACAATTTAGATAATTACGGTTAAGAAATAGACAGGACGATGGAGCCTCTTAGACGCTCTCTGCTCGATAACGATAAAACACCAACTCCTGACAAAAGATGATGATACTTTCGCTTCATAGTATCACATCATTATCATCCTTACAACCACTGCACCTTTAAGTTTCATCCAACGTACGCATTTATTAGCACAAACAATTCACAGCTCATCGCTGCAGTCAGTTTTATCATAATTATTTGAGAAACGCCCAT
>Ga0213867_1001166_pt1 | contig 11719 bp, 16 predicted proteins | sample PICome_12_FD_160120 | JGI IMG/M metagenome (GOLD analysis project Ga0213867, IMG submission 160120) | Coastal seawater microbial communities near Pivers Island, North Carolina, United States - PICO540 | ecosystem: Environmental > Aquatic > Marine > Coastal | place: USA: North Carolina... | reverse complement strand
TGAAATTTACAAGAATGGTGAGGTTATTAACGAATCTTCCCATGCTAAAGAATTTCAAAAACTGCTAGAGCAAAACATTCTGAAACTCAATCACAAATCGTTTCATCAGATTGTAGTGCTTGGTTCTTCCTCTTTCATTCCGTTTATGCAACTAACTGCTGCACATAGACGTGAGGTGATTGAAGACCTATTGGATATTAATATCTTTTCTAAGATGAATATTGTTCTGAAAGACAACATTGCTAGTCTGAAGGATAAAATCCGTGATGCTGCACATCAGGTAGATATTATTAAGAATAAGATTGAGGTTCAGCGTAAATACATTAGTGATATTAAGAATCTAAATGAGGAAAAGAACCGTGAGAAACAAATTGAAATCAAGGCGCAGGAAGATACAATTGAGCAAATACATAATGAAAATGAAGAAATTCAGAAAACTCTTGCGGCAAAGTATGATCAGGTCGAAGAACGATTAACTGAAGCAGGTCAGACTTTTCAGAATGACCAACACCAACAGACTAAACTCAAAACGGAGATGAGTAGACTTGTTAAAGAGGATAAGTTCTTTCAGGACAATGACGTTTGCCCGACTTGTACGCAAGAGATTGACTCGGGTATTAAAGAGCAGAAGACTAAAAGTATCGCAACGCAAGCGAAGAAAATCCAGAAGACGTTTCAGACGTTAGAAGAGCAACTGTCTGCTGGTAAAGCATTGGTAGATGAATTGCGAGAGCAGAGTAAGCAGTCTATGGAGTTGCAGGCTCTACTGCGTGATAATAACACTAAGATTAATATGTCTCGCAAACTCATTCAAAAGTTAGAGCAAGAGATTACTGACACATCTGATAGTAAAGATAATATTGTTCAGGCTAATAAAGACCTTGAAGACTTTATTGATGAGAAAGATACCCTGCTTACACAGAAACTTGAACTGTCTGAAGAGTATGATTACAGCAGTGTGATTGCTGATATGCTGAAAGATACAGGTATCAAGACCAAGATTATTAGACAGTATCTGCCTGTAATGAATAAGTTGGTTAATCAGTATCTACAGACACTAGACTTCTTTGTTCATTTTGAATTGAATGAAAGTTTTGGTGAGACTATCCGTTCACGGCACCGTGATACATTCTCTTACGACTCTTTCAGTGAAGGGGAGAAGCAACGGATTGACCTTGCACTGCTGTTTACTTGGAGACAGATTGCTAAGATGAAAAATTCTGTAGCAACTAATCTGCTGATTCTAGATGAGACATTTGATTCTAGCCTAGATAACGATGGAGTTGAAAATCTGTTTAAGATTATTCATACCTTGGGTGCTGATACGAATGTATTTGTTATTTCACATAAAGGTGAAATTCTAGATGGTCGTTTCAAATCCAAGATGGAGTTTTACAAAGATAAAAACTTTAGTAAAATGCGTTAAGAAAGTTCTTGACATTATGTTGGGGATGAGATAGAATACAATTCTAACTTTGAGACTATAAAGGTTTGTTATGAAATACAGTGAAGATCGTATCCTTGGTGAACTTAATGACTATATAATGTCTACCTACAAAGGGCATTACTCTAAGCAAAAGTTTCAGGCTACAGAATTCATTATTGATTCTGGTCACGGGATGGGATTCTGTCTCGGAAACGTAATGAAGTATGCACAACGTTACGGTAAAAAGAATGGTCGCAATCGTGATGACTTGATGAAGATTGCACACTATGCTATTATGGCTCTACATGTTCATGATCTAGATGAGGAAAAATTTGATGTTGAATAATACTATGGAAGTTATTAAAAACTTCGGGACCATTAACCAAAACCTTGTGTTTCGTCAAGGCAATGTTCTTCGCACTGTAGCAGATGCTAAGAATGTTCTTGCTAAGGCAACTCTTGATGAAGACTTCCCACAAGATTTTGGTATCTATGATGTAAATGAGTTTATGAGCGCATTCAATCTGATTGAAGACGGTAATGTATCTTATCAAGATAACCATATGGTCATTGCTAATGGTCAATCTTCTATTAACTATTTTTATTCTGATATTGAAATGCTAACTAATCCACCTGAGAAAGACTTGGAAATGCCAAGTCCGGAAGTTACATTCAATCTCACTCAAGATATTCTGAGTCAACTTCGCAAGGCTTCATCTGCTCTTGGTCACAAGAGTGTGATTATTGGAAGCACAGAAGATGGCACAGTCACGCTATCAATCGTTGATCCTAAGAACACGACTTCTAATGTGTATACCATTGAAGTTGATGGTTCGTGGCATGGTGATATCCATGTGAATACACGACTTAGCATTAACATTGATAATCTGAAACTTCTGCCCGGTGATTATACTGTAGAGGTTTCTTCCAAACTTATCAGTAAGTTTACTAACGTTAGTCGGCAACTCCAATACTGGGTTGCTCTAGAGAAAAACTAAAAAGGAAATATTTCTAATGAATGATTCTCAATTTTATGATTTGAATCTGAAGGTAGCACGTTCTTCTATTGCTATCATTGATGCCATTGTGCAACGTGGTGCATTTAAAGGAGAAGAACTGTCTACTGTAGGTGGTCTGCGTGACCAGTGTGTGCAGTTGATCCAAGCAACTGAGGAACGTGAACAAGAAGCTGCTGAAGCAGAAGAAGAGGAATAGTATAATGGGTCGTTGGGATGAAAATGATGATGGTATTTACACCGAATACACGCTCACTATGCGTCGGTATGAAAACCATGATTGCGTGAATGATGTTTCTTCTACTTTTCGTGTGAATGATGAAGACCTAGAAGAAATCCTTGAACATACTTCTTACTTCTTGCAAGGATGTTCCTTTACATATGTTAAAGGTCTGACTGCTGATAAAGAAAGCAGTTAATATAATAGGGGGCTTGACTGCCCCCTTTCTTTTCTATATAATGGTTTCCTAACTCTAGTAAGGAATATTGATGACTGATTTTCTTTGGGTCGAGAAATACCGACCACAAACTATTGACTCCTGCATTCTACCACAGTCACTGAAAGATACATTTAATCAGATTGTAGAAACAGGTGAAATCCCTAACATGCTATTTACAGGCACTGCTGGTCTTGGTAAGACTACAGTAGCAAAAGCATTGTGCAATGAACTGAACCTTGACTGGATTCTTATCAACGGTTCTGAAGAAGGCAACATTGACACACTACGAAATAAAATCAAACAATTTGCATCTACTGTGTCACTGCAAGGTGGTTACAAGGTAGTCATTCTAGATGAGGCTGACTATCTTAATGCACAGTCTTTTCAACCTGCTCTCCGTGGTTTCATTGAAGAGTTTGCAAACAACTGTCGATTCATTCTAACCTGTAACTTCAAGAACCGTATTATTGAACCTCTACACTCAAGGTGTGGTGTCTACGAATTCAATACAAATAAGAAGTCTATGGCCGAATTGTCTGGTCAGTTTATGAAACGTCTGACTTGGATTTTGGATCAGGAGAATATCACCTATGATAAGAAAGTTTTGGCAGAACTTATTATTCGGTTTGCTCCTGATTGGCGTCGGGTTATTAATGAGTGTCAGCGTTATTCTCTCTCTGGCACTATTGACACTGGTATTCTTAGTCTGCTCTCCAATAGTTCTGTCAATGATGTTATTGGATATCTTAAAGCAAAAGACTTCAAAAAGATGAGGTCATGGGTAAGCAATAATATAGATACAGACACTTCTGGTATTTTCAGAAGCATTTACGACTCTATGACAGAAACTATGCAGCCGGGTAGCATTCCCCGTGCTGTGCTTATTCTAGCAGATTATCAGTATAAGAATGCATTTGTAGCAGACCATGAATTAAATGTGGTTGCTTGTCTAACAGAACTAATGGCGGAGGTAGAATGGAAATGAAGCACGAATTAATTCTTTACACACAACCTAACTGTGTCTACTGTGACATGATGAAAGCAAAACTTGATGAATGGGGTTACAAATATGAAGTAATTGATATTCAGAAGTATGAATCCGCTAAAGCATTTATTGTGCTGGATGAAGGTCATAAGACTGTTCCGCAACTTTACTATGGTAAAACAAATGTTAATCGTAATGTAAACACAGAAGAGTTTACTCAAGGCATTTTAGAACAGTATATTGGTCATTTGGATGAAGTAAAATGAATCCATTCGAGTTCGTGAAAGCAATCAATAAAAAAGAGAATATCATGCGTGATGACCTAGATGAAAAGGCATATGCACCTTTCATGGTTAATCACTCATATTCTTATTTCCCCGACACTGTGCTACTTGCTAATGAAATGAATATCCAACACCACCTTGATTCAAAACTGCAAAATGACTTTTTGATAAATACTATTAGAAAAAATCCAAAACGGTTTTCCAAGTGGAATAAGACTGTTGAGGATGATGGTCTTGAAGCGGTGAAAGAATATTATGGATATAGCAATAGCAAAGCTCGTTCTGCTCTTTCACTACTTTCTACTGAACAAATAGATATAATTAAAAAGAAGGTAGATCATGGTGGAAGAAAGAGAAGTAAATCTGGTTGACTGGCAACCAAGTGACATGTTAGAGATTACGCTGAACGAACCAGACGATTTCCTAAAAGTAAAAGAAACATTAACTCGTATTGGTATTGCTTCTCGTAAAGATAAGAAGTTATATCAGTCTTGTCATATTCTGCATAAGCAGGGTAGATATTTTATTACGCATTTCAAAGAACTATTCTTGCTTGATGGTAATAAGTCTACGCTTGAAGACACAGATATTCAAAGACGTAATACGATTGCTACTCTTTTATCTGATTGGGGATTGCTCACTATTGTCAATAATGAAAAAGCAAAAGATGTTGCACCTTTGAGACAAATTAAGGTTCTTCCATTCAAAGAAAAGAATGAGTGGGAACTGTGTCCAAAATACAATATCGGCAAATGACCTTTTCATTTTTTGCTTGACAAATGGTCCTACCTCTGATATAAATATATCTGTAGATGCGAATAATCGGTCTACTTTCTCGCTAATTTAATAGGAGATTTCAGATGACAAATAATCAGAAATACGCTCGTTTTCCACGTTCTGCCTTTGTAGGCTTCGATCACATCTTCAAAGAACTTGAAGAAATGACCAAGCATGCTTCAGATCACTATCCTCCGCACAACATCATCAAAGATGAAGATATGAAGTACCGTATCGAAATCGCAACGGCTGGATTTAAGGAAGAAGAGTTATCAGTGGAACTTAAAGATGGTATCCTTGAAGTAAATGGTGACCACACCCCTAGAGGTTTGGAATTCATTCACAAAGGTATTTCCACCCGTAAGTTCCATCGTTCTTTTAGACTATCTGAATACACACAAGTTACAGGAGCTTCTCTGGAGAACGGCATTCTAGCAATTCATTTAGAAGTCGTACTGCCCGAAGAGAAGAAGCCTCGCAAAATTGCAATCAACAATCACAGCGAGGTAACTAAAAATGCTGAACTTCTTACGGAAGATAGGTAATAGACTTATCGAATCCAGAATGAATGCTGCATACTATGGTGTAGCAGGATACATCCAACGGGAATACAATACAGGTATGACCACAGGTGAACTAGTTAATATGTTAAGAAAGGATGGATTTGATGAAGTCGTTGCTAAAATCCGTTAAATCTTGGATCGGTAAACAAACCAAAAGAGCTGCAATGTCTGAAGAAGAAAGATATCTTTCTGACTCGATTGACCTTGCAGACTTTGAAGCACGTCAACAGAAGATTATGTATGGGCAAGCACCACACCAAATCAACGGTAGACATTGGTTAGACTCTCGGTCTTACCAGTAATATAAAGGGGGGAGTTTCGGCCCCCCTTTTTTTATTGACACCAATCAAAATATACTATATAATGTCCCTTCACACTTAAAGAGGGTTATGAATGCAATTTTATACTTCCGTCAATCGTCTAGGCAACTCCATTCTTGTGAGGGGTTATAAAGACGGTGTAAAGACGCAGGAACGCATTAAGTTCAAACCAACATATTATGTTCCAACAAAAGAAAAAACAGAATGGAAATCTCTCAGTGGAAAACCAGTCGCACCAGTCACTTTCAATGATGCCAAAGAAGCAAGAGACTTTATTCAACGATATAAGGGCATGGATAATTTTGAGGTGGTGGGCAATACAAATCATGTTGCTCAGTGGGTTTATGATGTTTATCCTGACCAAATTAAATTTGACCGTGAAGTTATCAACACGTCCACAATCGACATTGAGGTTGCTTCCGACGATGGATTCCCTGAACCAGATGTTGCTAACCATCCCGTTATTACCATTACTATTAAAAACAACATTGATAATCTCTATCATGTATGGGGTATGTATGATTATGAACCTCAGTCAGAAAATGTCAAATACTATCGGTGTAAAGATGAGTATGAACTACTTCTGTCTTTCATTGCTCACTGGCACAATCCTTCTAACTGCCCTGATGTAGTCACAGGCTGGAACACTACATTTTTTGATATTCCATACCTTGTCAATCGTATCACTAAAGTTCTTGGTGAAGACAAGGCAAAGATGCTTTCCCCGTGGAAACATATCCGGGAACGCAAGGTAAACAAGAACAACCGTGAACTTCTTGCCTATGAAGTTACAGGTATCCAACAACTAGACTATTTGGATTTGTTTCAGAAGTTTGGTTACACCTATGGCGCACAAGAGTCCTATAAACTTGACCATATTGCACATGTTGTCTTGGGTGAAAAGAAACTTTCCTATGATGAATATGGTTCTCTGCACTCACTCTACAAGCATGACTTTCAGAAGTTTGTAGACTATAACATTAAAGACGTTGAACTGGTAGACCGACTAGAAGACAAGTTGGGTCTGATTACACTTGCCATGACCATGGCTTACAAGGCAGGGTGTAACTTTGTAGATACCTTTGGCACAACAGGCATTTGGGAAACTATTATTTACCGTGACCTTGTTTCCCGCAAGATTGTTCCACCATTGAAGAAAGATAAGAACAAAAACAAATATCCCGGTGCCTATGTCAAGGAACCGATACCTGCTATGTATGATTGGGTAGTTTCTTTTGACCTTGCTTCGCTGTATCCTAATATCTTGGTACAGTGGAACATGTCACCGGAGACTATTGTGGAAAATTTTAAATCAGGTGTGTCAGTAAAGTCCTGTTTGGATATGACACCTATGACGCACCAAGAGAATCAGACTACTGCTGCGAATGGTGTAGTCTTTCGCACAGATGAGGTAGGTATCCTGCCCCGTATTGTTAAGGATTATTATGTAGAACGTAAAGTTATCAAAAAGAATATGTTGGATGCCAAGCAAAGGCAGCAAGAGCAGGGTAACTCCTATGAGATTGAAAAGGAGATTGAACACCTAGAGAACCAGCAAATGTCTATTAAGATTTTGCTTAACTCTTTGTATGGTGCATTGGGCAATCAATACTTCAACTACTTTGACCAACGTATTGCAGAAGCAATCACCTATAGTGGGCAGTTGTGTATTCTTTGGGCAGAACGTGCTATGAACAATGCTATGTGTGAAGTCTGTGAAGAAGAAGATGATTATGTAATTGCGATTGATACTGACTCACTCTATGTCAATATGAAACCACTTATTGATAAGTTCAACCCCAAGAACCCTATTAACTTTCTGTCTGAGTTGGGTGAAAAGCATTTCCAGCCTATCCTTGCCAAAGAATATGCAAAACTACATGAGTATATGAACTGCAAAGAAAACCGCATGGATATGGAACGTGAAGTTATTGCAGATCGTGGAGTCTGGACTGCTAAGAAACGTTACATTCTAAACGTACTGGATAATGAAGGTGTGCGGTATACTGACCCTAAGATGAAGATCATGGGCATTGAAGCAATCAAGTCATCTACTCCTATGGTGGTGCGTGATAAGTTCAAGGAAGCCTTTAAGATTATCATGGAAGGGGATGAGGAACGCACACAGGAGTTCATACAGGGGTTTAAAAAGGAATTCTATAGTCTACCACCCGAAGATATTTCATTCCCCCGTGGCGTGTCTAATATCACTGACTGGAAGGATAGAAGCACTGTCTACAAAAAAGGATGCCCCATTCATGTGCGTGGTTCTATTCTGTATAATAATCAGGTAGAGAAATTAGGACTTGACAAACAGTATGAAATGATCCAAAATGGTGAGAAGATTAAGTTTGTATATCTCACTCTACCTAATCCTATCAAAGAAAATATTATTTCATTTCCTATGGCTCTACCTAAAGAATTCAATCTACACAAGTATGTTGATTATGAAAAGCAGTTCAACAAAACCTTTGTAGAACCTTTGCGGGTTATCCTTGATGCAGTAGGATGGGAAGTTGAGAAGACTGTAACACTAGAGGACTTTTTTGCATAATGTTGACTGATGCTTATAGTATATCGACAAATTCAGAATCTAGAGTAGATAATGATTATTATCCTACTCCACCTATTGCAATCTATACTCTTGTTAAAGAATATGACTTGCCTAAAAATCTATTAGAACCTGCTGCTGGTAGAGGGTGGATATCATATGAACTTATGCAAAATGGATTTAATGTAACTTCTCAAGATTTGTATGAGTATGAAGACCCTTTGGTAGATATTGAAACCGGATTAGATTTTACAACTTCTCCTAGAGTAGACGTTGATGGTATTATCACCAATCCACCTTTTAAAAATTCTTTGCCGGAAAAGTTTGTTAGAAGGTCATATGAGTTATATGACTTTACTGCATTACTTTGTCGCAATACCTTTACTGAAAGTGTAGGTAGATATCCGTTCTTTAAAGAGTTTCCACCCACAGATATTCTAATCTATGCAAATAGAATTAATTGTTCTGAGAAATCTATTTACAATGTAAAAGAATCTCTGTCTGGTCTAACGTCTTATTACTGGTATATTTGGGATAAAAGAAAAGACTATACAAATCGTGTTGATTGGATTAACTGCAAAGAATATGTAGATGAATTTATTGCAATGCGGGGAAATAATTATATGGATTTACAAAAGCCTAAAAATGTGATAAAAGAAACAGATAAGAATAATACCTTAGAGGATTTTTTTAAATGAAGAAATGGAAGACACCACTACGTTATCCCGGTGGCAAATCTAAGGCAATGAATAAGTTGTTTACTGATGAAAACCTACCAGTAGAACACATTGCTGAGTATCGTGAACCTTTCTTGGGTGGTGGTAGTCCTGCTATTGCTTTTGCTAAAATGTATCCCAATACACCTGTATGGGTTAATGACAAGTATTACAATCTCTACTGCTTCTGGAAAATGCTTCAGGAGCAGGGTGACAAACTCCATGATGTTGTTATGTCTATGCGCAAAGAGTATGATACAGAAGAGAAGGCAAAAGAGCTGTTTGATCGTATCCGCAAGGATATTGAAGAACAGGATGATATGTTTGAGATTTCATGGCGCATGTATATTATCAACAAATGTTCTTTCTCTGGTCTAACTGAAAGTTCTTCATTTTCAAAACGTGCTTCTGCTAGTAATTGGTCTATGTCAAATATTAGTTCTCTTCTGTATTACCATGAACTTATTCGTGACTGGAAGATTACTAACCTAGACTATTCTGAACTTCTTACTAATGACAAGAACACCTTTGTCTTTCTTGATCCACCTTATGACCTAAAGAAAGACTATACTCTTGCTGGTAGTGATGGTGAAGCATTATATGGTAAGAAAGGTAATATGCACAAAGGTTTTAATCATGTAGAGTTTGCAGACAAACTAAATCAACATGAATGTATGATGATGGTTACATATAATTCAAATGAGAATATCAGGAATCTGTTTGAAGGATGGAGACAAACAGAATGGGACTTGACTTATTCTATGAATAATGGTAATGTAAAATACCAAGAAGCACAGAAAGACCGCAAGGAACTATTGTGCATTAACTACAAAACACACACCCTAGAGGATTTTTTAAATGATGCCTGTAACTAACTTTGAAAAAGTAATTCATTTTATGAACACCTATGGACAAGAGGTAAAGTCTAAAGCAGCATTCCCAGATGCTACGACTACACACTTGCGAGTTGATTTGATTGAAGAAGAATTGAATGAACTTAAAGAAGCAATTGCTAATGAAGACTTGGTAGAAGTTGCTGATGCTCTTGCTGACCTTCTCTATGTTGTCTATGGTGCAGGTGGTGCATTTGGCATTAACCTTGATGCCTGTTTCCATGAGGTTCACTCTAGTAATATGTCTAAACTAGGTGAAGATGGTAAACCTATCTATCGTGAAGATGGTAAGGTAATGAAAGGACCAAACTTCCGTGAACCAGACTTGAAGAGTATTTTGTAATGAAAATTATTGCAGGACCATGCCAGTTAGAAGAAGACTCTTTTGAGGTGGCAAAGTATTGCCAACGCATTGCAGAAGAGCATGGCATGGAATATTACTTCAAAGCAAGTTTTGATAAGGCTAATAGAACTTCTCTAAATAGTGAAAGGGGTTTAGGTGTAGAACGTGCTATGCCTATCTTTGATGATATTAGACGTAATTTGCGTTGTAAAGTTGTTACTGATGTTCATACAACAGGGCAAGTTGCTATCATGAAAGAAGTAGTTGATGTTCTACAAATCCCTGCCTTTCTTTGCCGACAAACTGACCTACTGTTAGCAGCAAAGAACACAGGAAAGATTGTCAATGTCAAGAAGGGGCAGTTTCTTGCACCTTGGGATGTTGCTGGTATTATTAGTAAGGTAGGAGAAGAGAATGTCTGGATTACTGAAAGGGGTACTAGCTTTGGCTATAACACCCTTGTTAATGACTTTACTGGTCTTCAGTATATGCATGAGAATTATCGTACTCCCATTATTTTTGATGCCACTCATTCTGTACAGAAACCCGGTGGTGCTGGCACTGTTTCTGGTGGCAATCGGAATTATGTACCCGCTCTTATTCGTGCCGCTGTTGCTACCGGGCATGTAGATGGTATCTTTATGGAAGTGCATCCTGATCCTGACAATGCACCTTCCGATGGTCCTAACAGTCTAAACTATGCAATGTATGAAAAAGTGATTAAGCAAATCCAAGTCATGCATGATATTGGTGTTATTATGGGAGTTAGATAATTGAACCATGAATCATTTGTATATCTATGGTATGATGCACCAAATAAAAAATATTATCTAGGTAAACACAAAGGATCACCAGATGATGGGTATACACATTCATCAACTGTGTGGGAATCTTTCACTAAGAATAACATTCCAAAGGGTGTAAGAAGACGTATACTCGCATATGGCACTGATGAAGAAATGTCTGATTTAGAAGTAAGACTTCTCACAAATAGAAAGAAACGATGTTGGGATAGATATTATAATGTTAAATGGTATACATGGGCAATTGGGAGTATGCCACTAGATAAACATCCAAAATGGAAAGGTGGTATCTCATTAAATTTAAATATAAAAAATTATCAAAAAGACAAGTTAAAAGCATATCAAGATTTTGGAATAAAATTATTAAATGAAGGATATTCTTATGACGAAATTAAGTCAAAATATCCAGCAATAGCAAATAAATTGCCTGGGGCATCATTGCCTAGAGAAGAAAAAGATAGAAGGAATAAACTAGCCAGAGATAGATATAAAAATATAACAGAATGCTACTGTAGAAAGATTACTTGTGATTTCTGTCTCCAAGCAGGTCATGTTTTATCTAAGGAAGAGAAAAAAAGAAGACGAGCAGACTTGGATGCTAA
>Ga0213867_1001164_pt1 | contig 11732 bp, 6 predicted proteins | sample PICome_12_FD_160120 | JGI IMG/M metagenome (GOLD analysis project Ga0213867, IMG submission 160120) | Coastal seawater microbial communities near Pivers Island, North Carolina, United States - PICO540 | ecosystem: Environmental > Aquatic > Marine > Coastal | place: USA: North Carolina | collected... | reverse complement strand
AGATAAAGAAAGAAAAGATGAGCCAGATTTGTCCTATAGTGTACCAAATGAATGTGGAATTAGTACTCATAAAGGAACCTTATATATAAAAACCTGTGAATATACTGGATCTGTTTTTGTTGATGATACGGTAAGTACAACAACTTTGACTGCAACTACCGGAACTATTACTAACCTTACATCTACAAATGCATCTTTAACAGGAACTATCAATGTTCAATCGTGGAAAGGTTTTGATATTAAACACCCAAATAAATCTAATTATAGATTGAGGCATATTTGTTTAGAGGGTCCTGAGGCTGGTGTTTATATACGAGGGAAATTAGTTGATAATAATATTATAAAAATTCCGGATTATTGGAATGGTCTGATAGATTATGAATCTATCACTGTCACTCTAACACAGATAGGACATTCTCAAGATCTAATTGTTGATGAAATTGTTGATGGAAACATCTATATTAGATCTGGAAATAATCAAAATATAAATTGTTATTATACAATTAATGCTTCTAGAATAGATGGAGAAAAACTAATTATAGAGTATGAGGGAGAAACTCCTGCAGATTATCCTGGGAATTCAAGTCAGTTTTCAATATCCGGATATGATTATGGAAATTCTCTTTGACAGAACCCACTGGGTATGGTATGATACTATGGTAGCCTCTAAAATTAAATGCAAGAAGAGTACCTGTCAAGATGTGTTGTAGACCCACTTAAAAAAGTATTATACATTTATTCGGATCAAGGTTCCGAAGAAACTGTAAAGTGTGATACAATAGAAGAGTTTATGAATGTTTTAGAATTTGTTAGGAATACTGTCGGAGAAAATACATTATCTTATGTAAATCCACTATGAGACCAGAAACAAAAAAATCAATGGAAATGCTTTTTTCCTCAAAATGGAATATTCCAAAAGCAGCAGAGAATTGTGGATTGACTAACAAAGAAATGAAAATTATTTTTAATGAATATTGTAGTTTAAATCCAATCACATATAAAACTGATCATTTGGAAAATAAATAAAATAAAATATCCTGATCAACTTTATGTCTTACAGAATAGAGGCTAGATACGTCTGGTATAATAAAGGAACTCAGATAGTTCTAATGTACTTCATAAATAATATTCCATTTACTTTTGACGAACTATCTGAAGACTCTTTATTTGATCTGGAATTAATTAATCTTGCAGATAAAGAACGAAGATTTGATCAAGAGGATATATATTTATCATCATATTATTTGATAATGGAAGAATGTCACCCATTATTGTTTGGGGTTGACTTAGAAAATCCTGAAATGTTACCCGTAGATTAGTTAGTTGTCCAACCCCCTATAATGCGGGGGTTTTATTGTTAATAAATAAAATATAAGATAACTTATAAGTTAATACGATGGGTCTTAGTCGTTTAGATAATTTCCTCAAAAATATAAAGGGAGAAATTATATACGTAGATTATAACAACATAGATTCTACTGATAGTATTGAGAATCAAGGAAATTCTCTTTCCAGACCATTTAAAACAATTCAAAGAGCATTAATAGAAGCGGCGAGATTTTCCTATCAGGGTGGTATTGATAATGATAGGTTTGCCAAAACAACTATACTAGTATATCCTGGGGATCATTATGTTGATAATAGACCTGGATGGATACCAACAACTCAAGACAATTTTTATTTGAGAGGAGGATCAACCTCACAATCCTTTAATCAATTTTCATCATCATCAAACTTTAATCTAAATGATGATAATAATGATTTATATAAACTTAACAGTATTCATGGTGGTGTTATAGTTCCTAGAGGAACATCTATAGTCGGTGTAGATTTAAGAAAAACAAATATAATACCAAGGTATGTTCCAAATCCAGAAAATGACTCTATAGAAAGATCCGCAGTATTCAGAGTTACTGGATCATGCTATTTTTGGCAGGTATCAATATTAGATTCTGATATTAATAATCAATGCTATAAAGATTATACCACTAATAAATTTACTCCAAACTTTTCACACCATAAATTAACTACATTTGAATATGCTGATGGAGTAAATCCTGTTGTAATAAATGATGACTTCTTGACTTATTCTACAACAAGAAGTGATCTTCAGATGTATTATGAAAAAATTGGATTATCATTTGGGGTATCTAGTGGTAGAGAAATTCCAAATGATTATCCATCATCATCTATAGATATACAACCTAGAGTAGAAGAGTATAGAATTGTTGGAACCAGAACTGGAGAAGTAGGAATTTCTAGTATATATTCTGGTGATAGTGTAACTTCATCTACTTTAATAACATTATTTTTATCACAACCACTAGACGAAATAGATGTAGATGTTGTAGTAAAAATAGAAGGAGTGAATTCTCCTGGATATGATGGAGAATATGCAGTAACGAACGTAGTTTCTCCTACACAGATCCAATATAATGTAAGCACTCCACCTTCTAATCCAAGTCCTTCGGCATCTGGGGCATCTTTAAATATTATAATTGACACTGTTTCATCATCTTCTCCATATATCTTCAATTGTTCTTTAAAGTCGTTGTATGGAATGTGCGGTATGCACGCAGATGGATCCAAAGCAACTGGATTCAAGTCTATGGTTGTTGCTCAATTTACTGGAATAGGATTACAGAAAGATAATAAAGCATTTATTAAATTCAATCCTTCGACTGGGCAATATCAAGATACAACTGCTTTTGGTAATGAAAATATATACTCAGATTCTCGCGCAAGATTTAAACCTTCTTATGAAAATTATCATATAAAATGTAGTAATGATGGTTATATCCAAGTAGTATCTGTTTTTGCAATTGGATATGCGAATCACTTTTTATCAGAATCTGGTGGTGATCAATCAATTAACAATTCCAATTCAAACTTTGGATCAAAAGCTTTAGTATCATCTGGATTTAGGGCAAAATCTTTCCCTAAAGACGATATTGGTTATATTACTCATATTATACCACCAGAACAATTAACTCTGGAAGACAATAGTATTGAATTCTATTCATTAGATACTACCAAAATATCATCAACAAGTCCTACAAGACTTTATCTATACGACCAGACTAACCAAGAAATTGTTCCAGACGATAATTTTATAGGATATAAAATTGGTGCAAAAGAAAATGATAAAATAAATTTAGCTATTGGTAATGCTACGTACTCGTCTAAAATTGTTATGCCGAGTACAGAATCTTCTACAAAAATTTCTTCTAAAAAAGAAAGTGTAGTGGCACTGAATGTAGGTATTAATAGTATTACAAACAACGTAATTACATTTGTGTCTCCACATGATTTTCTAACTGGAGAATCTGTAAAAGTTTATAGTGATGATGGAAATCTTCCTATAGGAATAGAAAATGATAAACTTTATTATGCAATAACCACAGGAACAAATATAACAAATCCAAATTATCAAATAAAATTAGCACAAAGTTTAAATTCTTCTTTAAGTGGAAATGAAATTACTATAAACAATGATGGGGGAAATTTAAAAGTTGTAAGTAGAGTATCTGATAAAAAACCTGGAGAAATTGGACACCCAATTCAATATGATACTGCTGAAAGTAACTGGTATATAACAGTATCTTCTACTGCAAGTGAAAATCAAATAGTACCAGCAATAGTATCTAATTCTGGTTCTTTAGGGGATGCTACGCCAAGAACATTTTTTATTAGAACAAATGATAATAGAAATTTGAATGATAGAATCTATAGATTAAGATATGTTCTTCCTTCAGATTCACCCTTTGTCGCAAGACCTCCTTTAGATGGATACGTAATTCAAGAATCAAATAATACTATTGGATTATCCAACTCTGAGGTAGAAAAAGAATTTAGTTTAACTAGTTTATCATTATCAAATCCTACAGAATTAAGAAACTTTAGAATTATTTCAAATGCTATCTGGTCTCAATCATCATCTACTGGTATAGCTACTTTTACAACTGAACTTCCTCATGATTTAGTAGTAGGATCAACAGTAGAAATTGTAAGTGTTGCCAGCACAAATAACGTTAATGCTAAAAATAATCTTGGATTTAATGGTACACATATTGTAACTGGAATCTCGACAACTTACAATGAATTTAGTGTAAACATACCATCAGATCCTGGAGTATTTCAAGGATCTTCATCTCTAAGAGTAACTACAATACCTAGATTTAAAAAGAAAAAATTACCAAATACTATGGTAATTTATAGAAGTGAAGAAGTTCAGGAATACATAAAAGGAAAGCAAGATGGAATTTATAACCTTATAGTATTAAATTCTTCAAACTCTCCTAATGACACGTACTTCAAAGATTCGAAATTCTTACAACCAGTTATAAATTTATATCCGCAGGTAGATAAAGATAATCCAATTTCAGATCCAAAAGAATCTAAATCTTTTGCTTTATCAGATACTCTCGGAAAAGTTGTTTTAAATAATCCAGAGAATAGTGAAACTAAAGAATCTATAAACAAATTTTTAAGAGATACGGGACCTTCGAAGAAAATAAAGTCGTTAGTAACTGGTACATCTCCACATATACTAACTATTGAAACTGAAAGAAATCATGGTTTAAATCCTGTAACATCCCTCTCAATTGAAACAAATGGTTCTGGATATGGAACTGGTGTTGTAGGAACATTTTATAATGCAAAATTAGTTAATGGTAGTGGGCATGATGCTACTGCCTTAGTTTCTGTAAATTCTAGTGGACAAATAACACAAGTAAAAATTATAAATGGTGGAAGTGATTATGCAGTAAATGATATTTTGACTGTAACTGGCATATCTACTTTTGCACCCTTTACTCAATCAACAGTAAAAGTAACTTCAGTATATAATCATACAAATGAAGTAATTGAAATAAACGGTATAAATCATGAGAAATATAATACATTAGCAAAGATTGTAAGTATTGATTCTTCTAATAAATTTACAGTTCATCTTGATAATTCGCAGTATCATAGTTTATTACAATCTTATGATGCACTAGATTTAACAGAATCTAGTTTCAGACTTATTGGAGAAAGGGCTTATTCATACACAAATGTTGTATCAAACACCTTACAAAAAACTCTTACAATATCTGTAGGATCTCCAAATCCATTCAAAGTAAATGATGTTGTTAGAGTATCTAACAACGGAGATTCTGTAACTGTTAAAGGACCATTTGTACCAGCAAAAACGAAAAATATTGAAAGAAATTTCATAATAAAATCTATTGGTACTAATACCATTACAATTTATTATGGAGATTTAACTCCTTCCGAACAAGTTATTGGAAATAGTAATCCAGGAACAATAAACTTTATATGTAAAACTGGCACATCATCTAAATTTGGAACTTTAAATAATATAAATCAAAGATTAGTTCCAATTTATGATAATGTTATATCATCTTCAGGATCGCAAATAACATCAAAAACTGTAGAACAAATAACAATCACCAATCTTTCATCTTTGAACTTAAAAATAGGTGATTATTTACAAATTAATAATGAAATTGTTAGAATAAAATCTACAGTTACAAGTGGGTCTACACAAGTAAGTGTCTATAGGGGTGTTTTAGGAACTGAAAAATCTTTACATGCCAATGGATCTTCCGTAAGAAGAATAAAACCAATTCCAGTTGAACTGAGAAGAAACTCTTTGATAAGATCTTCTGCTCACACATTCGAATATGTTGGTTTTGGTCCTGGTAATTATTCTACAGCATTCCCTGAAAAGCAGGATAGAAAATTAAGTAATGATGAAGAGAAATTAGCACATTCATTGAGAATGGATGGTGGAATAAGTGTATTCTCTTCAATGAATGCAGATGGCAATTTCTATATTGGAAATACAAAGATTAATTCTGCGAGCGGAAAAGAAGAAACATTTGACATTCCAGTTCCATCATTTGTAGGTGAAAATGATTATGATAAAGTTGGATACAATATAATAGAAGGTGATAAGTTATCAATATCAAAATCCATAAAAGTTGAAGGTGGTGATAACTCCGAAAATCCTTCAGAATTTAATGGACCTGTTTTATTCACAAATAAAATAACATCATCTTCACCGAAAGGACTTGAGGCAATATCTTTATTCTTACAGGGTGATGAAACAATATCTAGAAAATATACAGTATCTGATACGCAACCAACTTTATCTGGAAATCCTGGGGACATTGTTTTCAAAGCAAATCCTGCAGATAAATCTGAAATAGGTTGGATTTATACCACACAAAATCAATGGGAAGCAATAGGAAGTGCTAGTGGAATATCTTTATCATTAGATAATAGCAGTACTGCAACAAATTATCTTACTTTTAGTAGTACTGGATCAACCCCAGATGAGATTGAACAATTAAAAACATCTACAAAATTATCATTCCAACCATCTACTGGTAAACTTTCTGCCACTCAGTTTTCGGGTAATGGATCTCTATTGACTGATGTATATACACAGGCATTAAAACCTAAAGATTATGATAAAAATTCCTTTGAAAATTATCTATATGAAACGAGAAAAAGTTTTACATTATCTACTGGTATAACTACAGTTTCATCTACTAATACATATGGAAACACAGTATTTACTAGTTTAGATCAAATAGTTATCCCAACTGGATCAACTTTAAAAATTGACACTGGAACTAAGTTTAAGGTATCTAAGATATCTAATGTATTTGAAGATGACATCACTTCAGGTAATCAGGATACAATAATATCGGTTTCTCCAGATGGAATTGTTGGTATTAATACTAATAATGGGAGTTATATTAACCCTAGTACATCTGTAGACTCTCTACAGTCTATCCAAATAAGACCTAGACCTGGACAAACTGGGGCACATCTATCCATCATAGGAAAGAACGGAACTTCTGAGATAAGAATTTATAATAATAGTTCCGTTTCAGAATGGTTAATAGGACAAAGATCTGGTACTGACAGCAATTTCAGCATATCTAAATTAGTTGGTGTTGCTATTACTAAAGTATTTGAAATAAATCCAACAACTGCTGTATCAACATTTTATGGAAATGTTGATGCAACAACATTCAATTCTTCATCCGACATTAATTTGAAGACTGATATAAAGAGAATAGATAACTCTATAGATATAATCAATAAGATTAGTGGTGTGAAATTCACTTGGAAAGAATCTAATTTAAAATCATTAGGTCTTATTGCTCAAGAAGTGGAAAATGTTATTCCAGAATTAGTTTCTGAAGGTGAAAATGGAAAAACAATAAATTATAATGGATTTATTGGTATATTGGTTGAATGTATAAAAGAACAACAACTTCAAATTAATGAGTTGAAATCCCGATTAGATATATTTCCTAAATAAAGAATAATAGTATTTGAATAATTTAGAAACTAATGTCTTTACTTAAAGTAAATACGATAAGAAATAGAGTTGGAACTGGGTCACCAGAATTTGACAAAGGTATAAATGTTAGCACTGGAATATCTACTATAAGTGGTGTAAAAATAAATGCTGGTATAATTACTTCGTCTTCTTTATCTGGTGTTGTTACTTATTATGGAGATGGAGGAGGATTATTTGGAATTCCCAATGCATCATTAGAAAATTTCACTATTTCTGGAAAATCTTTAGGTTCTAATTTAAGTAATTTAACTCCAGGAAATTATATAACAGGATCTTCCTATAATGGATCTACTGCCAGAACATTTGCTGTAGATGCAACCAGTTCTAATACTGCCAATAAAGTAGTTGCCAGAGATTCTAATGGAGACTTTAGTGGAAGATATATAACCGCAACTCAATTCAAAAAAACTAGTGGAACTTCAACTCAATTTTTGAAGGCCGATGGAAGTGTTGATTCAAATACTTACATGACAAGTTCTAGTGTTAAAGATGGAAAATTAACTTTATCTGCTGGTACTGGAATAACATTGAGTGCTACTCCCGAATTTACTGCAAATCAGAGTTCTAATAAAACTATAACAGTATCCACTAATGCAACATCATCAAACACAGCATATAGTATTGTGTCGAGAGGATCTTCGGGTGGATTCTCTGCTGGAGAAATAATTGTAAATAGTTTAACTTCTTCCGGTATTGTCACAGCCTCTGGGTTTGTTGTTAGTTCACAAAGTGGATTTTTAAAAGCAAATGGTACGATAGATAATTCCACATATTTAACAACAGCATCTATTGGTGATGGAACATTGACAGTCGATGTTTCTGGAAATGGATTATTAATTAGTACTAATCCCAACTTTAAAGCAAATCAATCTACAAATAAAACTATAACAGTATCATCAAATGCCACTAGTGCAAATTTAGCGGATACAATAGTATTCAGAGACTCTAATGGAAATTTTACTGCTAATGTAATAACTTCCACTAATTTTAATTCAACATCTGATATAAAATTAAAGAAAGAAATAAATCTTATACAAAATTCTTTATCTAAAGTTCAAGAGATGAGAGGTGTATCTTTTATATGGAAAGATACCGAATCTCCATCTATAGGTGTAATAGCGCAAGAAATAGAAAATATATTCCCAGAATTAGTAGAACAAAATGATAATGTAAAGACAGTTAATTATAATGGATTGATTGCAGTATTGATAGAATCTGTTAAAGAGTTGAAAAAAGAAATAGACGATTTAAAAAAAATAAATAATAAAATAGAAGAATAGTGAAACCCAGGAGAACCAATGTCGATAGATAAAAATTTCGTTGTAAAAAATGGACTTGAGGTTAATTCTGGAACTCTATTTGTAGATCCATTAAAAAAATATGTCGGAATTGGAACTACAGATTTAGACTATGATTTTCAGGTAAATGGAATAATAGGATTAAGTAGTGCTATAAGTGTTGGTGGTACAACAGGTCAACAAAATCAAGTATTATTTTCTACAGGTTCTGGTGCAGAATGGAAGTCTTTGCCAGCTTTAAGAAAAACTCATATTGAAGTTTCATCAAATAATCAAAATATATTTCCCACTTCTATTTCATTTGAACATAATCCATCTTATATTGATGTATTTTTAAATGGTGTTAAATTAAGAAAAACTATTGAATTTATATCAACTCAAAGTAACACTAAAATTCAGTTAACGGTTCCAACTTTTTCTGGAGATATTGTTGAACTAATATCTTACAATACAGTTAGTTTTAGTTCTGGGTTACAAGGAATACAGGGATTTTCTGGTTCAAATGGTTCTCAGGGAATTCCGGGATCTCAGGGTACAAGTGGTGCTTTTGTATCTCAAGGAATCCAAGGAACTCAGGGAACATCTGGTAGTAATGGTACTCAAGGATTACAAGGAATACAAGGAATACAGGGAACTCAAGGAATCCAAGGAACTCAGGGAACTCAGGGGAGGCAGGGTATTCAAGGAATTCAAGGACCCCAAAGTGTACAAGGTGCTCAAGGTCTTCAGGGTATTCAAGGAATACAAGGTCAATTAGGTCTTCAAGGGACCTTTGGTTATCAAGGTATTCAAGGTATTCAAGGTATTCAGGGACAACTTGGTATTCAAGGACCTACAGGGTCTGGAACTCAAGGAACACAGGGCATTCAGGGAATCCAAGGAATTCAAGGTCAAATAGGAATACAAGGATTTACTGGATCTGGAACCCAAGGAACCCAAGGAATACAGGGTAATGATGGAGCATTTGCTGCTCAAGGTATTCAAGGTATCCAAGGTCTGACCGGAATACAGGGTAATGATGGAATACAGGGACTCGATGGAGCATTTGCTGCTCAAGGTATTCAAGGTATTCAAGGTAGTCAAGGAACTGTAGGAATACAAGGAGAAGTTGGAATTCAGGGAAATATTGGAATTGTTGGTCCAGAAGGTCCTCAAGGTATCCAAGGAATTCAAGGAAATGTTGGAGTTCAAGGAAGTCTTGGATTTACCGGAAACCAAGGAGTTCAGGGTATACAAGGTGCCTTTGGTTTTACCGGAAATCAGGGAGTACAAGGTATACAGGGAAATCTTGGTATACAAGGACCTCCAGGAACATTAGGCTCTCAAGGTATCCAAGGTATACAAGGAAACAGTGGTAATAATGGATCCCAAGGAACACAAGGTATCCAAGGTATCCAAGGTGTTCAAGGTATTCAGGGAACTGAAGGTCCACCTGGTGCCGATGGTGCCTTTGCTGGACAAGGAATTCAAGGAATTCAAGGGATTCAAGGAGAACTTGGAATTCAAGGTCCAACGGGATTCGGTATACAAGGTCCTCAAGGAATTCAAGGAACTGAGGGAATAGTAAATATAACTGGTAATAATTTAGAGGTTGTTTATATAAATGGATCTGTTTCTACTGGAGCAACAAATTTTGTTTATGATCCATTAACTGAAAATGTTGGTATAGCAACTGATAATCCACTTACACCTTTACAAGTAGATCAGTATGGAGTTAAAAATATTGTGAATAGTTTTTCTGCAACTCCATTGACAGCATATACAGTAGACACATTTTCTTTATCTGCAACTAATTTTAAGATTGTAGAATATACTATTTTCGTAGAATACTTATCTAATATACAATCTCAAAAAGTTCTTTTGATGCATAATAATTCTAGTGTATATACACAGGAATATGCTGTTATGTACGAACCAACTTTAATATTTAATATTGAAACTGACCTTGTAGGAAATTCTGTTAATTTAAAGATTGTCCCAGAAACTGGAGTATCTGGAATAACAACTTACAGATTTATCAGACAAACTGTTTTGTAACATGAATTAAAAATTTCTAGTGATGAAACTTTTTATAATAAATAATTAAAAAAGTAAGATGGCAAGCAAAGAATTCGGTGTAAAAAAATTAATTTTGTTGGTTCATTAGACGTACCTAAAATAGAATCTCCCAATAATTTAAATATAGAGTGTACGTATCAAATACTGGAACTTTACTAACAACGACAACCAGATATGTTCCAAACTACACCTATTGATAGATAATGAATTGAATAAATAAATATAAGTAACAAATAATAATTATTAAAAGAGATGTCTGAACTAAGAGTTGATTCTATAAAAAATCAAAATGGTACTGGATCTCCAACTTTTACTGGTCTATTAGAGGCTGGCGGATTTAGAGTGTCTGGTAGTACAGGATTTTTAAAGTCTGATGGAACGGTTGATACTAATACTTATCTATCGTCAACAAATGTAGGTAATGGAAAATTAACTTTTTCAGTATCTGGAACAGGATTATCTCTCAGCACATCTCCAGAATTTAATGCAAATCAAAGTTCTGATAAAACAATAAACATTACTTTATCATCTTCTGCTTCGGCAACTGCAAATACTCTGGTATCCAGAGATATAGATTCAAATACTGCGGTAAATTTACTAACTGCAACGACAGTAACTTCAGATACTGTTAACTCTAAAGTTATAAAAAATACTGATAGAATATACGCATATTCTACAAATGCACCTACATCCGTAGTCAGTCCAGTAACATCTTTATATGAAACTCCATATTTAAACACTGGAGTAGCGGCGCAGTTTGGTGTTGGTGTTGCTTTTCTAATTGCGGCTGATACAACAGATCCTGCTGCTATAGAATTCTATAAGACTAGAAATGCTGGTGATGTCACTGGACATAAAGCAGTTTTTGAACATGATGCTATAGGAGCAATTCATTTTAGTGCTTCTGATGGTACAAATAAAAGGGCTGGTGGTTCTATAGAATGTCAAGCAGCTAGGGATTGGAATACTACAATTCAACCAACTCAATATCT
>Ga0213867_1001163_pt1 | contig 11733 bp, 7 predicted proteins | sample PICome_12_FD_160120 | JGI IMG/M metagenome (GOLD analysis project Ga0213867, IMG submission 160120) | Coastal seawater microbial communities near Pivers Island, North Carolina, United States - PICO540 | ecosystem: Environmental > Aquatic > Marine > Coastal | place: USA: North Carolina | collected... | reverse complement strand
TGTTTTACAAAAAAAGTTTTTTTTTGTATGTTTTTCAATGCTAACAAACGTCTCATCATTTGATAGAATCTAATTTTAACCTTCCTTACTCGTCACACAACACTTGAATCGGCTTCTTGGATGCTTGAGACTATCTTGCACTGATTGACTCGAGCGTTGTTGGTGTAAATAATACGAAACTTATATGAAGTATCAGCAGCGTGGTGAGTTTTCTTCATGACAGTTCAGCTTTTGATGCTTTGGTTGATTTATTATATACATGTATACATGTTACAACTTATTTTTTGACCGTGATAAATAACGATATGTTCTTGTATGCGTTCGTTCCTCAGACAAATTGTTGCATTGGGATTATAAGGTTTCGAAATGAGTCAAAACCCTCATAATTCGTCGGTTGTCCACTCTCAGCCAACTCCTGGCGTTGTTCAACAATCGTCAACTCAAATGGGACAGCAACAACAGCAGCATTCACGCACAAATAGTAACATGTCTACCACGACGATTTCAAGTTGTTCCGATGCAACGGCAACAGCATTGGGTACTAGTCAAAATGCAGGGAAGACTGTGGCCTCAAGGATAGAAAATTCAAACGAGGTGCCTGCCAACTTGGTTGCATCAGTTGCAGCTGCAGTTCAGATACCTTCAATGTCGAAGGTCGGGAAGATAGAGTTTGAAAGGCCGCTGTTTTTTGTTCCAAATGAGGTGCTATCGACAGATGAATTACTGTCGAGAAGAGACTTCAGAACAAGCGATGGTGTCTTGAGCAAGGTTGCGCCTCGTTCGCTTCATTATATGTCGCGCAAAAACAGTAGTGACATTTCCAAAAGTGATGATGACACTGATAGTTCACGAAATGTGTTCGGAAAACTCACAAAGTGTACCGCGTTTCAACCGGTTTGGCGTGGAGCTCAACAAAGACTACATGCGGAGATTAATCGTATTGTAGGTAAAAAAGCAGGTAAAAAGAAGAAAAGTCGGTCTCTCGGTACGGCTTCGATGGACTCATCTCTTCAACTACTGACGACGAAGTTTGAAAAGGTTGAAATTAACTCTAATACTAGCACACAATCGATGGACCCTGGTGAGAGTGATAAAAATGGTTCAAGGCATCAACCTTCGCTTTCGATTGGAAGTAGTAGCTCGCTCCAACTGTTGAATGGTAATTCAGGCCCAACTGTGACACCTTTATACTCATGCGATGACACTGCGTTGCCTTCTTCGGCCGACTATATGGGAAATTTTAACACTCGTGAAGAGGAACAACGATATATTGACACAAAAACAGAGCAGGAAAAGATTTTTAAGGTTGTTCCAAATATATTTGGTGTTGTAAAATGTCCAAGCCCAGCATCTGGTCCTGACGATAGCACTAGTTGGAAGTCACGTATGGCTTTACGGAGTGAAATCGGCGATTGTCCTAACCAGTCGCAAGCGTCGTCAATAAGTTTGAGTACTTGGTCAGACTCCGAAAAGTCGGCAACTGGAACAAACGGCTGGTGGGATTCTACTTCCTCGTCATCAAACTTGTCCAAAAAAGATTTCCAAAAGAAAGATGGAAGGCTATCAAGCAAGCTCGTGCGTCTCGAACCTACCCCCCGTTTCTTGAAGAGGTGTAACTTGCCAACAACACTCCGTCATCCTGCTCTTTCGATGCAAAGGTATTTACCATTTTTAAGTGATCGCCTTCCAACGTATAAGCAAGTCCAAATCGAAACCCAAAGAGTAGAATTTGTTGATCTTCATGGAGAAATCGAACCTTTTTTCTGTTCGTTGGCAATATATCACGTTGAAGGGGGTGCACGTGGCAACCCTGTTTCGTCCCGATGTAGCCGTATTTCGGAATTTCTTCACTTTGATATCATCAAAGATTCAAGAGTTGAAGAATTGTGCCTCTCAGCACTTTGGCCTAAACATGGAGTTGATTCGAACGATGTAAGTCAATGATATATTGTTTTTGTAGAAACGTACATGTATTTGTATATATGATTCAATTAATATTTTTCAGAAGGAATCGTCGTCGTTAGGCAACGGAACGAGGTGTGGAGTCTTTTCCTTGCCGTCATCTCTACAGTTATCAAAAATGTACGCAGTTCTCATTGTAAAAAAAGTTTTAAGTGACGATGCAGAAATCGATATTTACCATAAGAGCAATAGTCGAGAAAAAATTGACGTGCTCAAGTATCGGGCCAAGGCTGCGAAAAATTGTGAAAAGTTAAATCAATTTCTTGTACCAATCGCGTTTGGTATTGTAGATTTGAAAAAGGCTGTTGGGGCTGAAAACGTGACTTCACCAAAGAGTGTGAATGTCACAATTCCCCTTGTAAAATATGATATCAATTTTAGTGAAGATCCAATTATCTATCACCTTTGTTCCCACCAGCTCTTGAGGTAAATCATAGCATACTATATTCTATTTTTCGTTTGTCCTTTTTCTTAGATTCTCTGTTCGCACAGGCGTGAGTCAATTGACAACACCAAAGGAGGACAAGCTAGTTTCGTTTTACGTTATTTCGGACACTTGGGAATGCAAGCTATTGTGGATAGTCTTTCATCTCTTGCGCCAGAGAGGTAATTTTTGCAAGGCCGTGTATACAACTCCATGTCTAATCTGAACCTTTTTTGCTTAACATAGACTCGTTGAAAGTTCTGGTGAAGTTCAAATACGACGCACGAACTACCAGAACACGCTACCTTCATCATCAACTTTAAGTCAAGATGAAGGCGACTCAAATACACATTTTTCTTCCATTACAACGATCGTTACAGAAAAAGTTGAAAATGGAGGAAGAGTCCCGCAAATGTCACGAAAAGACACGTCCTCAACCTATGCCCTCGAGGTACTAACGTTGCCGATGGCATGTTCAAAGTCTTCACGAGAGTCTTTGCGTCGTGAATCGCGAAGTAGACGTAACGCGTTTCATTTTTCAGATGTCGAATTGTTCTCTAATACATTTTATCGAAATTCGCTTTTATGTCGTAACATCTCACTTAGCGGATGTCCTGCAAAGCGGAATTTTGTAGTGAAACTAGAAATGCGTTTTTGCGAAACTGCCACATCTCCTAATGTTATCGCATACCCTCCCTTAGCATCTTTGTTCAATCAGCGTCGAGGGCAACACTTGGTGTCTTCTCTATTCACATCATGCTTAAGGAGCGTTGCGAATCTGGATTTCAGAATCGACGAGTTTAAGATCAATTTACCTGAAAAATTGACTGGAAACGAATACCTAGTGTTTTGGGTGTACAATGTGTCAACGAAAACAAAACGAAAAACACTATCACTTATGCACAGCAAGGGCAACTCGCCGAATTTCGCTGCCGAAGATCCACATAATCCTGACTCGTCACCAATGTCCGAAATTTTCGGTTGCGCGTTACTGCCCTTGTGCCCTGATCGTGAAAAAGCTTACTTACTTGAAAATAATTTACATCATATCAAAATTCAGTACACAGCAAAGCCAATGATCGTTGGAGACTATCCTCCAGGAACGTTAATGTTCGAAAAAATTGATGTAGATGAGTCTCAAGCTGCTTCAAGTAAGCATTCTAAAATTATAAAGCGTGTGACATCTCTGGAAAACATATCCAAAACCGCTTTAGCGAAGAAGACTAGCACGGGCACCTCTTCGACTTTCGAACTTCCACAACTTCACGTATCTACGTTTTCCTTATCGTCTGTTCACTCGCAAAACCCTGCTTTGCACCAGCTCCTCTCGAATAATCCCTATATTCCGTACCCGTTGACAACCTTACGCGAAAAACAGACATTTGCAAGAGATAACTTGGACGAATTGATAGATGTTTTATCAAATAAGCCTAAATTGCTGGAGAGTCATATGTTTTCGCCAATGTATTTGATCGAACAAAAATGGAAGGATTTACTTGCGCAAGTGAATAGATGTGGCGATCTTCAAGAATTAAATTCTCATCTTTTTCGAATAATTCGTCAAGTCTGGCGACGTCTTGTCGTTGGCACAGGCGAGCCTTCTTTATTGTGGGCAGATCCGTCCGCAAATATACCACTTCGACTGCAAAGTTTTGCGACGCTGCTCTTTTTGATAAGTAATGTAGCGGATTTTCAATCAAAAAGTGGTTTAACTCAGCTTGATAAAAAATCAAAATGGGATCTCGACTCCTTAGGCAATGTTGTCGCCTTAGCTTTGGACGAAGGGGAATTGTTTGGAGCCACAAATATGCTTTTAGAGGAGGATTACTACATTAAGATCAATGAGGAAGTTACTTTCGCATCGAGAGAAAATCAGGAGAAAAATTCTCAAGCAAATCCTATTGTATTCGAGCACATGATACATCGCAAAGGATCAACGACACCGGAGTCATTGAGAAGTCCGGATAATGCAAGGGATTTCACAGCCATGTTAAAAAATTATGCTGCAGTGGACACAGATAACATAGTATCAAAAGGAGGGCATGGAAGAAGAAATAACTCTTCGTCTTTAGCCAATATATTTGATACCCCACAAGATTATAGCGGGAGGCGTCGCGGAATACAGGGTTTGAATGATTCAATAGATGATATTGACATCAATCTGCAACGAGGTGATCTTGCTTCTCAGTCGTCATTTGGCTTCAATTTTAGTGCAGGGCGCAACAAGTTCAATACGTTTGGTGGATTAAGCGGTGGGTTGTCATCACTTTCTACGATTAATGAAAGTCGACATAGTGTCAGTAGCATAATCGAGGAAGCAGATGAAGAAGACGAACCCTTTGATGTGAGAAAAAATACTGACAATCTGTCGGCATTTACTAACAAGCAAATGAGGATTCCGAAGGTATCATCAGTGGAATCTTTGACAATTGATGAAGAAATAATAATTAAAAGTCCTTCGAGTTTAGCTTCGGACAACAACGAATTTCAATTTTCGCCTTCCCCTGTTGTTAAGCAGATGAGGATTCCACGGCTGTCATCATCTTCTTCAAACGACTCCGGACCTACAAAGCAAATGAGGATACCACGTATTTCATCGATATCCTCAGATTCTTCAGGGGGTGACTCTCGACCAATAACACCACCAAAACAAATGAGAATTCCACGAGTCTCCTCTGGACCTTCAGATGTGGGGAGTGATTCTCAACTGCAAATGAGAATGTCACAAAACTCATCTGCGCCCTCAGACACGTCGAAAGACACAGCTGCAAACCTTGACGACGAAGGAATGTATGCGAAGATCGGTAAGCAAATTGGTGAGATAAGATTTCAAAATAAGGACATGTGGGGGGAAGAAAAACCAGTTGGTGCTGTCCACACCTCAGTTCGTCGAGCAGGTCCTGGGCATCGTAAGAGACGTAATTTATGTAGTATCGATTTGAGATTACCAGCGTTTGATAATTTGTTGGAAGACGAACAGCAACTAGAGGACAAATTTTTTGAAAAGATAGAATTGGAATTAGAAAATACTTCAGTTCCCGTAACAGAAAATTCGCCACCGTCAAGAAAAGCATCTGCACACCGTCGACGCGAATCACCAGGTGGGTCTTTGGATTTCAGTTATACTCTCAAAGATTCTGTACCGCCTCTTCCGTTACGAGACTATGTCAAACGAATAGATTGTTTAAGGAGTGGAATCTCAGGAAAGTGGTGGCCTTTTCTGTATGAAGTCATCATTTATCAGTGGACAGCTTTACTGATTGAACACAAAACTGACCTCAAAAGGGGCATGAAGAATGATATTACATATGAAATTGCTGACCACAAAAGGGGCATGAAGAATGATATTCCATATGAAATTGCAATTTCGGACTCTTTCGATGAAGCAAAGGAATTTACAAAGAACGGGATGAGTATAACGTGCGCCCCATTTTTATTCCAAATCATCAAGAAGAGTTTAAGTTGGAGAGTTCACAGTGTAATTAATGCCAACGACTCTGCTTTAGGAGAATGGCGTCGTGTTTCGCTAGACAGGAACATAAAGCTGGAGCTCGAAAAATTAATAAGCGTTGTCACAGATGCGTGTATAGATAGTCGTAATTTTGGTAAGGTTGCATATATTTTTTATTTCTAATTTTTAACAGAAATTATTAAGCGAATTGACGCAAAAATTTAATAGAGAACATCGTTCATCTTAAAAACTGTGTGAAGGTGAATGATTCCATCGCGCTTTTCTTACGAGATTTGTTTGCTATCGTCGAACATAAGCAAGTGCACCGTTTGGTAATGATTTATTTTTCAAGATTTGTAGCGAAAGGAGGGAAGGTATGGAAGGATGGCAAGAGCAAAATCGGTCTTCAATCTTCGTTTGAACTCTGTAAACTTCGTCTCAATGCCATCACTTTGTTTGTGAGGTTTGCTGATTTCACTGAAGCAAATAAGCCTTTAATGAAAACTTGGGAAGGATGGGCTTTTTATGATCAAACCGAAATAAATAGAAGATTTTTTTCAAAATCCTTAAACCAATTCATGAATTTAGGAATGTCCGCGTTTGCAGAGTCAAATGGACCTATTGGTAACGTAGACATTCCATCGCTACAGCCACACTGGCTCGCGGAACTCATAACTGATATATGTATCGCTGCTTCCTGCCATAGAGATAAGTCTATTCAATTAAGGGGAAGTAGTTTATTGCATGAGTTATTCTGGTCGCAAAGCCAAGAAGGGAAAGCTACGGGAAGTTCGTCGACCGTCGCCTCGATGTATGTCCCGTTTATTGAGAAGATTCTTTGTATTCTTAAATACATTGCTTCATTTCATGCCAAGAGTCAATTACGAAAGGATGTAATCCCCTGTGTAATATTCGTTTTGCAAAGTGCTCCGGTAGGGTTACTTCGTGCCCTATGGAGAAAGTTGTGTAAAAATGCTGAGGGTTGTGGCAAAAATGCGGTGCGGTACGGTGGGTTTGGTGAATTGTTCGGAAAGAATTCAGTGAATCGCTCAAATCTTGATGAAAACGACGACATTCATGAAAACCTGGAATCAAGCGAAGGAAGTTCTCATAATATTCTGGACGTTTATTGCCTATTAAATCTAGCTTTGGCAACAATGGAATATGAGGGAAGTGAACGTAATACAGAGGGGAACGTAAGTGACAATTTAGAAAAGTTTGAGACATGGAAGCAGGATTTTTTGGAACGAGAAGAACAAAGTTTTGAACAGCGAAAATCTTCAGGTGTGGGTGCTTCAAAAATAAATACATCTGCTTCGCGACGTTGGAATGCACACGATTGTTCTGTAGTTATCATAAGTACAAGTCGATACATTATAGATGAAGTTTTTAGAGCTCTTAGCACGAAGCTGATGCCTCATTCCTTCGCAAAACATTTACACCTCAAAGTTGGACGAGAGGAGAATGGTGGCGTCAAGGATATTGCATCCAGTGATACAAATGATTTTGTGTTGGAATATGGAGTCGACGACACGTTAGTTCTTGTCAGAGCGGTTACATCTTTGTACCTGCATATTCTATCTCGTCGTCAATCTGATATTGTCGTCTGCAAAGCACTCATTGCATCTGTCGAAGTGCTCAAATTATTTGGTGTTAAGTCTTTTCTTGTTGCAGTCGGAGATACCCTTCAACATTGGATGCGAGTTGTTTTGAATCAATGCGGGGCACGTCGAGCTAATGTTCGCGTTCAAGCATTGGAATTTTTATTTTTACTTCTTCGCTTAATTTGGGGAGAATATGGAAGTTTCACTCGAGTCAGAACAACGATGCTTGCTGTACAAATGGAGGTTATGGAACGCATAGTTTCGACTGCAACGACTCGCTTTTACGGTGAGCAGCGTCTTCTCGGATTGAATGAAATATTTCCTACTGACGCAGCAGAAGCTGCTTTGGCTCCATTTTGGAGAACAATTGATAGGATGCATCAGGAAAGTGAAAGTGAAAATGTAGCCTTTAAATCAGCCCTTGGACGTCTAGCTGAATCCATGAAGAAGCTTCACACTGCTTACATTGCTGCTCATACACTAGCATACACCAAGAATCGCTTCAAAAAGTCGAATACACAGGAGCATGATGACGTCTCCATAAAGAGTATGTCATCGCACAACACCTCAACAATTGGGCGACAATTTCTTGGTTTACAAGTTGCAAGCTCCAACGAGCCTGTATCACACAACGAAGCTGTTGAAGATGCATTCCTTGCGGCAGCTGATGTATTTAAACCAACAGAATTTCCGTCTCATCGTGTTGCGTGGTTACGTAAACTTGCTGGCTTTCATTCGTCTAGGAACAAGTTTGGGGAACAGGCTACGTGTCGCTTACATATCTATGAAACTCTGAAGGAAGCTGCGGAGCATTTCGACTGTTTGTGGAATACGTCTCCATTCTTACCATGGGCAGAGGACTCTGACGAGCTTCGAGCCCATGGAGAGGGGCCTGCTGACATCGACATGATCGAGGAGCATAATTATCATGATGATAATAATATAATGACATCAAGCGATAGATTTGAACAACAAGAAGGTTATCGTAAAATGTTTTACCGCGTCGCTAGTTCCATGCGCGATTGGGACGCTTCCAATAAGTATGTATTCTACGGAGTTTGCAATCCTGCGGAGTACAGCGGCAGCGAGACATTACCTTGGATATCTTTGAAATCTATTGAGGAAGAGATGACTGAGGAAATACAAAAAGCTGGTAAGGAATCATGAGTCCTGCGTTAAAAATTTCAATTCTTACGAGGCTATTTTGCTTTCGTTTGTAACATAGGCGACCTTTTCCTTCGAGCCAACATTCCTGGTAAAGTTTTTTCAATATACCTTATTTATGTGTCCGCATATTGCGATATCTCATTTATTCCACCTTATATCTGGGCTTAGATTTTGCGAGAAAGTGCTGGTCCATTGCTGCCGATATACATGCCAAAACTTTCAACTTTATAAGGCTTTCATATTCTTACATACGGTTGTCGCAAGTTGTTTCTTCTTACGTCCCAATTGTCGATGAATCAAATAGAATCGAAATGTCTTCGCATTTTGGAAGATTTTACCGCGTATGGTTTCATGGTAGTGCTCCCGATGAATTGAATGGGAAAGAATTTGTGTATCGGACGCATGTAGCCATTCGCATCGAGGAGTTTAGTAGAAATGTTGCTTCGGTGCTTAAATCATTACTCCCTGATGGTACGCCAATTGACCTAGTTCTTGATGACGGAAGGTCCGAATACATTCCAGGGAGCATTCGAAATCACAATGCATTAATAAGAGAAAAAAGACCCAGTCAGCGACGACCTATGGATCATGTTAGTGCTGGGCTTCAACCTATGCGCAATGTCGGGGTGTGTCAAATAAAAATTACACCTTTAAGACCAATGCTCCTCAACGAAGTATCCGTACGTGGGTCTCTGGACTGGTTTTATAAACGAACAATGATCGGCGCAAGTTTTGAACAGAAAGAAAAGAGGGAGGAAAGGAAATTGAATTCAACATTAAACATTACTGAAGATCCAGGCATACCGAAACGTCATAATAGACTACGGTCTATGGCGGGAAGTTCGTGCAATTTTATGAGTTCTTCTGCTTTGGGTATGACAGTCGATGACTCAAGAGCATCTACTATGCATCCGTTAGGAAATGACTTGGGCGGCGGAGTCGATGTCTTTACTTTTACACAACCTAAACAAGTAGACAGACGTCGTGGTGCTCGAGATTTTCTTCGGACACCAGGAGACTACGCTGAGAAATCACTGAAAGTCACAAAACTGTACGTGAATAAAAGCTTTCCTACTTTCGTTTCACGACAAAAAGTCATTGATCGGCGAGTCGTATATCAGTCAGCAATTGAAGCAGGAGTCGAAGCTATATGCAGTTGGTGCTCTGTTTTGTTTCGAACTGTAGTAGCAATAAATGGTAATGCTATTTTACGTGGTAAGTCATCTTTCACCTAAATTGATGCCAACTTTTGTTAAATGATCGTGTTTTCTTTGAAGGGTTCGAGCCGACAATAAACATTGGGAACGATGCCATAAAGGTGGTGAAAGCCTGTATGTTTTCTGCCAAAGTGAAGGAAATGGCACATGCTCTTCTTAATAAGGAAAATAATACTAGCGGCGTCAATGGATCTTCCGCTCCAAGTTATTCCAGATATTCAAGAAATCGTTTGAGTTTAGACGATGTGAATAAATTTCAAACACAATTAGCTCGTGGTATCGTCATGTTTATGGAGCTCTTACACCTGTTGGTGGTGAGAAACAAAATTTCCACCGAAAAGGCCAGAAGGACAGCAAAGCTCCGTAATCTTGATCAGCAAGATGGCTTACAGAACGACGCTAGGGAAAAAATGAAAAATGCATTCGGCATTCACCTAGAATTTGAACGCTCGTTTATTCGAATCGCAAAAGGCGTGACACCATTAATTCATGACACGATTCCAAAAGAAACTCCGAAATGGCTCAAAGCTAGTTGCAGTGATCAATACTTTTCAAGTCGAGAATATTTAAATGCAAACATTGCCATGAATGAAGAATTGCCATTTGATGACAGAGTGCGCTCCGCTTATCAGTTTGATAATAGCGATGCAATATCTGTTGCTTCTCTCTCAACAATCCATACTGTTATGAATAGTCGAAATTTACCATTGGGCCCAAGATCTGTACACAGTTTCGGAGTACGGAGCGTGGACGGTCGTGTCAGAAATACAACTTCAACAGTAAACTTTGACGCGCGCAGCGTATCGACGGCACAAACTTTTGAAAATTGAATTTAGTATTTGGCAACCATTTTTACAATACTGGTATCATGTTTGCAAGGGTTACCATTGCATTGTTCTTAGACTAAATGTGTAAAGAAAGCAATGTTAAGTAGCATGCGTGGACATTCTTGACTACCGTATACCAATAAGAAACGTTGCGTAACCCACATAAGTCGGGCGATATACGTATGACCAACGTGCTCTACATTCCATGAATTGCAGGAAAGCTTGTCTTCGGCTGTTTTCAGGTAAGCTTGTTTCTTAAAGATGAAATCCGTTTCGATGAACCTGCTCGAGGTACGCGAATAGAAGTATAAATGTCATTTAGAGGAAAGTGCGGTTAACTTGTGTGGAAATGTGTCTTTGGTACAAACCACGATCCCATCGGATTAGATTCATATATTTGCTAGTATGAAATGGAAAAGGTTACGATTTACCGAGTAGAAATACTATAGGTAAATTAGTAAAAGAATTAAATGCACGTAAGGACAATTATACCAAAAGTTGCTATGAATGTATTGGTAGAAGAGAAGTAGCAAAGAAAGCAGTATATATGGACAGTCAAGGGACGGTAAGACGACGCTCAGTACCTTTGTGAGTATTCGCGCAGAATGTAATCCTTACTTTAATGCTACTGCTCTTAATTCCTTTCTTTTTATGTGGACAATAGATACCAGTCTCGCATTTCAATATGAATATTGGTGATGATTGGCTGAGAATATTTACAAGATTTAGAAACGAGCAAAAACTGAATCGTCAAAGAATGTCACAACGGTATCGGTTTTTGATTTCCTTTGCGGCAACAGGACATGAAACGAAGAAAGGAAGTACCTTAATACTAGAGTATATCATGTATGCCTTCTATTCTCGTATCAACAATATCGCTTTCTTTTGGATGCAATTACACAACATCCTCGATTTTTCCTCATTCCTACCCTAAACAGCTGTTCCAACGATAGCACAAAAAGTTTGAAAATTGTGGCGAGCTGATGTACTTCAAAATCAATTAATTGCAATCAATCTCAATATGGCGTCAATGTCGAAAGAAGGTGCATTATCGTCTTCACAAGCGCAAGGTGGTGAGATG
>Ga0213867_1001162_pt1 | contig 11734 bp, 8 predicted proteins | sample PICome_12_FD_160120 | JGI IMG/M metagenome (GOLD analysis project Ga0213867, IMG submission 160120) | Coastal seawater microbial communities near Pivers Island, North Carolina, United States - PICO540 | ecosystem: Environmental > Aquatic > Marine > Coastal | place: USA: North Carolina | collected... | reverse complement strand
CCTAAGAGATGATCTTAAGACAAAAGAAAAAACCAACGATTTTTACAAGGCAATGGCAGAGCATGAAGACGATCCTTCTACCAGTGATCGCGGCAGCTTTATTAAGCGGTTGCGCCGGGACGGTCTATAGAACCCAATTAGAGGTCTATTGCCCCCCGATGATAACTTACTCCGAAGATTTTACTACGTCACTAGCTGATGAGATGGAAGCTCTGCCACCAGAGTTTACCACTACGCCTATGGCAATAATGGACTACGCAAAGCTTCGAGATCGCATTCGAACATGTGAACAAGAAAAGGAAAACCTCTAATGTCTATATTCGGATTTGATGACTTCGGAGATATGTTCGATGGCGGTGGTAAAGGTGGATCTGGTGACCAGTTCTACAGCGGCACTAACGAAGACTATGTTGCAAAGACAGGCGACGATGGATCTAATGACAGTTCTTTTCTGGATAAGATTAGTAACACTGCGAAGAATGATCTAGGCTTAGATTATCCTGAGCATGACACACCACCCCCCGACGATGATGATCCCGGTAATGGCGCTTCTCAGGCTTCTGGTGATGGATCTGGGGACGGTAGCACAGAGGAAGAGAGTCAGCCTATGGATGCGGAAACTCTGCTCCAGATGGCTACGGACGTAGGTCTAGTACAGTCCAATGAGGATGCTCAGGCAATTATAGCAGACCCACAGAAATTCTTAGCTGATCGCGGTATGACTTTGCAAGATGGGCTAACTCTCTTACGCGCAAATGCCGAAGGTGTTGCTCTGGATCCTAGTGATCCTCGGTACGCCTTGGGTGATAGCGTTAATGTGAATGCTCAGACAGTCGGTGTTGTAGCAGATGCAACTGCACCTAATCAAACAAACGCAGCAACATATAATGCATCTACTGTAACAGATCGTATCTCAGACGAGATCTATTCTGTGGATACGGCTACTGGCGAGATCGATGCAGACAACCTAGTAGACGCTGATGAGATCCAGATCGATATGCAGGGTTCTGCTACTGGCATGAATGCTGATGGTTCGATCAACTATACTGGTGGCGCTCTAAACGATGTTGCTCTTCAGTCTATATCTACCATCCTAGATACGTCATCCGTATCTGGTAAGCTAGCTGCTCAGGCGCTAGGTGAGGGTAACTACATTGATAGCAAGGCTACGATCCAAGGTCAGATAGACATTCTATCAAAACAGTTTGTAGGTCCAGACGGACAGCCACGTATCCCTACATGGGCTGCGCCTATCGCTAGAGAATTGTCTCGGACAATGACCTTTAAGGGTATGACCGGGACTGCAGCTACGGCGGCTATGTCTCAGGCTATTATGGAAGCTACAATCGGTATTGCTGAGAAAGAAGCAAACTTCTTCCAAACTGTTACTATCCAGAACTTAAACAATCGCCAACAACAGGTGATTAACAAGGCCACGGTTCTAGCACAGTTTGATACAGCTAACCTTACTGCTCGAGAGAATGCTGCAGTCACTAACGCTAAAGCTTTCCTACAGATGGATCTCTCTAATCTATCTAACGAGCAACAGTCTGCAGTTATCGATGCACAGGCGCGCGTACAGGCTCTGTTTGAAGATCAGCAATCGATCAACGCGCAGCGCTTGTTCACTGCAGAGACACAGAATGATTTCACTAAGTTCTATGATCAGCTTTCTACTAACGTAGAGATCTTTAACGCTGAGCAGATGAATGCTATGCGTAAGTTCAATACTGGCGAGATCAACGATATTGCTGAATTCAATGCGACAATGGAAGACAGTCGCCAGAAATTCTACTCAAATATGCAGTACCAGATTGATACGGCTAACGCAAAATGGCGCCAGACTGTTGAGCTAGAGAACACTAAGATGCTGTTCGAGGCTAGCGCGACAGACGTTAAGAACATGCTGAATATCACACAGGAAGCACAGAACCAGATCTGGGATCGTGTGGACAGTATGCTAGACTATCTATGGAAATCCTCTGAGAACGAAGCCCAGCGTGACGTAGACATCCTACGAGCCCAGATTGGTGCTCAGGCAGGATCTAAGGGCGGTGGCCTATTTAGCTTCATAGGTGATATTGCTTCGGCGGTTGCTGTTAAGACAATCATGGGATCCGATAAGCGACTAAAGAACGATATTAAATACTTCGATACTCTACCCTCTGGCGTGAAAATGTACACATGGCAGTGGAACGATAAAGCTAAAGAGCTTGGTATGGATAACTACCCACCAATCGGCGTTATCGCGCAAGAGATCCAAGAGACACATCCTAATGCAGTGGTGGAAGGTGATCACGGATACTTAATGGTTAACTACGAGGCCATCCAATGAAATTTGACGATGCAGTAAAACGAAGCATTAAAGCTTTCCGCGCTGGGGAACTTCCTCGAGCCGTAGAAGAAAACATGGAAGAGGAGCTACGGTACACGCCAGAGTTCTTCGACGATATTGAAAAAGAGCTCGGTCTGGGGGACGTAGACGATGACAGTAATTGATGCGCCAATTCCCGGCGAGAACTATACGGCAGATACACGTAACTATCCTTGGCACCGTCCAGCGGATTTTGAAAACCTAAATGATGCAGTAGACCACCTACTTAGCAACCTAGAGAAGCCGACAGGTGTTAGTATCGTGTACTCGATGCTAGACTTAGAGGTTCCTATCTCAGGCATTGTTACCGCGCTACTACTACAGAGCATATCTAAAGGCAGGATCCATATCGACATGGCTATCCTAGCTGCAGGTCCACTTGCTCGACATATCGAGATCTTTGCTAAAAAAAATGGTCTTAAATACGAGATGGGCGATCAACCCTCTGATGAGATCATCTACACACCTACGCAGCTTAAGATGTCTATGGGTATTGTAGAGGCTGGAGAAGAGGATGAGCCTGTAGCCGTGGAACCACTACAAGTATCCGGCGGCGGCTTTATGGCCCAGCCATCATTAGAAGACACTACTGAAGCGCCTGAAGATGAGCAGCTTCGTATGCTCGGTATGGCAGAAGAAACAGAAGAAGAGATGGAGACTGAAGATGGGTTGGCGTGATGTACAACGGCAAATTAAATCTGGTGAACTCAGCTACGCACCCAGCGCTATGGACTCTTTCGCAGCTTCCTTTAGCGCAAGTTTCTCTAAATACTACACAGATGCGCTAGATAAGCAGACTGATCTATTAGCGGAGCAGAAAGAGAAAGACGCGGAAGACAAGCGTTTGAAAACTGCAGCCGCGCGTCTTTGGGCAGAGCAATTTCCTGATGATCCCAAGAACCCGAATGGCGTAGCATATGCATTCCAGATGCTTAAGGACTATGAGGGCAATGTGGGCAACGCCACAGCGCGCTTTGAAGAGCTATCTGCAGACGGTCGTATCGACATACAAGCCCCACCAGAGAAGAACTATTTCCTATCTGCTATTGATCCTAACGGGATCTTTACCGACTTTGAGTCAGGTGCAGGTGGATATAATGCGCTATTTAATCAAGCTCAGAATAGTGCCTTTAGCAACATCTCTCTAACTGAGATGACCATGCCAGAGGTTATGGACTTTGCTAATGCCCGGGGCGATGGCAGTTACCATGCGTGGGTGAAGCAGAACCTACCACCAGATACTGAGGCTGCGCAAAGAGGCCTTAGCTCTACTCCTATGGGGCAGTATCAGTTTATCGGATCTACTCTGAAGTACATTAAAGATAATGGCGGCTTTGAAGAGCTTAACATTACTGATGAGACACTGTTCGATGAGAATACGCAGAACGATTTGTTCTTATGGTATGCTCAGGATCGTCTAAAGGGCGCAAAGACTAAGGCAGAGCAGCGCTCTACACTGCGTAGTATTTGGGAAGGTTTCCGTAAGAAAGATAAGAACGGAGTACACCTAGTAACAAATGCCCAGCTAGATAAAGTGATCGAAGGTATCGAGACAGGTACTCTAGGTGAAGCACCTCCGGGTACAGTTAAAACCGCTAAGAAGAAAAAGAAGATTGATCTTACAGGTGTACTTAGCGGGTTTGAATATACCGAAGATGGCCTACGTCAATTCCGTAGCTGGAAAGCTGAGACCCTAGCAGAGAACTATGATCTTACTCCTGATCAAAAAACATACTTAAAGCTTTGGGAAGAAGATTTCCTAAAGAATGTTAAGGATAATTCTTACTTTGAGTTTGATGAGTATATTGCAGATAAGCCTTTGAACAGCCAAGGCGATATCCGAGCTACAATGATGCTTGTTGAAAACAAGAGCGATTCAGATTTCCGAGGCGGTGCGTCAGAGAAGGTCGAAACATATGTTTACTTGCAGGGAAAATTAGATGCTCTTCTCAATGAAGAAATCGAAAAGCAGAAGCAAGAGACACAAGATAAAGCTGATGCTGAACGTGATCCGTTTACATTCTATACTAGAGATTTAGAAACAGGCATTATCGATGAGATGGGCTTTGATACCTTGGTGTATAAGAACGGTAAGTTCTACAACATCACAGACCCTGATCAAGAAACACCTATTGATGTAGAAACAGGTGTATTGTTCCCAAGTGGAGTAGATGGATCTGAGTTTATCAAGATCTACAACAAGCCTATCGGTGAAATGGCTAAGGTTGTAGCTAATGGCGACAATACTATTGATAACCTATTGATGTATCGCCAAGAGGCTTACAATAATCCAGCCGCATTCAACCGTACCCTACAGGCATTCGGCGGCATCATTAACTTCACAGATGATGTACTATCAGGCTTTAACGCTGCTATTAAGGGCGGTGCAAGCTATGAAGAGGTACTAGCCGACCTAGAACAGGTAGATGCAATTAGAGGTCTATCTGAGCCAGCTAAGCGTATCTTTACTCTACAGCTACAGGCTGCATATGACATTGCTCGTTTGAATGAATCAAGCGGTCAAGGCTTGTCCGATAAAGAACTACAGATGAACTTGAACGCAGTTGGCTTTGGTGAAACCCGAGCAGAGATTGTTCTAGACAAGATCAACGTAGCTCTTAAGAAAGTACAAGGACGCACCGAAGCTAATCGCAGAGGTATCCTAGGTTCTCTTCTGGGGCGCAAAGAGTTTATTAAGTTTGTCGAAAACCAAGAGTTTGGGCAACCGTTTAGTGATCATACAGCTAATCGTATGGGTGCGGAAGGTTTTGATCCTGCGCTTAAAGAGCAATTTGATCTAGCGGTAGCTGGGGATAATAGCACTAACCAAGCGCCCGAAGATCCTAACTCAGAGATCCCAATTATTGAACGGACACCTGAAGGTACGGCTACTTGGAACGCTGCACCGTCTGGCACCAAATTCCAAGTACGGAATGCTGACGGATCCCTATCTATAAAAATAAAACCGTAGGAGGCTTTTATGGCTGATACAACGATGCCTTGGGATCCCGTAGGTGAAGAAACTACTATGCCTTGGGATGAGCTTGGCGGCGGCGAGAGCTCTGAAGACGATAACCTACTGCCCGAGATCGATGTCTCGGAGAACATGTATGATAGCTTTGCTACAATAGATGAAGCTAGGGCTTACTATGCAAAGATTATCGAGCGTGATGAGGAAGGTAATATCAAACACCCAGATGTATCTGTGGTTAATGATAGTCCTTCGATAAATGACGCTAATAAAGTCTATGTATATACGAACCCTAATACAGGTGAACGTAACCGTATCTATGTTCCTAACCGGGCAATGTTTGGGTTTAGTGATCGTCCTACAGTCAATGCTATGCAGCTTGCGGGAGCAGGGATCGCAGAGAGTGCTCAGGATGTAGTTGAGACAGGCGCAGCTATAATAGACAAAGCACCACAAGTGGTAGCTAATGCACTAGACTATGCTTCATATACTGATGATAGTCCGGCTGCTCGTTTGGCAGATAGCGTGCGCAGCATTAGTCCTAACCTAACACCGGGAGTACAGGAGAATACTTTTGGCACAAAGACTGAGGGTATTGGCGCTAGTTTAATCGCTGATGGTCTACCTGCAGTCATTGCAGCATTTGCACCGGGACTTGGGATTTACAAGGCTGGTCAGACAATCACACAAGGCTTGGCTAACGCCCCTAAAGTTATTCAGCTTATGGGTAACGTCATCCGTACAGCCCCAGCCGCTCTTATAGGTGAGGCTGCAGCGGTATCTACAGTAGGTACTGAGGAAGACACTTTCTTGTTTGGTCCCGGGCAAGTCTTTGGCGATATCTCACCAGACTTAGGCGACGATGCTTCGGCTCGAGTGCTAGAGCAGCGCATGAACATGTTAGCTGATGGTATGCTTGCGGGTGGTGTTATCAGTGCCGTGGGTAAGACGGTTAAGGACGTAGGAACACTAGGCTATGATCTATTACTATCTGCATACTTCACTTTGGCTAAACCTGAACGTGAGGTTTATCTACGTCTGTCTGCCGAGCTAGCTAATCTAGGCGAAGACGCAACAGAGGAACAGCTAGCGGTAGTACGCCAGAATATCGCAAAGATCGTTGAAGAGAATAAAGAGATCCTTGTACGCGATATTAACAACCTTGATGAGAACCGACCAGTTATCCTAGATACTGTAAGCGCCTTTCTAAAAGGTGGCTTAGATCAGGGTGACGCAGCTAACGCTCAACGTATCCGCGCTGGGCAGGTTAATAGCGCTGGTGGTGAGCAAGTTAAGGAAGCTATGGATCGTCCTGTTGTTGAGCTAAACACTCAGCTAGGCGCGCAAGCAGACAATCTAACTGAGGGATCTACAAACCAAGCGGTACTGCAAGACTCTGCAAATGAGTTTGTGGACGTAGCTCGTAGAGATACTACTCAGATCCTAGAGCAGAACGCTCAGGAGCTACAGGCAGAGTATAACCGTAAGGCAGGTGGTCTCGTACAAGCCATTGGTGATGATCTAGGGCTAATTGCTCGACTAGAGGATGCTTCTGGTACACAGATAGCTGATCCTAAAACAGCGGCCCGAGTAGATATTCAGAACGGCCTCGAGGAAAGTTATACTCGCATGGTCGATGAGAAGAATAGTCGATATGCAGCTATCCAAGGTGGTACTATCGATGAACGGGCCATCTTTGAGCTGTTCTCTCGTATGCCTGTAGAAGAGATCACTAAAGCAAGCGTAGCGTTCAGTCGCGGTAATAATCTTCTTAAAGAAGTACAGCCTCGTATGATCGAGGTACTAGAAGAGACTGACGATGGCGTAGAAGAGCTTGTACGGCGTTTAGAAACTGACGATGAGGTTGTCGAGCGTCTGGGACAATTCCTAGATGCAAACGGCGCTGATTTTGGTTTCTTCTATACCAAGCTGCGGCCTGAGTTTGCGCAGCTAGCCTCTGCGGCATTTGATAATAATAATCCTCTACTAGGACGCTACTATCGTGATGTTCTAAACTTTATCGATGAGGATATGCTGGATGTTGTGGCTAAGCGAGATCCTGAGCTAGCTGATGCAGCTATGGAAGCTAAGCGCTACTATAAAGATGAGTTTGCACCTATCTGGCGAGACACTGACGCTATGGAGCAGTTCTCTAACTTATGGGATAGTACTCTAGGACGCACACCTAGATCTGACATGGAAAAGATAGTCACACAGACAGAGCCTTTCCGTCCCGGCTTCAATGCTAAGGCAGAGGATCTTACTAAAGGTATCCTAGAAGGTGGCAATACTGCTCGTACAGTTAACCTAGCTCGAGCTATCGATGGCGCCTCAGATCCTACAGCAATTGCTGATTATATGATCGTTGATACAATCAATAACTTCTATAACCAGATTAAGAATGCTGGTCTCGAGGATGGTGCAATCATTGCTACTCAGGATGGTCGCCTACTTACAGCCGATCTATCTAACCTCACAATGACATTACGCAATTATGCTGAACAGCTAAACGCTCTAGCACAGACATCCCCTGAGATGGCTGAGAAGGTAACTAGCCTAAATACATTTATTGCTCGAGTAGAAGAGGCTAGCCAATCTGCTAATGCGGTTAAGAATGTCGAGGATGTACTAGCTGGTGTGCAGCAAGCTTCCGAAGGTATGCTTAAAGATGTTGAGGATAGTGTTATCTCTAACTTCTTTAATACAGAACGTACCCCGGCTCTTAAGCGTCTATTACAAACTGGGTCCGGCGATAGTATCGTAACTACGTCTAATCCACAGGCTGCATTTGAGAAGATCTTTGGTGCAGGTCAGCGGCTTGGTGGTGAATCACGCCAACGAGTTACAGAGCTAATGGACATTATTGCTCAACAACCCGAAGCAGAACAAGTAATCCTGACCAAGGGACTGAAGCTAGCATATAACAATTTCCTTACCTCTAAGGTCTTTGCTAAAACTCCAGAGCTAGGTGGTGTGATGCCTGTGCGTTCTGCAGGTATTGGCGATATGCTTACCGATAGAGACTCGGCGCTGGATCTAGGACGGATTATCTATCGTGATACTCCTGAGATACCTGACGCGATGGAAGCTATCTTAACTGCAGCTAAAGAAACCACAGATACGGCTAGAGCTACACCTATCAGATCTCAATCTGCAACAGGATTTAATGTAGCAGCCCGTAGTGCAAGTACTCGATTGATATACTTAGCAGTTGGTCCTCTAAGCCGTGCAGGTGCGCGCCTACGTGCTTTGTCTAATCTAGGTATTGATAAGCTGGATGCTGAAACGAGAGCAAACAACATTCTCAATTCTATTATGTCCAATCCAGATGAATATCTAGCTCTCGCCCGTAAGTACAACAGAAACCCTAGAGATCCGCTGATGGAAGATCTTATGGTAGGATTTATTGGTAGAGCTATCGTTAAGAGTGAGGGTGATTCAGATCAGGAAGTTAAGGATATGCTGGAGAATGCATCCGAGTCTATTCCAAGGCCGTAAATAGAAACGCCCCCGGCGACCAAACCGGGGGCTAACCTAACGGAAACATCTGGAAGACCATCTGAATCCTTACATTCTATATATTGTATTAGAGCCCCCTAGTCAACGCTAGAGGGCTTTTTTCATGCAGAAATATCAACTATTTCGCACACATCACCAGTACAAGCTAGGGTCTGAGAAGACTTAGTTCCATCCTCTTTTTCATAAGCTTGTAGACCTGCCCAATCGATGCTTTTTGGCATAAGAGAGGCAAGCTCTTTATACTCACTTTCACCAATATCTTGGTAGGGTGCTTGCTGATAAATGTGGTCTTCCATTGGTAGGAAAGATACGCCAGACATCTCATCGAAATGTTCATATACAAACGAACCTACCTCGAACCACTCACTCGCACGAACCGATACTGTTACGGATGGTTTATGGTCTGTGAAGTGGCGCATGTAAGTTAGCCACATCTGTAGCTGCTCAACGGCAGACATATCATGGCGAGTGACTGCACCTACTGGCGATTTAACAGGGAACGAGAAAACCGTTGTGCTATCACCATTGTAAACGCATGGCTCGTTAGGGATGCCTTGCTCTTTCATAAACTGTGTTAGTGGGTCATTGTTATCGCCACGTACAGTACGGATATAATACTGTGAGTGACGAGCATGAATCCCACTGGCTGAGTCAACAAGTTGGGAGACCGTTCCCGATGGCTTGACGCAGCTACGAGCAGCCGAGACAGGGATCCCTAGCTTGTTCGCAAACTCTTCGTTAGTGCTCTTAATCTCAGCATTTAGCTTCTCTAATAGGCTAGGTAGATCTCCTTCTTTGCCGTTTGTTAGAGTGTTGTCCATTATGCCTGTGAGAGACACACCGAGCAGTCGCTCTTCTTCGGTATTTCGCTGCCACACCTTTCGCAGATATGGGAACTTAGTGAAGGTGGACTGAATGGTTCCAAGAATAGTCGCCAATCGAACTTTTCGTAGTAGATCTTTCTCAGTATCTGTAGCACGGATTACACACTCGCTTAGGTTGCAAAATTGATAAGGTCTCAATTGGATTTCGGAACAGGGATTCGTACCCCAATCATGATCTGCATCTCGACCAATTTTCTTAGCCTGTTTGACCATAGCTTCACGGTTCACAATACCGCGTTCACCTGATCCAGACTCGGCTAATGAGGTCCATTCACGTAGGAAACTCATAGCGTCTGGTTTCTCTGTATACGCAACAGAGTTATTGGATAGATAGCGATGCTCGGGGAACATGCCTGTCTTAGCGTGGCGCATACGATCATCTGATAGATTTGATAGTGAGATCATTGCTGAGCGGCGAACACCACCGACAACTACAATCTGACCAATCTTACACATGATATCGTGGCACTCGATGCTGGATAGCTTACGCCCCTGCGCTTCGCGGAAGGTCTCAATAACAAAATGGAATAGATCCACTAGAGGACCGGGGCCGGATGCTCTGCCACCAAATGTCTTTAGCTTTGCACCTGCAGGACGCACTCGAGACACATCCCACTTAGGAACCTCTCCAGCGTATAGAAGAGCAATAAGCATACGAAGAGCCTTTGCCCAACCTTCTTTAGAGTCCTTAACTAGAATTGTTGTCTCGCTATCAAATAGCTTCTCAGGTACATCTGGCAGCTTTTGCACATACTGACGTTCTACAGAGAACCCTACGCCTGTTCCACAAAGCAAAATGAACATAGCTTCGTCGAATGATTTTACATCATCCACAGGCAGATATGAGCAATTGTATCCGCAAGTATTGTCTCGCATCAATGCTGGCCCGGCAGTCATCATGGCGCGCATGGATGGCATAATCTCTAGGTTTAGGATTGCAAAGCGGATCTCGTCTTCCGTCTGCGCATCAACTTTACCTACAACTACATTCTCCATAAACCGCTCTACGGTCTCTGCCCATGTCTCCCTGCGTTCTTCGTCTTCTATCCAACGTGCGTATCGGCTTGTGTGAATGAAAGCCTGATAGTCTGTTGGTAATGCGATGTTACTTAATGCCTGTGTATTCATATCTTCCTCATACTAAATCTGTTAGGTCTGGTTCTTGGTAATTTGGTCCCTTGAGAACTTTTCCGTCCTCGCGGTAAATGGGATCGCCCTTATCATCGAGCTTACTCATGTTAGAGGCGTGTACTCGGCGTACTGCCTCATCGAGATCCCATCCGAATGTGGCGGCATAGCCGTAGGTCACATAGACAAGATCTGCTAATTCTTTCAGTAAGTCCTCGGCCTCGGTGGCACTTAGAACTTCTGCGTATTCCTCTTTGACTAAGACAAGGCGTAGTAGATCCTTATCTGTGTCCTTCATCCACGGTAGATCGAGGGACTGTTTGTAGGTGCGCGCAAAATGTCGAACCATATCTAGCGGGGTTTTGTTTAGGTAAGTATTTGGGTCACGTAGGCGCGCGTTATCCTCATCAAAATACTCATATCCAAACTCTATTTGGTCAGACATACTACTCTCCTTTAGCCTCTAGGATCCCAAGGAGCTTAGCCAAATACCAAGATGCTTTATTCAGATCCTCATCCTGATTTTTGTACTGTTCACGCCACGTATATTTAATGACGTTACCCTTGATGTACCCCCGGAACTCTTCTGGGGTCAGTGCCGCTTTAATTGCGTCGATACATTCAATTTCAGATTGGTTATAGTGAGGTGGCTGGTTGACCATATCGGCATCCATCACCTCGGGATAACCGCCCTTTATGCGATTACGAGAGTGCATTAATTCAACCTCTTTTTATCAAATGGTATAATGTTGTTGTCTTTATTGAGAGCTTCTAATAGCTCTTCATCAGGCTCGAACTCGATCTCTGGGCCATCTAAGTCTTCGATCAGTCCTTGGATCATGCGCGCCATAGCGCCTT
>Ga0213867_1001160_pt1 | contig 11739 bp, 9 predicted proteins | sample PICome_12_FD_160120 | JGI IMG/M metagenome (GOLD analysis project Ga0213867, IMG submission 160120) | Coastal seawater microbial communities near Pivers Island, North Carolina, United States - PICO540 | ecosystem: Environmental > Aquatic > Marine > Coastal | place: USA: North Carolina | collected... | reverse complement strand
TAAATTAGTTTATAAATTAGCTTTGGTTTAGCGCCAATATTTAACGGTTCGTGCGCTAATATGTTGATGTGATAGTTGGTTAATCTCATCGCTTGTCAGTATTTTACTACATTTATCTATCACTGCCTACTGTTCTACCAATAAGGTCTTCATTCTTCCTAACGCCTTTGTGGCTAAATGTTACACGTGCAGAAGCAGCAAAATTAAATTATATGTCTATCATCAATATATTATATCAAGCAACAACATTATGCGACAGAAAAGAGGATGAGCGCGTTCAAACAGGGAATCTCTCCGTTGATTGTACAAATGCGTAAAAGCGTGAAGAATTTCGGGTCCAAATCTTTCTCAAGTTTGCCCTCTAATCAATTAGTTGGAGCTTACCCTCAGGTATGTGACTGACATGAATGTGAAACAATCTCAGCTGGTCCATAGGGTAACCACCAATTCATTCCTGCTTTCTGGTATATACCAATATGTTTTAAATAGTACCGTATCTATGGAAAGGATGTGCAATTAGCATTTCGTCCGGTGGTACCGAGATTTGCGATGAAAGCTTCGGGATTACAAATCGTTACGAGTGGAAAATTATTTATAGATTTCGTGCCTCGACTTGAAAATTCGAACAGATACAATTACCAATCAAAAAAGTACATGGACTTATCGTTAGAAGAAGTCGGACATCTAATGGCGTCCATCAATGGCGGGAATACAGATGGACATTGTTGTAAGATAGTAAGATATGAAGAACATGCGACACATTTGCGAACCTTTGATTCATCTGAAGTGTCTGATGGCTTTCTTGGTCCTCATCGACGAGATAGTAGATACGATGGCATCATAGAAAAGGGGTTAAAGGATAGTGAAAAGGAGCTCTCAATTGATTGCTTCGTGTCTGTAAAACTGGAAAAGAATTGCGGTGCAACTTTTGAGTATCGTCAAAACGGGCAATTCATGGATGCTGACGTAGTAATGAGTGCAACCATCAACGCAGGAGAATTGGAAGTTATAAAGGCTGTCTTGCAAAACATTGTTGGTGTTTTTAATATGTGGCGTGCTGGACCTGCACTTAATCAGATAAGATCAAATTCGGGCGCGTCAGTTCCATTTTGAATGCTTTGCAAGGTAGTAACTTAATATGTTTATATAATGTGTGTACATGCTACTAGTTCTTCTAGAGTGTACTTGGCCAGGTTCCATATAGGATACAATCTTTGCCGACATTTGTAAATTTCGGATCGACGATCTCAGTTGCTCTTTCCTGTCCTTTTGTGAGCAGTCTGTCAAATACTGGAATCCCATGGATGCCAATGATCTTTGGCGCAATCGTGATAACTACTGCATCAACATGGGATATCGACGACACCTCATCAGTTCTTGAAAACTCATTTATGATAGAGGCACCTCCTTCTACCATCAAACTTCTGATGCCTTGCTCTATGTAGAGCTTTTGTAGAACATCTTGTATATTAAGTTTAGAACCATTCTTATTTGCTGTGGACTTACATCCAATAATTGTCCAATCATCTCTAATTTCAATCATTCCGTCTTCAACTGCTGCAGCCGTCTCGATATCGCAACATATAATTAAATTTTGTGCTTTACAACTGACAAGAGAAGACGCGAAAGACATTCTTGTATCAAGTAACACTGGTCTTGGCTGTTCCTGATTCTTTGTTAGGTGCCATAACCTTACATTGAGCCTCGGATTATCAGATTTCATCGTGCCACTTCCAACTAGGACTGCATCGTGTGCGGACCGCAGTGCGTGTGTGAGCACTAAAGATTCCTTCGAACTTATAGGATAATTTGATGACTTTTGATTTATGGACGAAAATACCCCGATTTTGCCGTCCAGAGATTGTGCATATGATAGCGTTACAAATGGTTGTCGCCGCTTGTTCGCAGTATCTCGCCTTGTCGACTTCAAATCACTTAGAAAAGATAAGATCATTTCAATTGCCTTCACATCTTCCCTTTTGTTTTCCATCATGCATGTTGATGTTGGAATTATCCATACCGAGAAAGATATGATGCAATGTAGCCAAGGACCACGGAACATTTGAACTTTAAACCCTCCAAATCTCGTGCTAAAATCAAACGAGAACTATTATTTTTCGAGAGAAAATCTTCACAGAGGATAAAATTCATATGTCAATAGAATATTTTTTCATTTTAGGTCGCAGGGACCTGCGAAGGAAAAACGTGTAGAAGTAGATCTAGAAGAAACGTTCTTGCATGTCGAGTGTCAAGTGGAAAGTGTCGCTCCAAGGAAATCCCTTTCATTACGAACTTTCAAGAACACCATATCGGTAATTCCGGCAACTTCCAATATCTGTGAATTCCTTTTCCGGAACAGCGGATTGAGGATTGTAGTCATTCTCTAATATACCATAGAATGATATATGCTCTACGGTTTTATTTAAGAAACCGAATTGGACGATGATTCTATACATGAGATGGCAGATAGAGCGCACTTCATGAGAGTAGTAAGTGGGTAAATGTAAACTTGTGCAGTACATTATATTTTGAAGTATTTCATTTTGCGTTGTTACATGTACTGATTTTCATTATTCAAAAAATTAAAAGAGCTGCTTAAATTATTATTTATTATGAAAGAAGATTGAAGGAGTGTTAGCCTTCTCGATCATAGTATAAATATATCATTGAAGCATTATCTGTTTCCCGAAATGTTAGTGTTGTTCTACCATTTCTCAAGTGCAAGCTCAAATACAAAACAAAAATCGTGTCTAAGTTCTCCACGCGGCCAATTTTATTAGCTCGTATTGATGCGGGTTTGACATGATTGAAAGAGTTTCTATTTCGTTAGCATTTTGAAAGTACATGTTATATGGTGCGGCGGTGCGACCCGGCCAATACAAAGGAAAAGCACCCTATTGATGTATTGTACTTCGTAGTATATAGAACATTTTGTGAGATTACCGCGGTTTGAATTCATTTGCATTGTATTGGACTACTTTGAAAATGATAATATAAGGAAAAGGAAGTAAAAACTAATGCCAGAAGAATGCTACCCTCGATTATGTAGAGAGATGAAAAGTTTTACAGCATTCTTTGAGGTTGATTTACACAAGATGGGCTTTCAAGTTGTTATTGTTGATGGCATATGGTATCGTCAATGCAAGTGATGAGGATCCAATTGAAGTATTCAATTAAGTACAGTTTAAAATACTAGAGCGTTTTGCGTGTATATGATTGTTCGCAACAAGATATTTTGTATTTGGCTTTTTCGCCACCGGTGGTGCATCGTGCAATGTACAACAGAATAATTATTAATACAATATATATTTCGGTACGATATTGTCAAAGTACTTTTTGATTGGCAGTGATGATATGTATATCTTTAAACTCAGTAGTGGGATTTCAACAGTTGTTGGTAACTTCCGTGTTATGTATTCTTCGAAGTCGGGGTCTCATGTACAAAATTAATGGAATTTACAAAAGAGCGACCATCTTTTCGTTACCATACCGGTACAAAAATTCACTCTTTCTCTAGAAAATGATTTCTTCGGAAACCAAGATGAGATTTAAAAGCGGTGTATATTTTTATAGCTATATTTGTGATAAATTTGTTAAGATTCAACTAATCAGGCAAATCTGCGTTAATCTAAAATACTAACCTCTGTCCGTTGTAAGATGAGGAAACGCTGTAAACGTATTCCATTTCTTTAATCTAGCGTAAGCCCAACGCAGTGAAGCCTCCATCTACTGAAATAGTTTGTCCTGTGATGTAACTGCTCGCCGCGCTAGCCAAAAATAAAGCAGGCCCAACCAAATCTTCAGGAACAGAATTCCTTCCCAAAAGAGTTGCTTCGCCAAGTAATTTTGCTCTTTCCTTGTTAGCGAAGACTGATGCTGTCAGTTCAGTTTTTACGTATCCCGGAGCAAAAGCATTACAAGTGACATTCTCAAATCCATGAATTGTACTATAATACTCGGCCATAGCTCGCGTAAGGCCTAGGCAACCAGACTTTGCAGATGCATATGGAATACTATCCGGAAAGGCTTGGTATGATTGCAAGGAACCAACATTAATAATACGCCCATAATTTTCAGCTTTGAAATTATTTGACATTGCTCTTGCAAGATTGAACGGTGCCGTCAACATGAGATTCAAAGACAACTCCCAGTGCTTATCTGTCAAATTTTCTGCCTTTTGTCTGACATTCACACCTGCATTGTTCACCAATATGGTTGGCTTCATACCAGCCAAACTCTCTGCGTTGGCAACCACCTCTGCTAGCCCATCCGTATTCGTAACATCTGCACTGACATAAAATGCTTTTGGCTCGCCACCTGCTGCTTCATTGATCGTCGCGCAGGCATCAATCAATGGCTTTTCACGCCTACCAATTAGAACTACTTTTGCCCCCGCAAGTACAAACCCCTTGCTTATGGCGAGGCCAATTCCAGTCCCCCCGCCGCTTATAATGGCACATCGGCCCGAAAGTGAGAATTTGGATTCTAGATAGCTGGCTGGAGACATTTTGGATGATACAGGATCGGGCGTGGATAAGGACGGTTTAAATAATAGGAGCAAGTACAAACAAAACAAGGGGAATAGACTTCTTCGATGGAGAGAATTTGAAAAAATCAAAGTGTATTTCATGACATAAAAATAATGACACCGCCGACCGCCAGCCAGCCTCCGGTCCGGTACCGGTAGATCTACACTGGTAGATCTACCAGTGTAGATCTACCTGGTACATTTTATACATTGCACATTGTACACCGGTAACCCGGTAACCGGGGCCGGGACACGTTTCTGAAATTCGTAAAAGTACGAATTTCAATACGAATTCCAATTATTGTGGCTTTTTTTCGTCAAGTTCCTCCACCGATGAGGATGAGATGAGAATGAGGTATCGATACTCGTATTACATCATTGTTTTCTGTCGCGTTCATGTTGCTCTCACGTTTGCCTTATCGCCGACATTACATTTTCATCACCACTGCTTGTTACTTTTCACGCGTCTTTTCTCAAACATCCTCTTTCGAAAGCACTGTTAGGAAGATGTCTACAGCAGTCCCCAATCACAACAACATTGGCGACGAGATTTGGAAGGATGGATATCCCGAATTTGCCTCGCTCTCTCACCCTGGGTATAACCTCCGCCCAGATGAAGACACGCAGTTAGGAGGTTGGTTAGCACATCGCATTGAGGGGGCAGAAGAAAGTAATTGTTGGGTGAAAGCCGTTTCTCCTAAGTTAACTCGGTTTGAAATTAACAAGTTTGGTCTAGATCGAAAGCCTCGAATTTTGATATTGTACGGATCGCTTCGACCGACTTCGTTTAGTCGGAAACTTGCTTACGAATTTGCTAGGTTATTAGAAGAGCTTGGATGCGACGTCCGAACGTACAATCCTCGTGGGTTGCCAGTGCGTGACTTGGCGCTAGAAAATGAATTGAAAGTACAGGAGATTAGGGCTCTTAGTCTTTGGTCGGATGGACATGTTTGGGTATCGCCTGAAATGCATGGTAAGAGAAATGCTTCAAACAGCTGATCGAGATTATTTGTTCGTGTCGTGATCATTTATATGTGTATGTTCTGTTTGAGAATATGGTAGACGGATTTGGGAAACACTCATTCCTTCGTCGTTTTCGTTTTAGGTCAAATTACGGGAACTTTTAAAAATCAGATAGATTGGGTGAGTGATCTTCTTCAAATATGTTCAACATAACAAATAAATTTAACGCTTTCCTTTGGTCAATGAAGCTTCCACTCAATACCGGAAGTGTACGTCCTACACAAGGGCGGACAGCATTAGTTGCACAGGTCAATGGTGGTAGTCAAAGTTTCAATGCCGTGAATACATTGAGACAATTGGCGAGGTGGATGCGAATGCCATGTTGTACGAACCAAAGTAGTGTTGCGAAAGCATGGAAGGTAAGACAATGATGAAGATCGAGTTTATCAAAAATATTTTGTTATTGATTGTCTAACCAAGAGACGATTCGAAGGAATTTGATGATGACGGTAGGATGAAGGATTCTTCTTTTCGTGAACGAGTTATTGATTGTGCAGAAGAGTTTGCCAAGTTTACCATCGCGATGGCCCCCATCGCCGACGATCTTGTGGATCGATACAGCGAGCGTAAAGAGAAGGAGGAGAAAGGAAGACTATTGTCGCAAGCCGAGAAGGAAAAGAATAAGACTGTCGAGGAGTCTCGAAAGGGTTGAAGGTCAATGATACCTTTTCATCGCTTTAGAATTATCTTCCTAAATATTTTGTTGTGAAACTCGTTATATTCATTGTTCGATTTCATTCATCAAACTCTTTTGACGGTAAATTTTAAGACTTTATCTTGACATTGGTGCAAAGTAAAGTTAGTTGAAGAAATGATATCTTTGTAGGAAACTAACTTTGTTCTCTAGCCGGTCGGTTCTTTTCTCTTACAATCGGCATCCGTTGGTTGTTGCATTTCCATCGAAGTCCAAGAGAAACAGGATGGATTTTTCCGGGTCTGTTAAATTACAAGCATCGGTATGGCTATTTATTGTTCGGTTTAATCAACTAACTAAATCGTTCAGTCAGCGAAACAGATGATCGCGCCAAATAAATACAATCATACAACAATATCTTCACACAACAGACATTGAGAGGCAACACACAATCAGAGTATGAGACAGAATCCCATAAAGTGTTCAATGTTTTGATTGTACTGCCAATTCTTGTTCGCTGGTCAACCGAAAGGCAATCAGCACGTCTTCAAGCTCAACACTTTTAAAAACCTGTTTTCAACGTATGAAAAGGATAAACACACTATTACCTCTCTCAATTATTTCTGCCGTTCCTACGGTGCGAGAGAACATAGGAAAGAATTCTTCGTAATTTGTACCATCAAAGCTAAAGTAAGGCGAAAATCTTTTTGATCGCACCTTACAGGCCGACACGCTATCGATGAACTTTTGTCCCTAGGCGGAGAAACATAGGATTTACAACTACATAACTTCTTTACCAAAACCTCGAAGCTTCTTTCTCGGGACGTTGCTGAGCTGTGGGCTGTGGGGTGCAGAAAAGCAATTGCTCGTAACTCTAGACTCTAGAAGAGAGAGAAAAGAAGATTGTAAATTTCAAATTTGAGTGTAGCGTATGCTTGAGTGTTTTTACTTTGCCTAGGTTTGTCAAAACACACAACACACGTCGCAACCGCAGCGCAAACAAGATTTCAGGTTTCAACATGTTTTCCGGGTTCATGAAATTTCATGTTTTTTCAATAACCGGTCCTCGTCCTGATTTTTGTACGTAATTTTTAATTTTGGTATCGATATCTACACACACATCATGTACACAACATACATGTGTGTTGTATGTGAAATTATTTCTCGAGAGTCGTAATAAATGTACCCTTTTCTACACCCCTACGAATTCCACTGTACCCTTTACCAATTACAAATACCGGTATTGTGGAAATTACTCTTCTAAAATTTACCATTCACTTTTTACTCTCTTACCAAAAATAGAAAAATGGACACAAACTGGTGACCACCATGAGCTACGATCCCTACAGAGAGCACCCTCACGACACTGGCCAAAATGTACACTACGTTTACGCAAATAACAATGCCCAGCATGCATCCTACATCACCCAAAGACAGACTCAGCAACAGCACTCTTTTTACAATGAATATCCGGGTGCAGCTTCATCAGTAGCTAACTTAACATACGACGGTTTGTCTAATACGCGCAAGTCAAAGTCTCCTCCGTTGGACCCAGAGTTGGAAGCACTTGTGAAATTACTTAACGAAGGATCGGATGCCATTATTTATCGATACCTTCCCTGCACGGAATTTCTTGTTCAGTGTCAGCAGGATCTCAGGGCGGGTCTCGAAACATTCAATCATCGAGCAGGAGGCAGGAGTTATAAGCGAGGGTATGACAAGAGCTCTGTGGAATTTTATAGCACATATATTCATCCTCTTCCTACTAACTTTCAACACAAGAACGCTAGTCGCATACCTGAACAATACTTAAGTGCTGCTGTGTCAGATCTTGTGAAATTGTGTCATGATGCTGAACCGAAGTCTCGTGGGACGCAATGCTCGGCCGTGAAGGATGCTTTCTTGGGTGGCATGAAAGAAGGTGAAAGTTGGGGTTTACGTAGGTGGATGAGTAAACATGGTGGGGCATTGAAAGCATGTAATGATTTGGAAGATGTTCTTCAGAAGGTTCAAAAGATGGATAGGTAAGCGTTTATCTTTGTAATTATTGTAATTAGTGGAAGGTTTCACTTTTTAAATCGCACTTATACTTATTATATGTGTACTCATCATATGGATGACAATAAATATGTTTACGTCTACAGAGAATCACCACGAACTGTGCGTTTGGGTAAAATTGTTCGTAAAATAACCACGCACGCATTAACGCGTCTTCATGAGGATATTCCAAAAGCTTATCAGGAAGTTTCATCAGCGCATCCGTATCTTCCGTTCTTTCATCGACTTGAATCCGTTTTACAGGGGTTATCGTGGTTTGATCCCGAGGATGATGATGTGATATGTTTGGACAGCGATGAAGTTGAAAAAGAGAAGCTAAAGCAAGTGGAACGAAAGAAAAGCAGCGCTGAACGAATGTTACATAACAATTCAGGACAGGACGTTCATCACGTATATCAACCGTCAGCGGCGGAGGATATTGTTAACATTGATGATGAGGATGATAGCAGCAATACTCCGATATCCACATCGACATATACCAATAATAAAACTTCCAAACTTACGAACACGGAAGGGAGCACAACTGCATCTGCTTGCACCACAGAACAAAATGCCAATGTTGCTCATATCGGTCAATGGTCTTGTTCCATCTGCACATTTGTGAATGAGCAAGAAACGGATCGATGTGTCATATGTGATAAGGAGAGACCTTTTAGTAATGGCAACGATGCATCTTCTGCTTCTAAAATAAATGGGAACACAATTAATGGAACCCTTGAGGCCGAGAATAGCAAATATTCGGATGGAAATAATGGTCTCCGCCTGGAAAGGGCTCGAAAAACATCAGAGGATTTCGTAAGTCGAATAGAAGTATTGGATTTTGGAGATCGATCCAGCAGTGCATCGTACTGGGATCAGTCGTGGGAAGTTGTTATGAACTTAGTATGTCGAACTATTCGCGCCCAGTATAGTTCTTGGATTCTTGAGTTTGATGAGAATCAGGTAAATGTTGTGAGGCACCCCTTGTGTCTTCGGGATATTGTGGACGCTTTGACCAACATTCGAGGGCATGGTAGATTGGTTCGAACGAAACTTAATTGGAGTGTATACAATATGGAGCAGTTACTTGAGGCTGTCGATCTTGTCATGATTAATGCTTTGGTGACTAACGGCCCCGCGAAAACAAATTTATATAACGATGTTCGCCATATACGGCAATATTTTTGGCAGTTTCTGAGAGATCATGCCAAAAAACGTGACGGCGTTGGTGACATCTTACCGACCAAGCGTAGTGAAAGGAGTAAGTTTGTACTTCTCTGCAAATAATAATATACGGAAAAAGCATTAATTAAGGTTGATTCTCTTAACTGAATTGAGTATTATTCCAACATTTATGATTATTCCAAATCCAGCTTATATGAAGTGACTTGCATCGGGATTTCGGTTATTTTGATTGTGTCACTTAAAAGGAAGTCAAATTCTACGTGTTTCAGCACTCATTCTACAGGCATTTAGATTTTTTTGAGGAGCTGGGTCCGTAATAATCGTCATTTTGGCAAGATGATCTAACGAAACCAGATAGAGTTGTACCACCCCGCTTGGAGGATAGAACATTTCCATAGTTTTTATAGTATTTGCTTTGTTTTGCGAGCTCTTCGTGCTCCTTAGTAACATCTCTATTCTCTCTTCGAAACTGTTGCATCAGTGAGTTTGCGAAGTCTCTATCTTTATATGTTACGAGAGTATATGACGTTCCTTGTTGGTGTTTTCCGCCTTCATTGCCAGAAGACGCCCTCAGACGTCCAGCTCTGCCAACACGATGTGTATGAGCATCCAATGACTTCGCCGTGTCAAAATTTACAACAGTTTTTACATTGGGAATGTCCAATCCTCGCGCAGCAACGTCTGTCGCACATAGTGCTACGATGTCGCCCTTTTTGAAAAGAGATAGAACCTTGATGCGTTCGTGTTGTGATTTGTCCCCATGGATCGCTCCTATTCGATTTTTCATATCTGGGAGGTTACTAAGCATTGTGGCTAGATCTTCGGCTTCAGCCCTTGTAGCCACGAAAATAATAATGCGTCCAACTTCAACAAACACAGGCATCATTGCGCACATGAAATCTCTCTTTGCTGCCGAGTCCCTCAATACCATCACGTGTTGGTCTACGTGTTCTGACGAAGCCCCAGCTTTTCCCACATCTATTCGCATATAATTTTTGTTTAACCAAAATTCCGCCAAACTAGACACTCTATTTTTGAAAGTCGCCGAAAACAAAAACGTCTGTCTTTCCGGTCGAATATTCTTTAATACTGAAAGCACTTGACGCTCAAATCCCATTTCCAGCATTTTATCGGCTTCGTCAAGGACAACTAATGTGCATCGAGTTAAATTGGTTGCCTTGCTTTTGATCATATCAATTACTCTACCAGGGGTACCGATGATACACTCAGCTCCCCTTTTAAGCTCCTTAGACATCTCATATCTACCCATTCCTCCAAAAAGTGCAATGGCATGTCCACCAACAGCGCCAAGCATCCTCTTCGCGTGAGAAAATGTTTGAAGAGCAAGCTCACGAGTGGGTGATAAAACTACACAAATGGGTCCATCTTTGCCTGCTTCGATTTCACGTTGGTTGCAGCAGTGAACAACCATTGGCAAGACAAATGCCAAGGTTTTTCCAGATCCAGTGCTCGCGATACCAATCAAATCTTGTCCAGATAAAGCAATTGGCAAGCATTGTGCCTGAATCGGTGTTGGAGTGGTATATCCACACTTCTGAATCTCTGATAACAGTTCCACTGGAAAAACTCCTTCTAGATTGTCGAATTTCGTGATTGGATCTGGTATTATATATTTGCCGTTGGTCGATGACGAAATAGTAACAGAATGCGTCGATCTCCATACCTGACCATCATGGGATGAGACAGTTTTCGAAGAATAAAAGTCCTTGGAGAAGGGTTCATATTTCACCAAACTATGATCTATGACTGAGAGTAAGTGCGGACCATCATTTTTGGAACTTCGTTCATCAGATTCATCTTCAAAGCGATGTTGTTGATTCGCGGCATACGTCTGAAAATCTTCTTGAGAGTCATCGTCAATATCAAACCTTTGTACTTTTGAATTGTTCCTGTTGTTATTGTTATGGACGGATGCCTTCTTCTGTGTACTTTCAGTTTCATTCAGAGATACCATATAAGCATCCAGTGGATCTTCTTCTTCATCTTCTTCCTTCTCATGGTTATTGCAATTGTCATCATCATCGTCATTATGAGTATGAATCACTGCTTCTCCATTGCCTGACGCTGGTGTAGGGAGTTTGAGGGCATCCATCGATGTATTAGCAGCAGAAACATCATCAAAGCATTGCAACGGTGCCTTTCTATTGTCTTTCTTATCATCATCGCTGTCGCTGTCGTCAAAGATACCCATTGTATATTTCAATGTTAAATGTTTACCGGTATGCTTACAAAAAATGTTGAGAGTAGAGAGTAGATCTAGCAGTCTAGCAGGCAACTTTATTTTCAGAGTTCAGAGTTCAGAGTTCAGAGC
>Ga0213867_1001157_pt1 | contig 11749 bp, 10 predicted proteins | sample PICome_12_FD_160120 | JGI IMG/M metagenome (GOLD analysis project Ga0213867, IMG submission 160120) | Coastal seawater microbial communities near Pivers Island, North Carolina, United States - PICO540 | ecosystem: Environmental > Aquatic > Marine > Coastal | place: USA: North Carolina... | reverse complement strand
CCATTGCGGAAAATTCCCCACTGCTGCCTCCCGTAGGAGTCTGGACCGTGTCTCAGTTCCAGTGTGTCTGATCGTCCTCTCAAACCAGATACTGATCGTCGCCTTGGTAAGCCATTACCTTACCAACAAGCTAATCAGCCGCGAGCTTCTCTTTAGGCGAATAAATCCATTTCACTCGAAAGCATATGGGGTATTAGCAGCGTTTTCACTCTGTTATCCCCCTCCTAAAGGCAAATTCTCACGTGTTACTCACCCGTCCGCCACTTGAGTTAAAAACTCTCGTACGACTTGCATGTGTTAGGCATACCGCCAGCGTTCATCCTGAGCCAGGATCAAACTCTCTTAAAATTTCCTTAAATTTATTGTTTTAAGATCATAAACTGAACTTAAAGTTTTTAGTTATAGTTGTAAATATAATTATGATCAATACCTTCTCAAAAGAAGAAAGGAAAATAAAACTACAAAATAATTTGAAAAAATAATTTATGAGATTTTACTCGTTGACTATTAATGTATTAAATACAATAATATCACATACTTAATGAGGTTAAAGTTCCTATTGAAATTAATCTTGACATTATCGAAAAGTTTTATCTGATCCTATCTAAAAACGCATCACTATTAAAGTATTGATTAGTAAGATAATACTAAGTTAACCTAGTAAGATACATAAACTAGATATTCGCAAATACAGAGTTATGTATAAATTTAAAAATGAATAAATAGGTAATAGAAATAAAGAGAGGTGATGAAAAAGAAGATCTATCATTTATTGTAACATTAACTAAACGTAAAGGGAAAAATAAATTAACTAAGTATCATGACTAAAAAATAAAAAAAGCAAACAAAATAACACTAAGTTATCGAATTTATTATAAAAATATTGAAACCCTAAAATTCTTAATATATTAGTAGAAAATTAAAAATGAATAGGATCATTAATTAAAATTAATTGAATAGAAATTCGTAGACAAACGTGAAGTGTTAGAAAAAATATTATGTATATATTTAAAATTCAGAAAAATTTTTTATTATCTAAAAAAACGAATATTTCATTGAATATTTAACGTTGTTGCATTTTAATTTTACGTTATTTAAAACAAAATAAAGACTAAAACTGTGGAGTGTATGGTATATAATAAGGAATACAGTAAGCAGAAGGAGGTGATAAGAGAAATAGAAAGTAAATAATTTTTAAATTAAATGTAAATAGAAAAAATTTTAAATTAAAAAGGGTAAGATTAAAAATGCATAAGCTACTACTTACAGTTAGTATGGTGGGACTAGCTTTCATTCTAGCATCCCTACCTGATAGAATTAGCCCACCGCCAACACTAGTAAAAATTATATGTTGGTTAATTTACGGATTCATATTCTTTTATTATAAATAAGTTAATATCCTTTCAAAAAATGGAACAGATGAAAACAAACGATTAATCAGAATCATTGAAATAATAATAAAAGAAAAAGTAATAATTTCTATCTTTTCAATTAGAAACATTCATCGTTTTTAATTGAAAAGATAATGGGATTTAAAGAATATGTCCCATATGATCACAGATTGAATTAATAACCATTTCTGGTTTATCAATCACAGAATTAGTTAATTCGTGTGACCAATTTTGCGGTTCATAACATGTAGTAATACCTAAAGAACTCAGATTTTCAAGATCCGATGTAAAAAGTTTAAGGGTTCCTGTGCGAGTTTGTTCATAGATAGCTCGCATGGGTAAGAAATCATTACCCGTCTTAAGGGATCCATAATTTTTAATCATAAATTGATAAATTTCTGGTCGTTCATAATACCAGAAATTACGCACAATATCTGGAATTGGGTTCGTATACCAAAGTTGTGGTAAATATCGGAACATAATGACATCTTTTGGTGTTCCGTTTACTAAAATTTGCCCTGCTGTTCCTTCACTTGGTAAAAAGGGCATTGTAAAAACTAGATGATTTAATGCATCCGCTAGTACTCCAACCGCTCCATTTACAAGTATTGAAAGAAGTGGAAATCCGAAGAATGTTGCTCGTTTTGTAATTCCTAGATGGAATAATAAATCATAGATCCAATCTGTCAGGGAAATCAGATATATCCATGGTCGTGTATATGGATTAATTGTAATGAAGTAGTATAACATCATTCGGAATTGTAAGAAGAACATGAAATAAACAATTAATGAGAATAACGTATCTCGAACAATTTCTAACCCAGTTGTATCAACTCCAATCCCAAAAATTAATTGAATTGATCGGGATATCCAATCCGGTAAAAAAATAACATTTCGATAATGTTCAATATAGAAATTGAAATAGCCATCTTGTGGACTTTCATAATAGAACTTTTCAATAGCGGATGATTTGGGCACATTTCCAAAGACCGCTTCAAAGATACTATTGGGATCCGGAGCTGGCGGGACTCGTGGTTCATGGATTGGTAAATTATTGAATCCATTGGGATCATTTCCGATGGGCATGCCTGTACTGGTTTTGGGGTATCCAAAAAGTTTGGCAGTATTTTCAACCAACCAAGAAGTTGCTAAGACCAATTTAATTCGTAAATTGATACCTAAAGATTCAAGACTCATAATTCCTCCTAGAAAAGGTTATTTATTTGTGTGAAAATGTCGATTGTGTGGACTATTTTGTATTCAAAATAGGATGTACTAACGACCGTAAAGAATTTCGGAAGGAAAGTCAAGTAAATAAGTCGGGATAGTAGGATTTGAACCTACGACACCCTGCTCCCAAAGCAGGTACTCTACCAAGCTGAGCTATATCCCGTAATGGCTAGTTCCTCTCTGAACTACGCGTTTGTTTGAATTTTACTGCAAAGAGAATCGAAAGTCAAATTACCTTAATTCTTATTTAATTTGGATTCCTGTCTTGCAATTACTTTTCAACAATTAATGTTAAGATAACCTTCGAATCCTTATGAATTTCATCTTAAAATGTTTGAAAATCTGCTTTTAAATCTTTTCCTTCTTCTTTCCATTCTGCCTCGTGCCACTCTTCGGTGTATTGCTCACATTTACATATAAGCTCGTAAATTTTGTAATCTAATTCTAAACATTTTAAATGAGGAGAAATGACAAAGTTATATTGTCGTATTATTTTATGGAGTTTCGAGGCTGATTCTGAAATTTCACCTAATTTTATCCATAAGTCTGGTTCATCGAATTTTCCCGTACAATAGTCGTTTAAGATACTAAAGTACTGTCCTTTCATTTCCCAATTTATCTGGGCGCAAGCAATTTCATCATAAGATACTAATACATCCTTTGTTTCTTCATTAAGTTGATCTAATTTTTCTAATTCTAATAATTTGTAGTATTGTTTTTTACTAAAACTTAGTAGTAGTTCGTCGATTTTATCCATAACTTTGATTTATCTAATTATAATAGTTTAAATATTAGTTTAAAGTTATTGTCCATTAGCTACTTTATATTCATTTACGAGTGCAGTTTTCGTATCACTTGCTAGATAAATTTCTCTTTTAGTTTGGATTAAAAAGATTTAGAAGTATTACTAATAAAATAATAGAAAAAGTATTAAAAAATTAATTGAATTGAATATTAAAAAGTTGAAATATTCTAAAATTTTGGTAAAATTAAACCATTAAAAATTTAAAATTTTATAAATTTGAATAAAAGACAAGTTGTAATTAAATGTTCAAGTTTGACTAGTTAATTACAACTAATCTATATTAAAAAAGTAGTCGTGACTAGTTCGTATAACTTTTAAAGTTACAAAATTATTATCGTAGAATATAGCGATGTGAATTCAATTGTTAATGTTAAATAATTTTTTTGATAATATCACTTAAAGTTTGTAAATTTAATTTAGTAGTTGAAAAAACTCTTTGATTTTCTTGTAAATAAGAATTTTCTATATAAATTTCTGGTGATATGAACAAAAACACATTATACTGTTTAGTAATAATATTTACTTTTTGTGGAGTTAAGTCAGTCCCCAAAGTAATTTGTAATAAAATTTGAATATCACTATTTTTTAAGGGTTTCCTAAATTGTTTGTAGCGTTCACGAATTGTTTTTTTCGCACTGATACCAAAACGAATATTTTGATAAGAAAAAATAAAATCATATTCTAAACTTTCGTCGTTTGTATCATACATATGTTGAATAATTCTATTCTCTGGAATACCAATTGTTAATAATTTTTGTTTTATCAAATTTTCAAAACTACTACCTGAATTAACACGTATTGATTGGTTTACACTTTCATTAAACAAAAGCATAAACATTTCAGAAATTTTTAAATTATTCTTTTCAAAATCTTTGTATTTATTTCTAATAACGTCTAGTTGTATAGATGCTAATAATACACTAGTTACTCTAGAACTGTAAGCTGTTTGACATGATAATTGATCAAATTTTAAACTTAAAATATCATGTTGTTGTTCGTTGATTAAATTCTTATTTACAAGTTTAACTTCCTCTAACAGAGATATTTTAAGAAATGTTAATTCTACAGCCAGTTTAAATAAATTAATATCTTCACTATTATTTATAAAACTTAAAATGTTAAAGAAATTTTGAAATGAGGGCTTTTTAATTGTGTCCAAATACGAGATAAAATTATCTTTTATGATTAGGTAATCATCTTGTTTTAGATCAACAATTTTTATGATTACTTCGAGTTGATTTGTTGTTGCTCGAGATTGAGTTATTCTTTTTAGAAAAAGATATAATTTAAAATTCGCATCGAAGGTCTTAGACTCTATTTTTGTCATAGAAAAGATAATTTTATATTATAACTTATTATAAATTTGTTTTGCAATTTGGTAAACAACTGGAATGCAGACACTATTACCGATTTGTTTATAAGCTTGCATATCACTAACTGGAAATATATAGGTCTCAGGAAAACCTTGTAATCGTAAACCTTCTCTAGGGGTTATCTTTCGAGGGTTTTGAGCTTTTTGGGCAATTAAAATTTCAGATCCATCTTTATAGTATCGAGCACTAATAGTACTTGTGTACGGTGAATCGTGATTAAATAGACGATACCCAAAACCATTACCTTTGAGCTGATGTTTTTTTTTTCTTTTCTGATGTCCCATCCATAATTTATCTGATATTGTATATTTTTTATTAACGTCTTTTTCGAGAATGCTCCCAAGATTTGTTTTTATACCTTGCGATTGAGGAAAGAAAAAATTGATCTTCTGATTTCGAAAACATACCAAATAAATTCTCTCTCGATTTTGCGGAATACCAAAATCCTTAGCATTTAGAACTTGAACAAAGACCTTATACCCTAATTCTTTTAAAATACGCAGAATAGTTTGAAGCGTTTGACCTTTGTTATGATTTTGAAGACCTTTGACGTTTTCTAAAAACACGACTTTTGGTCTGTGAAATTTTATAATTCTTGCAATTTCAAAAAAGAGTGTACCGCGTGTATCATCAAAACCTTTTTTCAAACCGGCATTTGAAAACGGTTGGCATGGAAACCCAGCTAATAAAATATCAAATTTTGGTATATGGTTAGCTGGAATTTTTATTATGTCCCCATGACAACGATCTTTAAAGTTGTATTCATAAGTTTCACGTGCAAATTTATCAATTTCTGAGGAAAAAACACATTTTCCACCTAGTTTCTCAAATGGTATTCTAAAACCTCCTATTCCGGCAAATAAATCAATAAAAGTAAAATTACTAATGTTTTTATGGTTTTTTTTACTTGCTATCTGTGATTGCAGATTCAAAACTGACGAACAGTCAATACGATACTGTCCTTGAACTTTTGAAGCTTTCAACTTTTCAATTTTTATATATCGATAAATAGTACTCATACTGACCTGCAGGCAATTTGCAGCCTCTTTTGTACTATACGTTTTATGTTTTTGTTTTTGCATAAAATTCTATATCTATAATGAATATAACAAAAATAGAATTATAGTTATTCGTCACACTAAAACTTTTAGGCTAAAGAACAAATTTTCCTTAGTCTAAAAGTTTTAAGATCGACATTAAATTAGATGAATCAAGCGCATATATTAGAATGCCATGTTTTTGGGCAAATTTCAAAACTTTTCTATTTTGAAACAATTGAGCTCGAGATCCAATAATTAAGTTTGCATTCTGAATGTTGTTAGTTAAAACAAATTTGATTGACCTTTTATTTAAAATCTCTTGGACTAAATTACCTGATAAACAATATATATAAATAATTAAATTTTGTTCTTTCAAATTTTGAAAAGATATCTCTTTATTTTTTACCATAGTAATCCATGGATTACTTTTAATCAAAATCGAATGTTTTTTTGAACTAAGTTGTTGAATTAATGAAAGTGAATTTGTTTGAAAATTCTTATATTTGATTTTTGTTCGAGATGCGGGTATTGAATAACGAACTTGTGAAATTGATAAGTTACCACGTAACAAAAGATCAATTGATTCTTCAACATTTTCGTGAACTGTCCATGAAGTTGGTTCATTAATTTCGATGACAACTTGAAAAGCAGGATAAGCTTTACGTTCAAGAATACTTTTTTGTGTGCCTCTTCGTTTTGCTTCTTCATCACTTAGAGTGACATATTGAATACCGCCAACTAAATCTGATAAAGGTGGATTTTTTATTAGATTTTCTAAACAGTTACCATGTGTGGTTCCAATTAATTGAACACCTTTTTCTGCGATGGTACGAGCTGCTAAAGCTTCTAACTCTGTTCCAATCTCATCGATTACAATAACTTGTGGCATATGATTTTCAACAGCCTCAATCATTATTTGATGTTGTAATTCTGTTTTTGACACCTGCATTCGGCGTGCACGTCCAATGCCAGAATGTGGCACATCACTATCACCAGCTATTTCATTTGAAGTATCAACAATAATAACCCGTTTTTCCATTTCATCAGATAAAACACGTGCCATTTCACGAATAATTGTTGTTTTCCCAACACCAGGTTTACCTAATATTAGAATAGATTTTTCTGATTCTAACAAATCACGAATATTAGAAATCGTACCAAAAATTGCCCGACCAATTCGACAGGTTAATCCCGTAATCAAAAATTGACGATTACGGATACAACTAATCCGATGAAGTGTTCGTTCAATTCCAGCACGATTATCATTACTAAATTTACTAATTCGCTTGATTGTGTAATCTAAATCCTGCCACGAAATAATTTTTTGGGATAAATATTCTGGGCCCGTTGTAAAACGGGCTTCCGGGCGACGACCTAGATCCATTACAATTTCAATTAGTTTGTCTTTATTCGGATGATTATTTACATGTTCTTGAATAAAAAGTGGTAAATTTTCAAGTAGTTTTGTTAAATCTCCATCTTCCGACATAAATTTATTAAATTATTTTGTGTTTTAATTTTTGATTAAAATTATAAAGTTTTCTATATCGGTAATTAAAAACATAAACGATGTTTTTAAAGGAAGAAAGACAATATTATTTTGAAACTGAAATTAATTCATTAAATGTTGATGAATCTAAAACTGCGATTTGAGCTAACATTTTTCGATTTAAACCAATATTTGATTTTTTAAAATTGTGAATTAATCGACTGTACGATAACCCTTGTACTCGTGAAGCAGCATTGATTCGTGTAATCCAAAGTTTTCGGAAAACACGTTTTTTTTGTTTTCGACCAACATATGAATAGCGTAATGCTTTCATTACTTGTTGATTTGCTACTCGGAAAAGACGTGAATGTGCCCCTCTATATCCTTTAGCTAATTGTAAGACTTTTTTACGACGTTTTCGAGCAACATTTCCTCGTTTGATTCTAGCCATTTTTATTTTTAATAAGGTAACATTAATTTAATTGGTTTACTATCTGGAATACTTACACAAATTGTTTGTGATAATTTTCGTTTTTGCGTTTTTGACTTCTTCATTAAAAGATGTCCTTTATATGCATGACGACGTAAAAAGTTTCCAGCGCCTGTTTTTTTATAACGTTTTAACGCAGCTTTTCGAGTTTTTAATTTTGGCATAATATTTAATTTTTTTTAGTGAAGAAAAATATTCAAAATTTCGTTTCGTTTAAAGAAGATATGAAAATCAACTAGAAATTTTTAAGTTTAATTTCTATTTCTCGTTTTAATTTATTTACATATCTAAAGTGAAATTGAAAAAATAAAGTAATTTCTTTCTATTTCCATCACATAATAAATGATTGTTACTATGTTATTGAATTCAGGTTGCTTTGTCAAGAATGAACAAGTTATCAAAATGAGGATTTTTAAGACTTTAAATAAGGAAATCTTTTATTTGTTAATAAAGTAAATTAAGTTAAAATTAAACTTCTAAATTTCACAAAAATAATAAATAACAGACAAATATTTATTTAATAAAATAAAAAATTTTGTTAGATAAATTAATTATTAATTGATTATTGAAATAAATTTAATCAATTAATAATTAAATATATGTTAGTTTTAGTCTTCTTTTTTAGCCTCAACTTCGACTAACTCATCTAATGCAAAGTTATTTGTATTTGTTCCACTGTAGTTTACGCTTTCAAAACGCACTACAACTGGATAACGAATACCACTTTGATCTACTGTTGCTACCGTACCAGTTTGATTAAACCAGTATGACTCTTTACGAAGAATACGAACTGTTGCACCACGATTAACCATAAGAATTTAGTATATTTTAGTTTTACTATTAATATAATCGATATTGATATTTTTAACAATAAAAATTTAATATTCCTCAATAAAGAGGAATTAATAAATTTTGTTGTTTTCAATTTATTAACTATGTTATATTTAGAATTAAGAAGAAACTAAAGTAAAATTAATTAAAACGAATATGAACGATAATAATTTATTTTCTACAATTAGAAATATATTACTAGGTGTTCTGCTATTAGCTGGAATCAGTCTAGGAATTAAAAAATTTGATGTACTTGGATTTGAAAGTCCTGAAAACATCCGTAATACTGCACAATTGAATCAAAATGTGGTTAGTTCAAGAATGACTTATGGTCGTTTCTTAGAATATTTAGAAATGGGATGGGTTAAGCAAGTTGATTTATATGAGAATAGTCGTAATGCTATTGTTCAAGCATCAAGCCCTGAGTTAGGAAATCGACCACAAACAATTCGTGTTGAGATTCCAGTAGGAGCTTCACAATTAATTCAAAAATTAAAAGAATACAATATTGATTTTGATGCACATCCAACTGAACAAAAGAATCTTTTTGTTAGTATTGCAAGTAATATCCTTTTACCGATAGTTTTCATCGGCGGTTTAGTTTACTTATTCCAAAATTCAGAAAACTTTGGTGGTGGAAATGGTCAATCACCAATGAGTTTAGGTAAATCAACAGCACGATTTGAACGTCGCCCTGACACAGGTGTAACATTCAAAGATATTGCTGGTATTGATGAAGCTAAAAATGAATTTGAAGAAATTGTATCATTCTTAAAAGAACCAGATAAATATACAATTGTTGGAGCAAAAATTCCTAAAGGTATTCTTTTAGTAGGTCCTCCAGGAACAGGTAAAACATTATTAGCAAAAGCAATTGCCAATGAAGCCGATGTGCCATTCTTTAGTGTGGCTGGTTCAGAATTCGTAGAAATGTTTATTGGTATTGGTGCTGCTCGAGTACGAGATTTATTCAAAAAAGCATCAGAAAATGCTCCATGTATTGTGTTCATTGATGAAATCGATGCAGTTGGTCGAGAACGTGGTGCTGGTGTTGGTGGTGGAAACGACGAACGTGAGCAAACATTAAACCAACTATTAACAGAAATGGATGGTTTCAAAGAAAATAAAGGTGTAATTGTTGTTGGTGCAACAAACCGAGTAGATATCTTAGATGCAGCATTATTACGTCCGGGTCGTTTCGATCGACAAGTAACGGTTAACTTACCTGATCGTTTAGGACGAGTAGGAATCTTAAAAGTTCATGCACGAAATAAACCAATTGGTGAAGATGTTTCATTAGTTCAGTTAGCAAACCGAACGCCAGGTTTCTCAGGAGCAGATTTAGCAAACTTACTAAACGAAGCAGCGATTTTAGCGACACGTTATAAAAAATCAACGATTAGTAAAAATGAAGTAAACGAAGCAGCTGATCGAATTATTGGTGGTATTGCAGGAACACCAATGGAAGATAGTAAAAATAAACGATTAATTGCTTATCATGAAGTTGGACACGCAATTGCTGGTTCAGTTTTAAAATCACATGATGAAGTAGAGAAAGTAACATTAACACCTCGTGGAGCAGCTAAAGGTCTAACTTGGTTCACACCAGAAGAAGATCAAAGTCTTTTATCACGTTCTGCTTTACTTGCTCGAATCATTACAACCCTAGGTGGTCGTGCTGCAGAACAAGTAGTATTTGGTGATCCAGAAATTACAACAGGTGCAAGTAGTGATTTACAACAAGTGACAAATCTGGCGCGTCAGATGGTTACACGTTTTGGAATGTCAAATATTGGACCAATGGCATTAGAAGATGAAAACACAGGACAAGTATTCTTAGGTGGAATGTCAGCTGGTTCAGATTCATATGCGGAAAATATTGCAGATCGAATTGATGATGAAGTTTGTAAAATTATTAATTATTGCGAACAAAAAGCAATCGAAATTATGCAAGATAATCGTGTTGTAATTGATCTAATTGTAGATAAATTATTAGACGAAGAAACATTAGATGGTGACGAATTCCGTGAGTTACTAAGTACATACACAGTTTTACCAAATAAAAACGCTCCATATGTTTCAAAATTTGCGTCGTAAATCTTAGTTCGCTAAGATTTCTTCTCAAAAATATTGCTATATAACTCTTCTAAAGATACAATAAAGCTAAAATATGAGAAATTAAGAATAATTTAATTAATTTCTTACTTATATTTGAAGTTAATTTAAAATTTATAGGTTACGTTTATGGCAAAGAAAAGCATGATCGAGCGCGAGAAAAAGCGCATTAAACTTAATAAAAAATATGCAACAAAACGCAGCACTTTATTAAAACAATATCGAGAAACTGAAGATTTTACGTTACAATTAGAAATTCATTCGAAAATTCAGAAGTTACCTCGTAATAGTGCAAAAATTCGAATTCGAAACCGCTGTTGGAAAACAGGGCGTCCACGTGGATTCTATCGTGATTTTGGTTTATCACGTCATTGTTTACGTGAGATGGCACACACATGTTTATTACCTGGCGTTACAAAATCGAGTTGGTAAATTAAGAAAAATTGAAAATCTATTATCAATTTCATATAATTTTGTTAACCAAATCTTTAATATAACTAACTATAGCTAAACGATTATCAATTTTTTATATACAATCAACACTATTCCTTAGAATCAAAAAAGTTTATAAATTGATACACGCTATAGAAATACATTATGATTTATGATTCTCAAGTTTACACAGCATTAATGATCGCATTATTAGCAAGTGTTTTAGCAATTCGTTTAGGTACAACACTTTATCAATAATCTCAAGAATGATAATTCAATTAGAAATAAAATTTAATTATTAAAAATTTTATTTCTAATCGACAAGTAACTAGAATGTCGTAAAATAAATTCATAAATTTAGATTTAATAAAAATTATGGTAACACAAGATTTAAAAAAATTCTCAACACCTGTTTTCCCTTTTACTGCAATTGTAGGTCAAGAGGAAATGAAATTAGCTTTACAATTAAATGTAATTGATCCCAAAATTGGTGGTGTAATGATTATGGGAGATCGAGGAACTGGAAAATCAACAACAATCCGAGCAATTGCTG
>Ga0213867_1001151_pt1 | contig 11799 bp, 18 predicted proteins | sample PICome_12_FD_160120 | JGI IMG/M metagenome (GOLD analysis project Ga0213867, IMG submission 160120) | Coastal seawater microbial communities near Pivers Island, North Carolina, United States - PICO540 | ecosystem: Environmental > Aquatic > Marine > Coastal | place: USA: North Carolina... | reverse complement strand
TTTATCATTTTTTTTATTTAGAGTTTATTTTTCGCCCCTGCCGGGGCGAATTTATTTATTTCAAATAAATTCTCCAGCTCTTCAAATCATAATAGGCGCTTGACGTATGCAGGTTCAAATGCTATTATATATACATGGTCATTAACACAGGAGAGCGCCATGAAATTTATTAAGCTAATCAAATTTTCTTATGCAGAAACATCACACACGCAGGTCAGTTTGCGCGAGCTGTTCTTCTCTAGATGCAGCCTCAAGGTTGAAATAGATGGGATAACTTATTTTTTCTCAATAGTTTCTGCACCCGGAACGCTTAAGAACAGAGGGGAGCCTGAAGGTTTTTATTTAATCACGGCTTCAGGAACATATCCTTTTAATTTGTGGACTGGAGGTATATCAAGAAGTGGGCTTACCATTGAGCTAAATGAGGCTCAAGTACAAGAGGTCAAAGAATTTTTAGATGATATGGATTCCGATATTCTTGTTATATAAACATCTGAACCCCGAAAGGGGTTCTTTTTATTTAGAGTTTATTTTTCGCCCCGGCAGGGGCGAATTTTATACGTATGCACTTTCTTTAATTATTTTGAAAAAAGTATTTACATGGGGATTTAATAATGTTACATTATAAGTACCTTCATTAAGGTTGCTCTTTTAAATTCCCAATAACAAATTTTCCTTTCTATGGTTGTTCATAGAAAGAGATAAAATTATTTACATGGAGACATACACATGTCCACAATCATTCTTAATTCCCTCAATCTTTTAATCAAACTCATCAACGAAGGTTCTCTTGCAACTGACGCAATTAAGCAAGTACAAGATACCTATTGTCTTGATCAGCATCAAGTCGATACCGTCATGATGGAATACAATATCAATGAAATGCGTTCCCAGCGTTCCAATCTTACTCTTTCTATCTGCCTAAAGAATGCAAGTCCTGTAGAAATACCTCTTACTAAAGCTCAGTTTGATTTGCTCATGAATCAGTTCAACACGGGTGACGCGAAGTCTCCCTACGGTGAACTCATTGTGCGAAGTGTTGAGATTACCGATAACGAGAGAGTTAGACGACACGGCTATGCACCAGATGGTAATACAGGCTACAATTGGGCTTATGCCTGCACTGGCCGCATGAAACACCCAAGCGACTAATTTCGTTTCAGAACCCCTAACGGGGTTCTTTTATTTAGGATTTATTTTTCGCCCCTGCCGGGGCGAATTTTTTCTGTGGATGCTTAATTTGAAATAAAATAAACACTTGACGTATTCAGATTCAAATGCTATTATATATGTATGGTTACTAACAAAGGAGAACGACCATGAAACTCAAACTATCCCTAGCTAAAAAATCAGTTAAATCAGCCAAAAAAGTAAAAAAGGCCACAACGTTTAGAGTGTCCGTAGAGTACGCCGCGATTAGTGGCGTTGGAAATGTCGACTATGACTCTGCCACCGGAAAATGGGGCTTCTTTTCTGAGGGTCACTGGCAGTATCTGCCACCAGCAGTTCAGCAACGTTGCGAAGCTCTTGCTGATATATTAGAGGAGCGATATGGCTCTTCTGGCTACCCCGAAAGCTGTGAGCCTTATATAAACTTCAAAACAAGAACAGAAGTTTGGAATAAGTAAGCTCTTTGAACCCCGAAAGGGGTTCTTTTTATTTAGAGTTTATTTTTCGCCCCGGCAGGGGCGAATTTATCGCAGCATATTTAATGTCAAAATAAATAAAGACTTGACGTAACTAACTTCAAATGCTATTATATATACATGGTCAATAACAAAGGAGAACGCCATGCTTAACATAAATATTAATAACATCTTCACACTCGCGCACATTGGTAGCTCTGATGATGGAATGATTCTATATTCACTAGAGTGGAAAGATAAGAAAAGACGTTTAAGTGCGCACGAGGTTATAGAGTGTCAAAGACGTTTGGCATTTTTGAATCTGCCTCTTGACGGCTATTCATCTATCATGAAAATGCAGCGTCCGGGTGTAACAAGCATTTGCCTAGGTCAACACGAAGAAGACCCTGATAAAGATTTGGAACCAGAAGATTACGATAGAAAGTATGGGCGTGGCGCGTGGCGTGGCGTTCCTGCAGATAGGCGATAGCCAAACCCCCGAAAGGGGTTTTTTTATTTAGGATTTATTTTTCGCCCCTGCCGGGGCGAATTTTTCTAAGCGTACACGTTAGATTTTTTAATTAAAAAAAATAAACGCTTGACGTAACTAACTTCAAATGCTAATATATATACATGGTCAACAACAAAGGAGAAAGCCATGCTTAGTAAAGAAGAAGCTACAAAAATTGCAAATCAAGAAAGAGAAATCGGGGTATACAAAGATAGTGTGTATGGGTACGTTATTGAGTTCTTGCCCAAAGAAGTCGTTCAATCTCTTTTTGCTAGAAGCGCAACCCACCGCATTACAGCAGAAACTTCAGAAGATCTATGCTCCAAGCTAGAATCGATTCTAATGAGTCTTGAAGAAATAGAGAATGAAGAAGGGGAGCTTGTTTTCCCCAATAAAAAAGATGGTTTTATTCTAGGGAGTTTTACTGGAAAGGGGGTTAGGCCAATCCCATTTGCTGAAAATAACATAGAAAATACCAGGTCTGAAATAATGTTCTTGATAGACTGCCTGAGCTAAAATCTAAGCCTCTCTTTTGGGAGGCTTTTTTATTTAGGATTTATTTTTCGCCCCGGCAGGGGCGAATTTATCTAAGCGTACACGTTAGGCTTTTTAATTAAACGAAATAAACACTTGACGTATCTAAATTCAAATGCTAATATATATACATGGTCAACAACAAAGGAGATTACCATGAACGAATTATACATTGTTAGCTACTTGCGTATTCGCGTTTGCATACCAGCTGGAGAGGAAACCCCGATTAGACACATATTAGAACCTAGAGTCTTTTTGTTTTCTACAAAAGATAAGGCGATAGATTTTTTGGTGGAAACTTCTCAGGGTCTTGAGGGTCGCCGCTCTAGGTCTTACTTGAAAAGGTTGGAAAGATTTAGAGGGTTTGATATGAATTGTCATTCTGAAACAATAAAAAGAGAGTCAGAAGAAGAATGGGTAAATCATAGATTTAAGGTTCACGTTACCAAAAAAATAGATTGCAATGATAGCTTTGGCTATTAAAATTTTAAGTTCTCCATAGTGAGAGCTTTTTTTATTTAGGATTTATTTTTCGCCCCGGCAGGGGCGAATTTTATGTGCGCATAAAATTAAAATATTTGTTGACATATATATAGATAAGTGCTATTATATATGTATGGTTACTAACAAAGGAGAACGACCATGAAACATAGAGGAAAGCGAATTCACTGGACTAACAAAATGCTAAATCTTTTGGGTACGGACACGGATCCAAACGTGGGCGCAAAACTAGGAATTGCATCTGACACAGTTCGCAAGAAGCGTGCGAGGTTGGGCATACCAAAGTATTCGCCATTTACACCAGAAGCTATAGAACTGATGGGGAAGGTATCGGATGAGAGCATTGCGAAAAAAATTGGAGTTCACAAAGCTGTCGTTGGCCAGAAAAGACGAGAGCTGGGTATTCCATCTATAACAAAAGCAAGAGAGTGGACTGATGAAGAAATATCTTTGCTAGGAAAGATGAGTGACTTAAAGCTCGGAGAGATGCTAGGTATAAGTCATGACTCGGTAAGAGATGCAAGATTGAAGCATAACATCAAGTCGCATTTAAGTTTGCGTAGAAAAAAATAAACTCTACGAACCCCAAAGGGGGTTCTTTTTTTAGAGTTTATTTTTCGCCCCTGCCGGGGCGAATTTTCCTAAGCGTACACGTTAGATTTTTTAATTAAAAAAATAAAAGCTTGACGTGTACGCTTGCAAATGCTATTATATATGTATGGTTACTAACAAAGGAGATTACCATGTCACACGTAAGCGCATTTAAAACTACTTCTTCAATCGAAATTTTTGCAATTGGTGAAACTGTATTCGGAATCACATTTATGAGCCAAAGCAAGCGAGATTCCTTGTTCAACAAATCAGTTGCCTGCGAAATAGAGGTTGGGGATAGAATGCACTATCCAGTTTTTCAAAATATTGTAGACTCATTGAAGAACTTGAACACTCTTGAGAAGCAAGGTGAATATTATCTTGTTAGCTGGTCAAAAGAGTTTTGCTCAAGACTGGTTCCAGTTCATGAATCAGAAGTGTCTCAAGTGATAAAAGATATTGAAGATTCTTTAGAATCAGAATTTTATTTGGAATCAGAAGAAGAAGAAGTAAAAGAGATTGAGTATCAGTCTACTCTTGAATCTCTTTCCTTTAATAACATAGGTCTTAATAAGTATCAGGTCGTTTTTTATAGAATGAACAATAAAAGCACTTTACTTGATAAGCATATTCGCACAAGCATTGAAGGCGGCCCTACCGAGGTTGTATTAAAAATCTCGGTAATGCTCGAAAAGCTAAAGGTGTTGGATGCAGAATTGCATAACGGTTACTATCTTGTGTGCGTAGATGAGGGTGCGCGAATCCCAGTTTTGAAAACTGAGGTAGAAGAAGTTATCGAATTCCTAAAAAGTTTACTAGAGTAATCTTAAGCTCCCTTAATTGGGAGCTTTTTTATTTAGAATTTATTTTTCGCCCCGGCAGGGGCGAATTTATTTTATTAAAAAAAATAAAATAAACTCAAATATTTCTTGACGTACGCATATGCAAATGATAATATATATGTATGGTTACTAACAAAGGAGAACGACCATGAAACTCAAAATCAACAAAGCAACAAAAGTAGCGACAAACACTAACTTCTCAACAATCGATTATCTTAATGATAACGGATTGATTCAAGAGCCGTCAGGCGAGCTTGTTCTTGACTTTATCCCTAGTGGGTTCGGTCGGGGCTACAAAAAAGGTCTTCGTTCTGAGTGTCCAGATGAAATGTGTAAACAAATCGTCTCGGTAGATAGAGCATTGGAGATTGTAAAGGAATTAGAGCAGAACCCAGCTCTAAAAAACCTTGTTCAGAACTATTCCCTGGATGGTGACTTTGTCAAGCTATCACAAGATGAGGGTAGGGGTTCTCGTTCTTTTCCAATCAAACTATCGGAAGTCGATAAAGTGAGAGAATACTTGTCATCCATTGTAGAAGATGATGACGATGTAGAGGAAGAATAAACTCTATGAACCCCGAAAGGGGTTCTTTTTATTTAGAGTTTATTTTTCGCCCCCTGCGGGGGCGAATTTATTTTATTAAAAGAAATAAAATAAATTAAAATATTCCTTGACGTACGCACATGCAAATGATAATATATATGTATGGTTATCAACAAAGGAGAAAAGCCATGAAACTCAAAATCAACAAAGCAACAAAAGTAGCATCTAACTCTTCATTTTCAACAATCGACTATCTTAATGATAACGGTGTAATACAAGAACCGTCGGGCGAACTTGTTATTGACTTTATTCCTTCTGGTTTCGGTAGAGGCTACAAGAAAGGTCTTCGTTCTGAGTGTCCAGATGAAATGTGTCGACAAATTGTTGCTCTAAATAGAGCGCTAGAACTTGTCAAAGAATTGGAGTCAAATCCCACACTAAAGAATTTTGTTCAAAACTATTCCCTAGATGGCGACTTTGTAAAGCTATCACAAGAAGGGGGTAGGGGGTCTCGCTCTTTCCCAATCAAACTATCAGAAGTTGATAAAGTGAGAGCTTATCTATCCTCTATTGTAGAGGATGATGAAAACGAAACAGAAGAAGAATAAGCTCTATGAACTCCGAAAGGGGTTCTTTTTATTTAGAGTTTATTTTTCGCCCCTGCCGGGGCGAATTTATTTTATTAAAAGAAATAAAATAAATTAAAATATTTCTTGACGTATGTACGCACGAATGCTATTATATAAGTATGGTTATCAACAAAGGAGAAAAGCCATGAAACTCAAAATCAACAAAGCAGCCAAGGTCGTATCTAACTCTTCATTTTCTACAATCGATTATCTTAATGATAACGGATTGATTCAAGAACCATCAGGTGAGCTTGTTCTTGACTTTATCCCTAGTGGATTTGGTAGAGGGTACAAAAAAGGCCTTAGAAGTGAATGTCCAGATGAAATGTGTAAACAAATCGTTGCTATAAATAGAGCTTTAGAGCTTGTAAAGGAACTAGAGCAGAATCCGGTTCTAAAAAATCTTGTTCAAAATTATTCTCTAGATGGTGACTTCGTTAAGTTATCACAAGAAGGCGGCAAAGGTTCTCGTTCCTTTCCAATCAAACTATCTGAGATAGATAAAGTGAGAACTTATCTATCCTCTATTGTAGAGGATGATGAAGAAGAAGAGTAAAACCCTCAAGCCCCGAAAGGGGTTTTTTTATTTAGGATTTATTTTTCGCCCCGGCAGGGGCGATTTTTGTACACGCACAAAAATCGAATAAATAAAAATACTTCTTGACGTACATATACGCAAATGCTATTATGTATGTATGGTTATCAACAAAGGAGAAAAGACCATGCGAGTAGAACACGAAGGAAAAAAATACGCAAAATTTGGGCAACAGTGGTACGAGTGTCAAGAGCATGATGTGGGCGTTGTTTCTCACATGCGAGTGCCTATGAATATGAATGCATTTTTAACAAAAGAGTTTCCTGAACCAAGAAAGAAAAAAGTTTCAAGTAAGCCTGTAACTTCAGAGGTTAAGGCAGAATCAAAGTCAGAAGAAGTTGTGAAGAGAAGAACTAAGAAGTCTGGCAAGAAGCTATCTAAGGCTGCTTTCAGAAGTCTATTGACTAAGAAATAAAAACTAAAGGCTCTTAATTGAGCCTTTTAATTTTTTCAGAGAAAAAATTCGCCCCCTGCGGGGGCGAAAAATATTTTCAATATTTTTATTGACAATCAATGCAAAGTCGGATATAATATACATGTCAATAACAAAGGAGAAACACATGTACGAATATATATTTGTTGACATTGAAACAACTTCATTAAACGAATTGCAAGGCGAGGTTATAGAAATCTCATGCGTGGACATACATGGAAATGTTTTGTTGGATGAAAAAATTTCTTTTGATCCTACTAAAGCAAATCAAAAGTCTTTAGAAATAAATGGGTTTTACAAGCGTGCGTCCGAGTGGGATAATGCTTCATCAAAAGAATCTGTTGGAACAAAGTTAAAAGAAATATTCGATAAACCAAAAACGGTTCTTGTTGCTCACAATGTATCTTTTGAGCAGAAGTGGCTCGAACATCATTTTGGTTTAGATTTTAGAAGAACATTTTGCACTAGGTCTTTAGTTTATCTTTATCTAGACGATGTTCTTTACTCTACTAGCATGAAGGCTTTGAGATATTTCCTTAAGATGTCATCTGCTGGCGCACATACGTCCCTTAAAGATGCTATGGACTGTAGGCAAGTTTTTACAACATTTAAGAATATAACTCGCTCAGAGCTTTATGCCTTAAAGAATGATTTTAGAGAGCGATCAGGTTCTTAGATATACTTCTTGCGCACATGCGCAAGATTTTTTTATATTAAAAAAAATCGCCCCCGCAGGGGGCGAAAAATATCCTACGTATATTTTTCTATTTTACATTTGCGATCTTAATCGAATCGTGCTATACTTATTGAGGGGGACTCTATCCCCTAACAAACGAGGTACTTATGTTCAAACCATCTAAATATCAAAAAGCCGTATATAACGAAATTAAAAACGGCAAATCAAATATTCTAGTAAACGCTGTTGCAGGTTCTGGAAAGACTACGACAATTCTAAATGCGATGGAATTTATTCCTTCGAATCAAAAAGTTTTGTTTCTCGCATTTAATAAGACCGTTGCAGAAGAATTAAAAGAAAGAATTGGCGCTAAAAATGTAGAAGTTTCAACTTTTCATTCTGTTTGCTTTAAGGCTTTAAGATTTAAAGGTAGAAGAAAAGTAGACGGTAAAAAGATGAATAATATCATTAATGAAATGATAGAAGATAAAGCAGAAAGATATCAGTATTTTTCAGCAATTAAAAAGTTAGTTAGCGTTGCCAAAAATGAAGGTGTCGGTTTTTTGATGGAAAACAATGCAGATACTTATCATGAGTTAATAACTAAGTATTCTGTAATACATCCAAAAGCAGAGTGTGACTTAGAAGTTTTAATAAACTATTCTATTAGAGCTTACAACGCGTCATTAGAAGATTCTTATAATATAGATTTTGATGATATGGTTCTGTTTTGCTTAAAAGAAAAGCCAAAATTTAAGTGGTACAAGTACGTGTTTGTAGATGAGGCACAAGACCTTAATCAAGTTCAAATAGCTCTTTTAGATTCTATAAAAAAGAATGGTAGATTGGTTGCAGTTGGCGATCCAAATCAAGCTATTTACGGATTTAGAGGTGCAGATAATAAAGCATTTTGGGATATTCAAAAGAAATATTTCTGCAAAATACTTCCCTTAAGTGTTACTTATAGATGTCCTAAGGAAATTGTTCAAGAAGCAAAAGAGCATGTATCTAGTATCGAATCTGGAATTGATAGAGCTGGTCAAGTGATTCATCATGGTTCTTTTAATAAAGATATCTTTTCAGAGAAAGATTCGGCTATTCTTTCTAGAAAAACATCTAAATTAATTTCTTTTGCTTACTCTTTAATGAGACACGATGTACCATGTAAAATATTAGGAAAAGACCTTTCTGCAAATATAGTAAAGTTTATCAAAGGATTTAAATCTCCCTTAGTAAAAGATTTAATGCTAGAAATGAAAAAAGAGTTAGACAAAGAAGAGAATCAAGACGATATTACTTTGCATGATAAGATAGTAACAGTTGAAGTATTTTATGAGAATCTATCCAAAACTGTTTCAGAAAGAGTCGCACCTTATTGGCCAGTTGCTGTATTTTGTTCAAAGATAGAACAGTTTTTTGAACAATGCAAAACAGGCATTCCTCTTTGTACAGTTCACAAAGCTAAGGGGTTAGAGTGGGATAACGTATTTATTTTAGATAGAGATGATTTTATGCCAAGATGGGCTACTGGTCAGCAAATACAGCAAGAAAAGAATATTGTTTATGTTGCTGTTACTAGAGCAAAGTCTAAGCTTCATTATATAAGTTCTAGAAATTTAGAAGATAAACCCTTGTAATCAAATACAAAAAACTAAAGGCTCTTAATTGAGCCTTTTAATTTTTTCAGAGAAAAAATTCGCCCCCTGCGGGGGCGAAAAATATTAAGAAATATTTTTCTATTTTTCCTTGACAATGATATAGAAATCGTGTATATTATAAGTGCCACTAACGAAAAACGGAGAATGTTATGAACAAATTTGGCACAAAAGTAGGAAGTAAAATTTTAGTAAACGGATATAAAAAATCTGGAAAGACTATTGCAAAGAAGCTATATGGAAATGAAGTTGTAAATATTGAGCTTGAAGTTTCTTCATATGAAGATTTAATAAAAGAGGATTTAAAGCTTTTAAGTTCTTGCGTTTTGTCAGACTTAATTACAAAAGATTATTTATGTTGGGATGGTCGTGGCAAGAATGCAAAGACTAGAAATATCACAATGCAAGAGTTTGAAAAAGCCTTGCAAGATTTGATCGCTCAAAAAGAAAAAGTTTTATCTGCTGATGAACCTAATAAAGATTCAAGATATAAATATTTAGAACCAGGAATTAAATCTTCTTTGGATGGTTCCAATCTTTATGTTCATGGTGTATTGAAAAAAGAAATTATTGTAAAAGCTGCTGACAACGGTGTGTATCCTAGGTCAAAATCTGGGGCAAGTGCATCTGCTAAAAGAATTATTCAAAAGCTATTGAATCTTCCTTCTTTGAGTTGGAGACAATACAAAGTAACCAATCATGATTTCATTATTAAATAATTTAATCAATCCTCGTTAATAGCGAGGATTTTTTTTGCGATAAAAAAAATCGCCCCCTGCGGGGGCGAAAAATAATTGCATTATTTTTATTTTTTTGTTGACGGGTTTAATCTCTAATGCTATAATATATTCATGGTTGATAGCAAAAGGAGAAAGCCATGTCAAAAGATTTTTCAGATTTCGCAGAATCATTTTTCGCATCTTATTTTAATAAAGGATACAAAGGTATTAATTCAGAAGACTCTACTGGGTTGTATGCTCTAAATAATGATGATTATACAGAACACACTCATGCCGTAGCAGAGTGGATTATTGAAAAAGTAATAAACAGAAGTGTTCCTTTTATAAGCAGAGAAGAGTTTATTAACTTTGAGCATATCGCGATGTCTTGTGTCGATAATAAAAATTATCGTTTTGTTTCCTACATGTTATATAAAGGAACCAGATTCTTTAATAGCTCAGAAAAAGTAACTCTCTTGTCTAACAAAACACATTGTTATAGAATCAAGAGCCACAAAGTATTTAAGAAAGATAAGTATTCTGTTGTTCAGTGTACAACGATTTGGGGACACAAAATATCGTTCTTTGCAGATAAAGAGTTCAATGAAGATATAGATTATCTTACTTGTAGAGTAGTTCAAAACGGATACTATTACAATGCTAAGGATTGGGAAGTAAGCTAGCAAGTGTGGGCGCATGCCCACAGATTTTTTTTAAATAAAAAAAATCGCCCCCGCAGGGGGCGAAAAATCTTTTCAGATTTTTCTATATTTCTCTTGACGTGTACACGATAGCATGATATAATAAAGATGTGGCAAGAGCTACACAACTATAAAAGGAGACGCGCATGAGCGAATATAAGTTTGAAGATTATGATTACAAAGAAACAAAAGAAGATATTTTGTTTGAGTATTTTGTTTACACATTATTTATGTGTCTAAGCATGTTTATTTTATTAAATTTGGTTAAGTTTAATGAAAAGCCAGTAGAAATTGTTTATATAGATTCAGGTAAGGTAGTTCCTGTTTTAGACGAAGTAGAAGTAGAATTTCAACCTTCAACATTGAGTACATCACGATGATTGTTTTTATAGCATTAAGTAAAGGAAGAGTTCCTGTTCAATTAAAAATTAAATCCTTTGATGATTTAATTGTACATAGAAGAATAACAAAAGTAACCGAGGAAGGTGCAACTTTTGGATTTGGCTGGTCAGTTACCCATACTGCTTCAGGATATTCGACATATTCTTTTAATACAAAATGGCAAGCAAAACTATTTAAGCAAAAAATATCTTGCTTAGATTGGACACCAGTAGATGTTATTCCTACGCTTTCTTTTGAGCAAAAGCAATATGTTACTAGAGTTAGAGATATAATTTCTAACTTTAATACTCAAAAAGACTATAAGAGATTTTCAGATTGGCCTACACTGTAGGCCACAGATTTTTTTGATATAAAAAAATCGCCCCCTGCGGGGGCGAAAAATCTTTTCAGATTTTTCTATATTTGCATTGACACGAGCATGTGCATGTGATACAATATAAGAGCATACAGCACAAAGGAGAATGATATGCCAAACAAAACTTATATTAAGAGAATTAAAGAAGATGATAAATACGACTTTCTTGATTTACATTCTGAATTAGAAAGCATAAGAAACTTGGAGTTTCAAAGATTTCATAATTTAGGAGATATAGACGATCTTCTCAAAAGAGTATATTCCTACAAAGACTTTGATAAAATAAGCAATTACTTTTCAAGAAGAGGCAAGGAAAGATATATTTCACAAATAATAAATAACTCAAACTGCAAAACAATGCTTTCTAACTTTGTTGAATGTAAAGGTCTAACTATAGATAATAGGCTAGTAAAAGCTCTATATTCTCAGATGAATATAAATACAAAATTAGAAATTATAAGCATGATTGAGCTGGCTTCAGCATGC
>Ga0213867_1001150_pt1 | contig 11805 bp, 16 predicted proteins | sample PICome_12_FD_160120 | JGI IMG/M metagenome (GOLD analysis project Ga0213867, IMG submission 160120) | Coastal seawater microbial communities near Pivers Island, North Carolina, United States - PICO540 | ecosystem: Environmental > Aquatic > Marine > Coastal | place: USA: North Carolina... | reverse complement strand
GAAGCTAGAAATAAACCTGATGCAATTACTATAGAGTCTAGAGAAATTTTAGATGTACCACCTGTACCAGAAGGTTTTAAATTAAGTAAAGAAAAATTAATGGCTAAGTTTCCAGAATTAGATGAAAACTTTGCCGATCAACTAATGGATATGGATAAAGACACTGTAGGTAGAATTATTAAAATGCTAGAGAACAGAAGATTAAATCCAGAAGCTTATGATAGATTACTTGATGAGTATGGTGACACTTTAGAATTCCAAGGTAAGTTTGACGAAGTAATAAGAAGAAGTAAAAACGCATCAGGAGGCTTGCCTCACATATTGGGAGTTTAACTTGAAACTTCACGATTATAGACAAACTATGGCTCACATGAGACGCCCTGGTTTTGATAGTGGATCTCCTCCACCAAAACCTGAACAGCAAACACCTTTCATTGACAAGCTAAAAAATTTAAAAGAAGTTGCTCCAGGTTTAATGCCTAGAAGTAAAGTTTCTATTTTAAAAATGTATATGGATGAAGCTCTCAAAGATGGAGAGATTACACAAGAACAACACACAGAAATGTTAATGCCTTACTTTGGTGAGTTAGGTGAAAACGTAACAGAACAAATTGAAATATCTGATAGAGAAGACTTTGCAATAGGAGGTGGTCAGTTTGAAGGAACTGATCTCGGCACTCGTGAAGGATTTGCTAAATACTCAGGATCAAATTATACGAAAAAATTAGTCACTGAAAAATTTTTAAATATGGCTCGAATAAAGTTAACGGATTTAACTCCAGAGGAACAAAAATTATTTAATCAAGGTAAATTGTTTTATGCAAAACTTAAAGGTACAGGTGGAAAAAAAGCAGTTAATTTTTTTGGAGATTCACAAAAAATAGATACTCTTTTAGGAACCGTACCTAATGATATTTCAAATCTACCTGATGAACTTTCTGGTAAAAGCGTAACAGCTCAAAAAATTAGAAAAAGATTTATTGAAGAGTATTTAAAAGAACTACCTAAAGGTGAGGTAATTAATTTAGATGCTACTACAAGAATGTTAGATAAAAAAATATCTGAAGCAACTAATGGTAAAATTAGAATGAAGGACAAAACTGCATTACAAAATTTTTTAAATAATAAAGAATTAAATACTAATAAAGTTAGAGGACCTAAAGGTGTTGCAGAAGCAAAAGACATACAAATGAAAGATTACCCTTCAATAGATAAATTTGATGATATTCAGAAGGAAGCTGATGCATTAAATGCTAAATATAAACTTGATGATAAAGGAATAAGATTTATGGCACGTGAAACTTCTACTGGTAAAGTAGGAATGCGTTTAAGCTTTACTGGAGAGCCTTTTAAAAATGCTGGAGTAGCAGGGGGTAGATCTTTAGATGCAGCTCCAACTGCTGAAGGTATATCTAAATTAGAAACAGAATTAAAAGAAATAATTAAAACCGATGCATTTAAAAACTATAGTGCAAAAAAAGCTCAATCTATAGGAAGTGTAGCTTCCGGAGAAGCTCGATTAAAATATAATCAAGATAAACTTTTTGATACTTTGTTAAATGCTGAAGAGCAATTAGATGAAAATCAAATTAAAAAAATAATGAAGTATGATGAAGGAACTATGAAAAATGGTATTCAAAGACTTTATCAAAATATATATTTGCAAGCTTCTAATCCAGAAAAAGGAGGTTTTTTAAAAAATTATAGTTATGACGATCTTAGAAAAGTAGGTGACAATATAAAAAACTTACCAACTAAATATTATGATCGTACTTTTGAAAATTTATTATTAGATGCTTATGGGGATGACATTGAAAAATTTAAACCTTTATTAAACAAAGTAAAAAAATTTAGAGAACTACAAAAAAAATTAGATGAAACACCTTATGGAAAATTTTTTAAAGCAGAGTTTGATCACATAATTCCTTTTTCTTTTTTAAAACAAGTTAGAGAAGGAGCAGATCCTGAAAATTTAATTAGAGTAAAAGCATATCCAAAGTTTTTAAACTCACCTGCATTTAAAGGTAGATTAGATCAAATATTAAATAAAGCTACCACACAAGGAGATCAAAAAACTTTAAAACTAATTAAAGAATTACGTAGTTTCTTACCTGAAGATTTAGGTGAAATTAGTAGGGGAAGAAAAATATCTGACTTTGGTGCAGAGCCTTTTAATTTAAAAACTATGTACGCTGATCAACAAAAAAAGTTTGGTGAAGTATATGATAGAACATTTGAATTTTTAGATAGACCTGAAGTTAAAAAAATATTAGGTAATTTAGGTGTTACTTTTAGAGCAATAGGACAAGCTAGAAAATTAAATGCTCCCGGATTTGTAAATTCATTTAATAAAATTTTAAAAGAAAACCCTGATCTACGTGTTCAATTAGAAGATACATTTGGAGATGAGTATAAAGATATTGAAAACCAAATTGCATCGGCATCTACGATGTCAGATGTAAGCCCGGTTAAAAAAGAAACAGAGGAACCAGGTTTACCGGCAGAAGCTATCGGAGCAGGAACTTTATTTGGTATGAAGTATGCTCCACAAATTGCAAAAGGCGTAGGTACAACTGTAAGAGCAGTAGGATCACCTTTAACTGGTTTAACATTAGCAAAAACTGAATTATTAAGTGATGATCCTAGTCTAGGTCAAGCTGGTGCAGAATTACTTTTACCTGAACAAGTAAGAAGAATTGCGGGTAAACTACCAAAAGGAATTATGAGTAATTTTTTTGGTTTACAAGGTTTATCAAAATTTGGAAAAGTTGGAGCTTTAGCTGCAAGGGCACCTAGTATCATGACTCCTGTTGGTTTAACTTTACTTGGAGCTGAAGGAATTAAAAAACTTTATGATGAAGAGCAAAAGAAAAATCGTATGATTGAAGCCATGGACCCTGAAGAAAGATCACAGTTTCTAGAAGAAGAAAAAGCTACAGAAGAATTTATGTCAAGACAGTCTGCTGCTACTGGTGGTATAATGAGATTAGGATTTGCAGATGGACCAGAAGATCCTAAAAAAAGAAAGTTTATGAAGATTATGGGTGGACTTGCATCTATACCTTTACTTGGAAGATTTATTGATATTGGAACTCAAGCACCAAAAGTAGCTGAAGTAGTTAAAAGAACTGCTGAGGGTGTTCCTGACTTTATAATGGACCTTATTGCTAAAGTTAAATTAAAAGCTACAGAAAAAGGAACAAAATATTTTACAGGTAATAGATCAGATGAATTTGCAGATGTTTATCAAGCAGATGAATTTGTGGTTACAGAAAAAGGTAATACAACAACAATTAGAGAAGTAGATGATCCTGATAGACCTGGTTATAGAGAAAATCAAATAGAAATAGAAGTAGACCCTGAGACCGGAGGTGTGACTTACAATGAAGCGAGCGCAAGACCTGATATGGATGGCAAGCTTAAAGATGTAGAAGAATACATTGAAGATAGTGATTTAGAAAACATGAGAAAATATACTTATGACGAATAAATACCCTAAGACCTGGCTCCTGCCGCCTGAATCTGGACCCACGCCACAGGGGTTGAATATTAATTATAATACTGTTAGAACAGTGAAACTGGAGAAAATAAAAAATGGCAGACAAAATAGACAAGTCTCTGACTCAAAGTCCAAGAGGCTCAATAGAACTTCCTAGTGAGGAAGAAGTAAAAGAAACAGTAGTTGAAGCTCAAGAAGAAATTAGTGAAGCTCCAGGTCCTGTCGAACTTAATGAACAAGAAGATGGATCAGTAGAAGTAGACTTTGATCCAAACGCTGCATCACCAGAAGGTGGTGATGAGCATTATGCAAACTTAGCAGAATTTTTACCAGACAATGTTTTAGATGAAATAGGTTCAGACCTTTCTCAAAAATATCAAGATTATCAAATGGGTAGAAAAGAATGGGAACGTTCTTACACTCAAGGTTTAGATCTTTTAGGTTTTAAATATGATATGAGAACAGAACCGTTTCAAGGAGCTAGTGGTGCAACTCACCCAGTTCTTGCAGAAGCAGTTACTCAGTTTCAAGCTTTAGCTTATAAAGAATTATTACCAGCAGATGGACCAGTTAGAACTCAAGTGATTGGTGCACCTAACGAAGAAAAAACAAAACAAGCAAATCGTGTAAAAGATTTTATGAACTACGAGCTCATGGAAAAAATGAAAGACTATGAGCCCGACTTTGATCAACTGTTATTTTATTTACCATTAGCAGGATCAGCTTTTAAGAAAACTTATTATGATGAGTTGTCTAAAAAAGCTACATCAAAGTTTGTACCGGCAGATGATTTGATTGTTCCCTACACGGCTACCTCATTAGACGATGCAGAGGCAATCATCCATCGGGTAAAAATTTCTAAAAACGATTTAAGAAAACAACAAGTTGCAGGTTTCTATTTAGATATTGAATTAGGTACACCGGGACAAACAGAAGATGACGTTGAAAAAAAAGAGAGAGAACTCGAAGGTCAAAGAAAAACTCAAGACGATGATGTTTATACTATTTTAGAATGTCATGTTAATTTAGATATTGAAGGTTTTGAAGATGCAGATCCTGAAAGTGGTGAGCCATCAGGAATTAAAATTCCATACATAGTAACAATAGATGAAGCTACAAGAAGTGTTTTAGCTATTAGACGTAATTATGAAATTGGTGATCCAGATAAAAATAAAATACCATACTTTACTCATTTTAAGTTTCTTCCAGGACTAGGCTTTTATGGCTTTGGTTTAATCCATATGATTGGCGGTTTGAGCAGAACTGCAACTGCAGCACTCCGTCAATTGTTGGATGCAGGAACTTTATCTAACTTACCAGCAGGATTTAAAATGCGTGGTATTAGAATTAGAGATGATGCACAATCAATCCAACCAGGTGAATTTAGAGATGTTGATGCACCGGGTGGAAATTTAAAAGATTCATTTATGATGTTACCATTCAAAGAACCATCAGCTACATTATTAAACTTAATGGGTATTGTAGTTAATGCTGGTCAAAGATTTGCATCAATTGCTGATCTACAAGTTGGTGATGGCAATCAACAAGCTGCAGTTGGAACTACAGTTGCGTTATTAGAACGTGGTTCTAGAACTATGTCAGCTATACACAAAAGAATTTACTCTTCGCTAAAACAAGAATTCAAATTATTAGCAAGAGTATTCAAGTTATATCTACCACCGGAATATCCGTACGACGTAGTTGGGGGTCAAAGGTTTGTTAAACAAACCGATTTTGATGATCGGGTAGATATTTTGCCAGTTGCTGATCCCAACATCTTTTCACAGACTCAGCGTATTTCCCTCGCACAAACAGAGTTGCAGCTGGCAACCTCTAATCCACAAATGCACAATATGTATGCAGCGTACAGAAATATGTATGAAGCTTTAGGTGTAAAAAATATTGATCAGGTTTTAGTTAAACCTCAACCACCTGCTCCAATGGATCCTGCTGTAGAAAACATTATGGCTTTATCTGGTAAACCATTTAATGCATTTCCAGGTCAAGATCATAGAGCACACATGACTTCACACTTAAATTTTATGGCGACTAACATGGCACAAAATAATCCAATGATTATGGCTGCTATGGAAAAAAATATTATGGAGCACATAAGTTTAATGGCACAAGAACAGATTGAAATAGAGTTTCAAGATGAAATTCCACAAATGCAACAGATGGCAGCTATGGCTCAAGCCAATCCACAAGTTGCAGAACAACTTAGACAGTTAACCCTACGTATTGAAGCTAGAAAAGCTGTGTTGATTGCTGAGATGATGGAAGAATTCTTAAAAGAAGAAAGAGAAATTACATCTGGTTTTGGTAATGACCCAATTGCTAAGTTAAGAGCAAGAGAATTAGATCTTAGAGCAGCTGATAATGAACGTAAAAAAGTTGAAGGTCAGGAAAGAATCAATCTTGATCGTATGAAAACTATGATGAACCAACAAAATCATGATAATAAGTTGGAACAGAATGAAGAATTAGCAAAACTAAGAGCTGATACATCAATTGAAAAGACAGTCTTGAGCAAATCTATTCCAAATGTAGATAAAATGATGCCAAGTGTTGAAATAGAAAAATATGAAGGAGAAAACAGATGAGAAAAAATTTCCCAGACTTAACAGGTGACGGAGAAGTTACAAAAGCAGACATTCTTAAAGGTAGAGGGGTGTTTAAAAAAGGTGGAAGCAGTAAATTTATACAAAAAGCGATAAAAAAACCTGGTTCACTAAGAAAATCTCTTGGAATTAAAAAAGGTAAGACAATTCCTAAGTCTAAATTAAAAGCAGCGGCTAAGAAATCAGGAAAACTTGGACAAAGAGCTAGATTTGCTATAACATTAAGTAAGTTACGAAAAAAATAAGGAGAAAACTATGGCTAAAAAAGAAGAATCTTTTAAAGCGTCTGAAATAGGCATTCCTTCTCAAAATATTGAGCTGGATCCAAGATCTGTTACGACTGCAAATGGTATGCCAAGAAACTACATACCAACTGGAGACAAAACAGAAGTTAGAGGAACCAAAAGAATGCTAAAAGACAAAAAGAAAACAGCAACTTGGTACTAACATGTGGTTATCGGCAATTAAATTAGCCGTCTCTGCTGGTAGTAAAATTTATGCTAACAAGCAGAAGGCAAAAGTCGCAATGTCTGATGCACAGCTATTGCACGCTGAACGACAAGCTCGTGGTGAGGAAGCTTACCAGGGAAAATTGTTAGAGGCACGTCAAAATGATTACAAGGATGAGTTCGTTCTCGTAATTTTGTCGGCGCCCATAATTGTGCTCGCGTGGGGAGTCTTCTCGGATGATCCTGGCGCTCTCGATAAAGTAAAAACTTTCTTCGAGCATTTTGCGGCACTGCCTACGTGGTTTTCGACATTGTGGATCCTTGTCGTAGGTAGTATTTTTGGTATAAAGGGTACACAAATATTTAAAAACGGAGGAAAAAAATAATGAGACAAAACAATGTAAGACCTGCAAGATTCAGATTTAACAAAGGTGGACGTGCAGGAGCAATGGGTGGTGGAAAAATGTCTACTGCTAGAAAAGACATGGAATCTGGTTACTACAAAGATGACATGGGTATGAGAGGCGGAGCTATGTATAAAAAAGGTGGTTCTGTTAAAAAAAAGAAACAAGGTTACAAAGATAGAAAAGATGAATCTATTGCAATGAGAATTAAAAAGAAAAGAACTCCAAAGCAATTGAAAGCATCAAGAGATGAGTCTTATGGTAAGTTTGGTTCTAAAGCTAAAAAATCTGGAAAAATAAATAAGTAATGGCCAGATCTAAAAAAGCTATACAAAAACTTATTGCCTCTATGCAAGGCAAGAAAAAAAAGAAACAGGTGAAGAAACCTGCGCGTATAGCAGCTCTAGAAGGAAGAAAATTTTTTAAAAAAGGATGTAGAGTATAATGGCAAAACTTTGTGCAAAAGGTAAAGCAGCGGCAAAGCGTAAATTTAAAGTTTACCCCTCTGCGTACGCAAACATGTACGGATCAGCTGTTTGTTCTGGTAAAGTTACACCAGGTGGGAAAAAAAAGAAAAAATCTAAGAGAAAATAATGGCTGAAGGTGGTTTACGAAAATGGGTAAACGAGAAATGGGTAGACATTGGAGCTCCGAAGAAGAATGGAAAGTATCAACCTTGCGGGAGGTCAAAAGGCTCAAAGAGAAAATATCCAAAATGCGTTCCACTTGCGAAAGCCACACGGATGACAAAGTCGCAAAAGGCGAGTGCTGTCAGCAGAAAAAGAGCTGCGGGTAATCCGGGAGGCAAACCAACTAACGTAAAAACATTTGCAAAGAAAAGAAAATGACAATAAGAAAAACTACAAAAGGACCTGGAGCAAACTACCGACCTACTAAATCTGGTGCAGGTATGACATCTAAAGGTGTTAAAGCTTATAGAAGAGCAAATCCTGGTAGTAAATTAAAAACAGCTGTAACTGGTAAAGTTAAAAAAGGTTCTAAAGATGCAAAACGTAGAAAATCGTATTGTGCAAGATCAGCAGGGCAACTTAGAAATTCATCGGCTAAAACAAGAAATGATCCTAATTCTAGAATAAGACAAGCTAGGAGAAGATGGAAATGCTAGATAGATTTATATATAATTGTTTTGCGAAGCTTGACATTTTTGCATTAAAAATAGATAGTATGTGTTATGCGGGATACAAAATTATTGCAGACCTTTTCAATAGAAAAACAAAAAAAAGAAAAAGAAAAAACTCTGTTTAAGACTCTTAGAAAAGAAGTTGAAACAGGTGCTAATGGAACACAAGAATACATTATTAAGAAAGGTATAAATAAAGGTAAAAAAGCAAATGGACGAATTGACACTAATAACTAAAATACAAAGAGAACTTAAAGAACAATATCAACAAATTGGTGACGCTATGATTTCTGGTAGTGTTGACAATATGGAAAAATATAAGTATATGATGGGGCAGGCACATGCCTATTATAAAATATCACAGGATATCTCTAACCTGCTAAATAAGAAGGAGCAAAATGAAAAAGGAACAGTCATCAAATTCGGAGAACCCAAAGATTAAATACGCTTTGGCGGACAAGTACGAAAAAGAAAATAAAGAGATCGAAGATAAAGAACAAAAAACTTACGATAGATTAAAGTCAAAAGAATCAGATAAATTACCTCAACCTACCGGTTGGAGAATGTTACTTCTACCATTTAAAATGGCAGAAAAAACTAAAGGTGGTTTAATTTTAGGTCAAGACACTTTAGAGAAACAACAAGTTGCATCACAATGCGGTTTGGTTTTAGCAATGGGTCCACATTGTTATGACAAAGAAAAATTTCCTGAAGGGCCTTGGTGTAAAAAAGGAGATTGGGTTGTCTTTGCAAGATATGCAGGGAGCCGAATACAAATCGATGGCGGGGAAGTAAGATTGCTAAACGACGATGAAGTTTTAGCAACCATCGAAAACCCTGAAGATATACTTCATCAATATTAATCATAGGAGGAAACTATGCCAGACACTGAAGAAGTGAAAAAAACAGTTGATATCGATACCTCTGGTCCAGCAATGGACGTCGATGTACCTGAAGAAAAAGATCAAGCAGAGATTGAACAGCCGGAAGTAAAAGAAGAGCCGTCTGTTAGACCTGTTGTAGAGGATGAAACAGTACCAGAAGATAAGACCCACGAAAATGAAAGAGAAGTCAAACTTGACGACAAGAAAGATAATAAAGAAGAATTAGAGCAATACAGTGATAGCGTACAAAAAAGAATAGCAAAGCTAACTAAAAAATGGAGAGAAGCTGAACGTCAAAAAGATGAAGCTTTAACTTACGCAGAAACTGTTATTAAAGATAAAAAAGAAACAGAAGAGAAACTTAAAAAAATAGAACCTAACTTTCTTTCTGTCACTGAACAAAGTATTGAATCAGGAATAGAAGCCGCAAAAGCAAAACTTGCAGCAGCTAGAGAAGCAAATGATCTAGGAGCTGAAGCAGATGCAATGGCCGCTATATCTGAATTTGGATACAAAAAAGCTAAATTGACTGAAACAAAAGCAGCTCAAGAAGCTTATGAAAAACAAAAAACGGAGAAAAAACCCGAAGTTAATTTAAGAAGAGAACAAGCGGCTAAAGGCACACCTGATCCTAAAGCTGAAGCATGGGCTGAAAAAAACTCATGGTTTGGTCAAGATTCAGCTATGACTTATACTGCTTTTGATCTTCATAAAAAAATGACTGAAGTAGAAGGTTTTGATCCACAGAGTGATGAGTATTATTCTGAAATAGATAAAAGAATAAGACTTGAATTTCCCCACAAATTTGGTAAAACAAATACAACGGGAGAAGAAACACGACCTGCTCCGGTACAACAAGTAGCTTCGGCGAAGCGAAGTACCAAAACTGGTCGCAAAACTGTGAGGCTCACACCATCACAGGTTACAATCGCCAAAAAACTAGGTGTGCCACTCGAAGAGTATGCGAAACAATTAAATATCACGAAGGAGGGATAAGCATATGGAAAATACAATAGACAAGAAGACCTCACGTGCGAGTCAAACAAGAGAAAAAACAGCTCATAAAAAAGTTTGGACTCCACCATCACCTTTAGATTCACCACCTGCTCCATCAGGTTTTAAACATAGATGGATTAGAGCTGAGTCAATGGGATTTCAAGATACGAAAAATGTATCTGCCTCGTTAAGAGAAGGATACGAATTAGTTCGTGCCGATGAATACCCAGATTCACAATTTCCAGTCATTGAAGACGGGAAATATTCAGGAGTGATCGGAGTTGGCGGCCTACTGCTCGCTAGGATACCGGAAGAGATTATTAAACAGAGACAAGAATATTATGCAGCACAGCATAATGAAAAAGAAAAAGCTTTGGATAATGATTTGATGAAGGAAGAGCACCCAAGTATGCCTATCGATATTGATAGACAGACTCGTGTAACTTTTGGTGGCTCAAAGAAATCTTAAAAAATTTCCTAACCATTAAAGTTCATTTAACCCGTACTGGAGGCCCGCAAGGGCAGGTACATTTATAAGGAGGCCTCTATGGCAAATAAAAACGAACCTTTCGGTCTAAGAGCGATCGGAAAAGTCGGTCAAAATAGAGACAACCAAGGTTTAAGTGAATATAGTATCGCAAATAATTACGCGACTACTATTTATTTTCAAGACGCTGTAAAACCAGTTGCTGGCGGAGTTATCGAACAAGCCGCAGCGGGAGACAGACTGATTGGATCACTTAATGGTGTTTTCTACACAGACCCAAATACAAGTAAACCCACGTTTGCTAACCACTACGCACAAGTTGCGGCAGCGGATACAGTAGCATTCGTAAGTGACGACCCTTATGAAAGATTCGAAATCCAAACTGATATATCAACTGCTTCAGCGCAGACTGATGTATTCATGAATGCGGATATCGTTGTTTCAGCTGGTGTGTCAGCGAACTTTGTATCTAACTCAATGTTAGATGATGGTACGTTGTCTACAACAAGCGGTCAGTTAAAAATCATGGGCCCATCAACTAACATAGACAATAATGATATTGCGTCTGGTTATGTTAACTGGGTTGTGACTATTAACGAGCACATATACAAAGCTGCTACGGCAGGCATATAATAGTTAGAATAGGAGATAAATTATGGCTATATCACGAGGACAACTAGTTAAAGAACTAGAACCAGGCCTGAATGCACTATTCGGACTGGAATATAAACGTTATGAGAATCAGCATGCTGAGATCTACACAACTGAAACTTCAGACAGAGCGTTTGAAGAAGAAGTTATGTTATCTGGTTTTGCTAATGCTGCAGTTAAACCTGAAGGTTCTGGCGTAACTTTTGACAATGCTCAAGAGACTTACACAGCTAGATACACTATGGAAACTGTTGCGCTTGCGTTCGCAATCACTGAAGAAGCGATTGAGGACAACCTGTATGATAGACTTGCGTCTAGATATACAAAAGCGCTAGCTAGATCTATGGCGAATACTAAACAAATCAAATCAGTAAATCCACTGATCAATGGTTTCGGAGGTGGTTTCACTTCTGGAGATGGTGTACAATTATTTAGTACAGCTCACCCAACGATCGCTGGAACTGTGTCAAACACTTTGGCTACACAGGCTGACCTTAACGAAACTTCATTGGAGCAGTCTTTAATTGACATCGCTGCAATGACTGACGAAAGAGGTCTTAAAATTGCTGCTAGAGGAATGAAAATGATCGTTCCTTCTGAGCTTCAATTCCAAGCTGAAAGACTTATGAAGTCTCAAGGTAGAACTGGCACTGCTGATAACGATATCAATGCA
>Ga0213867_1001149_pt1 | contig 11820 bp, 7 predicted proteins | sample PICome_12_FD_160120 | JGI IMG/M metagenome (GOLD analysis project Ga0213867, IMG submission 160120) | Coastal seawater microbial communities near Pivers Island, North Carolina, United States - PICO540 | ecosystem: Environmental > Aquatic > Marine > Coastal | place: USA: North Carolina | collected... | reverse complement strand
GAGCTATCCAACCAGCGACAGTGAAAGGTTTTATTACATCTCATTCATGCGGCATATTAGTCATGTCAGCACCTACCTACATCCAAACGATGGGTTTTCTGCTACCTGACCTTTACTTATTTCCATAGTGCGATTATTTTGTAGCCATACATTATTATCAAAGCTTTTGTTGTATCGACGGTCGCAACGTGCGGTTTCGAAGACATAGCATTTCTCTAGAGGCTAGCAAAGTTGTGTGGAGAATAGTAGGACAAGAAGTATTCAATAGTTATGAGTTTCATCAATGCTCCAATTGTTATCACTTTTGTGAGAGTGGATAGATGCATTATTGGTCCAAGTATTCTTTCAAGTGATATGTCGAATACATGGAAAGAAGGTGCAGGCCTTGATCGACTTTTGTTGGACACACTCGCGAAGTACTTATACTATTCCAACAACTTTTTAAAAGAAGTCGTCAGTTAGAGGTAGTCAAGATTTGAAAATTATATCAGAGATGCAAATTGGAATAATTTCGTCAAGTGATCGAAAATCGAAACTCGCGCAAGTCCCTGTGACAAAGAGTTAAATTTGTAGGTAGAATGACGCTACTTTGTGTAATTCATACCACCTAGTCAAAAAAATATTATTAAGGTAGCGCATAATCGCTAACGTACGGCTATACTTTCCAGTAAACCTTTCCTTCTTGATAATGGGAAGTAGATGATTAGCCTTCAGATATGTATGAAGAAGAAACCGTATTTGAAGCACAAGTCCCTGTGACAAAGAGTTAAATTTGTAGGTAGAATGAAGCTACTTTAATGCAAAAAATAATAATAACAATATTCTTAAAGTAGCGCATAATCTCTAACGTACGGCTATGCTCTCCCGTAAACCTTTTCTTCTTGATGATGAGAAGAAGATGAGTAGCCATCAGATATGTATGAAGAAGCAACCGTATTTGAGGGGTATTCACTTGTTCCAGACGACGCCGACACAGTAGTCATTGTCGAACTAACACTGCACGTGCTCGCAATTAAAGCCTGATGGACGAGCTGCTCGTGATATTGCTTGTACAAGTCACTCGGACAATGCAATTGAAAGTGTATTCGAAACAAAAATTCAACTTCGAGAAGGTTAAGTTCTGAAACAGCAATGCCTCCCACTTTTGCGTAGTACGCATTGTTGTAATATGCATCGTCAAAAAATTTGGCAGCTAGCATAACAGCCGTAATAAGAACTCGGTGAACTGTTCCAAGGCAACGATACAAGGTCAACGAACTGCAGAAGATTGTTAATAACCATGCTGGACCAAACTTACCGTTCAAATCAGTTAGCAAGAAGTTGTTCTTACTTATGAGACGATCTATATAAATAAGCGCAAGGACAAAACATTCTGACGAGCAGCTGGCATATTTATAAATACGTTCAAGATAAGCAAGCACGCTTATCTGCGGTGGTTTCAAGGCATGAAATTTCGTAACAGCCGATTGCGAATGAGTTCGTTCGTGCTGAGCATTCCTACGTGTTAACTGATCCAGTACTTCCGCGAGAACCTGAACAATTGCAGCTCCTTCTGATGTATCCATTCTGACTTCGCAGTTTTAAAATCGTTCAAAATAATTTTGTGAAGGTATAAAGAGCGGCAGAGGACCTGTCTTTCTTGTTAAATATATCCTTCAATTCAAACTCGTTCTTCAGCGACTTTCCATTAATCTCTCACAAAACACATCCTATCTCTAATTCTCTGTCTTTCACGTATCGTTAAAGTCTGTTGCTGGTGATCTCTCTATTATTTATTCTTACAAATCCTTTCAATTTGACTTTCTTCGCCTTTTCACTAATTTAGTTTGGGTGGACGCTTCGCCAATTTTTTGATGAAATAAATTGACACGGATAAGGAAACGTTTGATAATTCTCTCCTAACCTGATTAGTTCGATCTTCTTTATGAGATTTTCAACAATACAATCCGTAAAGGTTGATGATTATGGTGTTGAGCTGTATGCAAAGTAAAATGTTTTGCTTATCGCGTAGAATTTGCGCTTTGGTGATTCGTGGTCGAAAGACAGGCGAAGCTGGGAGGAGTTCGGATAGTCACAAATTGATGGACGCAAGATAATGCACACAAAGTGGAAGAAGAATCCAATCGAGGAAGAAAGAACACAAAAACACAAATCTGATCTTTTTTGACTAGCTGAAAATATGACGTAAAAAGATACGAACGCAAAAAGGACCACATCCGAAATTAGGTTTCTCCATCTCTCGCGCTAGCTACGTACAGACTCTGTCTAGACATACGTTGAAGGAAGTAATTGCGAAATTCGTCCCGCCGAGATTTCAAGTTTCACGTGGAATCATAAGAGCCATTGAAATAAAACATTCCAAATATCGATACATGTTTATCTTTCAAGCTCGCTTTTTCGATAAATAAAACTGTATATGTCGATGTAATTTTAATACGTGTGTATTTTATTTTTGAAATGCAAATGTCTCTCAGTCGGAGAGAGAGTTGGGGAGTGTGTAAAATAATGTTTTTCGTTACACATTAAATGTACGGTTCGAATGTCACGATTCCGCGCCTGTTTCCCAAGTAAGAAGTAATTTCACTTAAGAACACAAATTTTGTTTTTCCTTGATCTTCGACTTTTGGCGAAGGACGCAAAATCTCCACCATCCAATTTCTAATGAAAGTACCGGGGTATTTCTATTTCTACGTATCACGCAAATCACCTTGGATGCACCGTTGACATTTATGGGACTTCCGATATTTTCATTGAACATTCCCTTTTCTTCATAATTTTTAGTTTTCGTCCCACAACTGTCATTGGTTGTCGTTGACGTGAATACTTCTTCCACATTAGTTCCACACACCTCTTCTGTTGTCATTTTTTATTAACATAACTAAACAACAACACCATCAACAACATGGCTGAAGAAACCGTTGTTGAAATGCCCTCATGGCATTGCATGACATCCGAGGATGTCTTTAAAGAACTAGAGTTAAGTGAAACAATTATTGATACCGGCCTCTCTGACGCTGAGGTTGAAAAACGTTTTGCTAAATGGGGATACAACCAGCTTTCCGAGAAAGAAAAGGAAACTATTTGGCAGAAGATTTGGAATCAGATTGCCAACGTTCTCGTTGGTATTCTTGTTTTTGTTGCTGTCGTGTCTGCAATTCGTGCTGCGACTGCAACCGACGGTGATACCATCACTACTAACTGGATCCAAGTTGGTATCATCGTAGCCGTTATTACGTAAGTATGTTATGTTATTCTCTATACATTTGAGTTAATAGCTTATTGAATCTTTTATACAAACAATAGTATCAACACTGCCATCGGTATTATTCAGGAGGGAGCCGCTGAGGAGGCTGCGGAGGCCCTTAAGGCTATGCTTGCATCCGATGCCATTGTCATTCGCAATGGAAAAGAAGTGAAGGTCGAGACGAAAACTCTTGTTCCTGGAGACGTTGTTAAGCTTGGTACTGGAGACCGTATGCCCGCTGATATTCGCCTTATCAAAGTATCCAACTTTGCCTGTGCTGAAGCTGCATTGACTGGAGAATCAGTTCCAATTGACAAAAAGGTTGACCCCATTGATCCCAAAGGAGGTGATCCCAAAACTGTTCCTCTTGGAGATCGCGTCAACATGGCGTACAGTTCGACTCTTGCCACACAGGGTGCTGCAACTGGTGTCGTAATTAGTACTGGTGACTATACCGAGATTGGTACAATTAATGCACTTGTCAGTAAGGTTGAGAAACAAAAGACAAATGTACTCAAACAGATTGACACTGTATCAAAGTATTTGGCAACCTTCATCATGATTTGTGCTGCTGCAACTTTCACCGTTGCTATGGTATACACTGGTGAAGACGCAGTCGACGCCCTTTCTACGTCTCTCGTTGCGGCTGTCGCCATGATTCCTGAGGGTTTAGAGGCTATTGTTACTGTAGTATATTCTTACGCAGTCAGTAAAATGGCTGAAGAAAATGCCATTATTCGCGCACTCCCTGCTGTTGAAACTCTTGGTAGTGTAACTGTTATCTGCTCTGATAAAACAGGTACTCTTACGCAAAATATTATGTCCTTGGTTGCTTTCGTGACAAGTGATACTCGTTACAAGTGTGATGTTAACAGCAAGGATCGCAAACCTGAAAACTTTGTAAGGGATCCCACTTATATGTCAGAACGTGCTGACCACGCCAAATACTTGAAGGCCAATAAGGTTATCTCAGCGGGACCTTCTAGTGGACGTTATGCAGATAACCAGTCACGTCATGCAAAGAAGGGAACTTTCGAGTATGGTATGAGCGCCCATGCAAAATTTCCTGAGCCGAAAGAGGGTGAAAACGTCACTGCTCCAAAAGACACACATTCAGGCGAGTCTCCGGACTCTGCGTATCTCCGCAAAGCTTTATCTGGAGGTGTTTTGTGTTCACAATGTATTCTGGGCGAAGGTGGTAGTCGCGAAGGAGAAATTGGTAATCCCACTGAGCTCTCGATTTTGCGTGCTGCTTATTTTGGAGGTGTAGATGTTGCTGGAATGAAAGACGCTGCCCCGGTTATTGCTGAAGTACCATTTAGCTCTGAGTACAAATTTATGGCTACAATCCACGAACCAGTTCTCGAAAATGACGGACCTGACAACATGGGTGAGTTGGTTGTTCATGCGAAGGGAGCACCAGACAGAATGATTCCTCTCTGTAAATATCAGGCTAAAGGCGGGAGCATTGCAGCTGAAGATATTGAACCAGTGAACACTTCTTATTGGGTTGAACAGATTGCTATTTTGAGTTCTCATGGTCTTCGTGTCTTGGCGTTGACAAGAGGCAAGGTCCCGAACGGAAGTGTCAAAGAGGGCGATCAACTCGGCCCTGAGTTTGTTCGCGACCGTGGTGAGCCTTGGTTAACTATTGTTGGTCTTTGTGCTATTATGGATCCTCCACGTCCTGAGTGTGTCCAAGCTATTTCGGAAGCTCATGGAGCAGGTGTACGTGTTGCTATGATCACAGGTGATCATCGTGACACTGCTCTAGCTATTGGAGGACAACTTGGGCTTGTGGATGAAGATCATTCCGAGGCAGTTACCGGACCAGAGTTAGATGCAATGAATGAGAAAGAGATGGAGGTTGCTGTGCAGAAGTATAATGTCTTTGCCAGAGCTTCCCCTCAAAACAAGATTCAAATTGTTAAGGCCCTTCAGTCTCAGAACGAAGTTTGTGGTATGACTGGTGATGGTGTTAATGATGCGCCTGCATTGAAAGCCGCTGACATGGGGGTTGCAATGGGTAAAGAGGGAACTGATGTTGCTCGTGAGGCAGCAGAGGTAAGTTTAACGATAAGTAAGCTTCATTTACATCATCATGCTAACTTAATTTTTGTGGAATTTTAGATGGTATTAGCAGATGATAACTTTGCAACAATTGTCAAAGCTGTCGAACAAGGACGTACTGTATGGGATAATCTTCGAAAGGTTCTTCTTGTAAACACACCTATTAATAATGCCCAGGGGTTGAGTGTATTTTTCGGCCTCTGTCTTGGTTTGGAGGAATCTCCTCTTACATCAATTCAGGTACTTTACTCGAACTTGATTTGTGCTGTGACTCTTGGTTTTATCTGCGCAGTTGAACCTGCAGAAGAGGGTATTATGGATTTGCAACCTCGACGTGTAGGAAAGCGTCTAATCGGTCGTTATTTGTTCCTTCGTATTGCCATCGGTACCATTACACTCACTTCATGTGTGGTTGGGTCCGTATTCTGGGCAAAACACCTAGATTATAGTTTAGAGGAGAGAAACTCCCAGGCACTCAACACACTTAACTTTGGGGCTATTGCTGTTACTTTGAGTGCCCGTTTCGCTTACAATGCCTCCTACACAAAAGCGATTTTTGAAGGTAACAATTTCACCTGGTACGCGATTGCCATTGTTGTTGTCTTGCAGGTGTTTATCACCTACACTCCTGGATTGAATGAAACCATCTTTTCAATGGCGCCCATGGATGGAAGGCAGTGGGGTATTACGTGTATTCTTATGGCGGTTGTTTTTGTTGTGATGGAGATCGAGAAGGGTGTTCGTCGTAACATGATGGCCAAGGGTGTTAAGGCTGATGACCGATTCGAAGAGCTTTTGGATGATGCCAAGGTAGAACCAAAGGTCGAGGAAGCTTAATATTAGTTAGTTATTTAATGCCATGTTTTTAGGGTATTGTTGAATGTGTCGTTTGTTTCATTTATGCTTCTAGCAGCTTAAATGTTTCCCGTCTGTCGAGAATTGATACTCACTTGTAAATGCATTTATATTTATTAATACTTATAAACTCGTTATTTCAGAGATTATTGGATATAGGTTTCAATGGCTATTTCCAGAAGGGTATGAACGTAGTAGGCTTTCTTTTGAGAAAGAGACGTGAAATGTGAAATTGTTGTACGCGGAGGACGTCTTATTGATTAACACTGTGTGGCCAGTGCCTCCAAGGAGCGTATCAAAAATGGAAATAGAAGAGGCACAAAATAACCACTTTTACACTTATTTGTAGAACATTCAAGAGAGATAAAAATTCTATGAATGATTCCTGTTACATTCATGTGTGTGACCGTGTGATGATGATGATGATGATGATTGATGATGATATTTTTCACATGTCAAACTGAGTCCTGGAAGCTGGGAGCTAAGAGACTGTCATATCAGGTGCGAAGTTCCATTTTTATCCAAACAGCTTCTAAAAATTTTTGGCGAGATTTGAACTTTGAACCTGGACCTCCTTCGTTCCCTTGCTAGCATACCATACATGCAGTTGCATTCATGTCATTAGAAAAGAATCTGAGAAATAGGTAACTTTCACATGGATCCTCCGAACTACTACGACATCGAAGCCAACAATGAAGGAGTACCTGGGGCAACTACGTGGAGGGAATATGGTACTGCCCTTGTGTCTTGCGTAACGGGTACGTTTTGATATGCAAAGATTTTCGTTTGCTTGATTTTTTTTTTCACAAGGCCCATCATTTTTTGGTTGGTATTTGGTTTGCTTCAGTAATCACCTCTGTTGCGGCAATGGTTGCTGCCGGTGGGTCGTTGGTTTACGTAGCTGGTTTCCTCTCAATTATTTTGTCGCCATATGCCGTTTATCAACAAAAGCAGCTCATCGATATTGAAGCACTAGAGGGCACGCGAGATCAGCTGGAAGAAGAAGTCAGTAAGCTTCGTAAAACCAATGAAAAGCTAAACGACAATGTGCAGGATTTAGAAAGTACTATAAGCAGACTGAAGGACGTTGAGAACGCGTTAGATATTCTTACCCAGACGCAAGGTTTGTAAAACTTAGTGGTATTGCAGCAGATTTATTAGACAGTTTGTGTAAAATTCATTACGTGTTGCTTCTTATTTTACATACTATAGGGCAGAGCGTCGATACGTTTAAAGATCAAGTAGAGGAAAACAGGAAGATATTACAAAAGATGGGAAACAACCTGAAAACCAGTGTACTTCAAAATCTATTGTCTATAGTCATTCGGGCTGACAAAAATGGTAACCATACGGTTGACGTTGATGAAGTTGAAAATTTGTTGTTGAAATTGAAGAAAACAAATGGTGTTCTTGTTAATGAAGACAATCTGCGAAGGCTCGTTAAAAAGAGTGGTGGGAAAATAGATTGTATTATGGAAATGATTAAGGAAGTTATTGAGAAGGAAAGCAATGATGGGAATTCAAATGCAATATTTCAATTCACTGAGGAAAGTTCTATGTGATATGTTAATAAATAAATCTGTGTCATTATTCATAATAAATGAAAGATTTGCATAGGTCTCATTACCTCTCTTGAATGTAAACTTTCTTCTTATTGGTATATGATTGTGACATAACACTAGTCTCCTATACACGAGAATTAAATGAGGCTAAATGAACTTGAAAAGTTACAGTAATGGTGGGCCACAGTCACAAAATAATTAAGCCCTTAAGAATAACATTCAGAAGATCTAACAAACATACGATGGAGAATCCAACAAAATTTTTGTTGGCATGCCTGCAAAGTACGTTGTTGGATTCAATGCTGTGTACGAGCGCAAAGATGCGATCGTTCCTGATATCTTGATGAAGAAATTACCTCCGACTAACGAAATAACGATGCCATAATTTTATGAGATGCAATGCTCGAAATGAAAACATTGCTTGTCGTGACACTCATTAAAAATCTTTATAATCCGCAAGAAGAGGGTGACGTAAATCGCGCGAAGAGTATTCAGACGGAATATCTCGGTAAATGTAGGGATGACAAAAAAAGTTACTCGCAATCCTGTCAATAAGTGCAAAAAGATGATTTATGTTGGAGGACAAAGTCAATAGCTGATATTCTTTCACAAACTTACATTAATTCTTGCATCAATTTCTTTCCATATAGGTTGTTTCTATTTTCCAATGATGAATTATGTAAAACAGGTCCATGTTGATTTTTTCAGATGTACTTTAGCGGAGAATACGCAAAAATTTTGATGACTACAGATTTTTATTGTTTTGATAATCCGTGATTCTTTCACAACCCCTCGAATGATACTTTCTCGAAGAAAATGTCTAGGAAGTACATTACTAATTGGCATTGGCTTATCGTGTTCATGATGTATGACAATTTTGTCCTAGGAAGATATCAACTTTTAACTTCTGCAGAATTATAATTTACTTAATCTAAGAATATAATGATTGTGTTTGAGCAATCAAATTAAATGCGTGTCTGCGCATGAATCTAAGAGATTTTCAAGCATCAAAGCTGACGTCGCAAAGAACGAAAGAATCAATTCCTCCCGTGATAGAGTGCTATTGATTATGTTGGTCTCAACCAAGAGCTAAGCTAATCTTTGTCAGGAAGATAAAGGCTCTCAAAGGAAAACAATGAAATACCATTCTCTATGGTACACCGAACATGCCTCTGCTTACGACGGAAAGTTGTTAATCAATGTGAGCGAAAATCGAGTTAGGTAAAAGAAAAGTAGATAATCTCGTCTCATTCCATCGTAGTCTTAAATAGAATAGCTTCTTCAATATTTTTCAGACATACGCTCATCTAGTTTAAAATCATTGACAAGATTATGAAACTCACATAAAACTTACAATAGTATTGCAATAATGTATTGATTGTATGTCCGAAAGCTAAGAATTTTCCTTTGACAACTAAGCGTGAGAATTACTTCGAAAGCGATAAATAAATAAATAAGAAAAGCAAAAAGTACAGATTTGATATCTCATTCCATGCATGTCGATTTTTCATCCAGGTTTTCAGCATATAATTTGTGAAATCATTGATGTGTATTTTGTATCAAAGTTTTCTTTTTACTTACCCCTATGACTTGAGAGATTAGGAGCTTGCTGATAAAAAGATAAACGTTAGCATATATGTGAGCAAATGTCATGAAAGAGGGTAGTAAAACTGAGCATCTCATTCCATGCATGTCGATTTTTCATCCAAATTACTTCAGGAGATTGAAACCTATTGTTGTATAATCATCGATGCTATCTTCAGTATTTCTGTTGACTTACCAACATTGCACTAACCCACTTTACGTGGACAAATCAGAATCGCTGTTCACGAGAAGAGAAATCAGTCTCTTTCTATATATATGAGAAAGGCTCCAAAATGAGAGAATAATCTTGAAAGATTTTATATCAAAAAAGGTGTAGAAAGCTCAGATTGCAGTTAAAAAAGCTTTGACGCCTCCACGATGTAGTCAGGATCGTTCAAGTAAATTTTTCTTCAAAGCCTTCTTTCAACATCGTATCCCATCACCCGAAGGGCACTTACATTTTCTTCTTCAAGGGTGATATTGACTCTACAGAATACACTCTTCGTCAATCCAATCAAGGACCAAATCCGAAAACATGTCATCACCCCATGAATAGCATTTTGGTATTCTCGTGTGGAGTGCTTCGTGATGTAGAACAACTTTGTCTAAACAAGTCGTATTTGACGACTGAGAAAAAATCATAGTCGGAACTGCACCTGGTTCTAACTTCAGGAATCGCCCAGCCCCTTCTTCATCCTCCGTACCGTTGATATCCATTTTAGTTGGTGGTAATACAGGATCTACCATAAGAAGTCCACTGACCGAGTGCGATTCAAGATAAAACTGAGCTATAACACTGGATGGCGCATCAACTGTTATCAGTATGATGCCTACCTCATTCAACAAAGTGCAATGCAACTCTTCGCATGCCGCGGCAATCTCCGTATGTTCATTGAAGTAAGGCGGACGTAATCGCCCTTTCCAATGATAATCATTTCTAATTACATCCATATACTGCATCGAGCAATAGTTTGCCACTCTTGTGCCGACAGAAGTACCTGTCCTAGCAATGTGATGCCGATGATCCTGATATTGATAAAGAACGAGTACGCCAGGTCGTTCAATACTTGTAGGAGACAAACTGGGTTCATAGCTTTTCGAAACAACATTGCGGATGGAATTTTGGTACATCCATCCCTGTGCCTTGGAAATCAAATGCGCTTTATCTAACAATCGAAGCATATTTTCCAAACATACCTTTCCGCGTATATAGCCAGTGAAGTGCGTACTATCAAGAATCGGAGTGCAGTGCGTACTATCAAGAATCGGAAGAGTTGAAATCAGATATCAGATATCAAATCTGCCAATTTGTAGTTGGAAATTAGCATTAAGTTAACGCCGTTGCCCTTCCTTCTGCTTTGCAAAAGGTGCAACTGACATTACCAACGGCGAAATGTAATTTTAAATTTTAAGCAAAAGGATACTGTGTTATGTGATATATTTCTGACATCTGGGGGGGGGGGAAGTTTTATCCCACGCGAATTGGGTTAACAACTATCGAATGGCTATGAAGCAATGGACAAGGCCACAAGGATGCCAACCAGTAACCAGTCTACAGGTAGAACCTACATGTAGAACCGAATTTCGATGGTCGAGCTTCGCGAATCGCGAAATACTTATGCCGTTAAAAGAATCTCAAATTTTCATCATTTATGTCATCATCTAACACGAAAGTGCGTCAGTTTCGATCAAAAAATCTTAAAATTATCACATCAGTGAATCACATCACTTCTTTTTATCAACACTTTCTTCTTGATCACGTGTATCCTTAACACAATATGCCCGTTTATCTTAAGTAGATGTCGAGTGAAGTGTGACTCTTCATTGGTAATTCCAATCTCTTTTCAAACTCTTCTACAATCTGTCATGTGTTTAAAAGGCTACGAGCCCAACCCTTCCAATCGGAAGGTCGGTAAGAGCAGCACAGGTATTCCTTTCAAGTGTGACGATTCGAACGAAGATGGTGGTATGTCAAAAGAGACTTCTCAAATGCAAGTGAATGGTTGCAGAAATAATTTTCCTGCAACTACCTCGGACCGTTCAAATCTTTGGGAAATACATGGTAGGTACTATGATATTTCTGAAAATTTTGTGAAAGTGCACCCCGGTGGATCGCATGCAATATTACTAGGCAAAGGAAGGGATTGTACTGCTCTTTTCGAAAGTTATCATCCATTTACTAAGCAACATACTCGACGTGTTCTGGCTAAGTACGAAGTCGTTTCACCTTTGTTGGATTGTGATCGATGCGATTACAAGAATGATCGAAACGTTCGGCCTTCGGAAGATACGGTAACGGATGAATTTTATGATATGTTGAAGCAACGCGTTGAAAAGCATTTACGTGAGAATCATATTGATCCAATCAGGGACAGATGTGCAACACTATCGCGTTTGCTCTACTATTCGTTGATACTTTGCTGCACTATTTATACTGGCTTTCTTCATTGTCAGGGCTTCGTTATTAAAGGGTCATTTCTGTTTGGGATATTTGGGTGGTTGACT
>Ga0213867_1001147_pt1 | contig 11825 bp, 12 predicted proteins | sample PICome_12_FD_160120 | JGI IMG/M metagenome (GOLD analysis project Ga0213867, IMG submission 160120) | Coastal seawater microbial communities near Pivers Island, North Carolina, United States - PICO540 | ecosystem: Environmental > Aquatic > Marine > Coastal | place: USA: North Carolina... | reverse complement strand
ATATTCCCGCGAATCATCTCATCGTACATGTACTCGATTTCGGGCGGGGTTGGTGAATCATGGCAATGCTTGTTCCCTCCAAAGAGCTGTCGAATGCGATAAACTATAAAGCTCTCTCTCTCTCTCCCTCTCTTGAGTTGTAGAGCGGAGACGGGAAGAAGTCAACATCTTCGCTAAAGTTTGAAAATCCACTTGTCGATTAATTATTGACCAAAAACATTTTTCAAGTGAAGTATCAATAATCGAATTACTGTCAAGTATCTCAAGTACCAGTTGGCAATTGTTCAAACCAATTTCTCAAAACTCCGGTCGAATAGCATTGCTATGTTCTCGCTGATGACATAGATAGTAGATAGCGCACTTCTTTGTATTTGTTCAAATTCTGGAATGCTTGCTACATGGCGAATATTTTTGTCTATTTTTTGAAGAATTCGTCTAAGCCAATCAAATTGATCCGCTTAACCCTTAGATCCAAGGGTTAAGCGGATGGGTCTGAAAGAGTTAATCGTGAAAATAAAAAGTAAAAACGGTTTCGGGATATCATACGTATATCATTGCCTTTCTTACGTAATTTACTTTGGACTTTGGATACTCTTGTGTCAAACCTCAAACCGAATTCTTGATATCGACTCTCGGCACCTTTCGATGACATTGCACATGTACGTAGATGTTTCGCGCGATGCGCTTGTGACTTGTGACAGCTCTTGTGACCAATTTCCATACTTCTTACCTCATTCATCCCTGTACATGTACCGACGCTTTCCCCTATTTCCGAGCTGAGGTAGATATTGTTTACCGGTATCATGATGACATCTCTTCCTGCTACACAACCAGCACTCTCAAAATATTATTTAATGAAACTCTTGGTCGTAGGATGCTTTGATTGCAAGAGACACGACTTGGTATAACTATGAATCGAGTGCTGAAGAGTGAAGGAAAGACTTCCTTATCATCTGTTGATGCTACAGCGTCCGAGATTCATGAAAACTTTCTTCGGGCGTTGGATATGCTTGGTGAAGAACGACATTTTGTAGCGCGTGACTTGTACAACGAGACTCTGTCCAAGTTTCAATTATTGAGCCAACAATCTACGGGAAATGAAGAAGTGTTGCGTATAGAAAAGTTGTTAAAGGAACGAGAGGGTGAATTTCAAGAGATAATTGTTCTTGCTAACGAATTTGAGCAAGCCCGTAGAAATTTACTAGATAATGATGGATGGTCCTACGCACAGACATACTTTGGTATATCCACTCATTATAGGAATGAGGACGATGGTACACTTTCAGTGAAATTAGATGGAGAACTCACCGGGATTTCCCTTTTTGAAATATTTGCAGTTCTTCATGAAATTGATCTATACAAGACGTGGGTACCATTTTGCAACTTAAGCGAAAAACTTAAATCAATGAGGAGATTGGGTGCAATTGGCTATTCAGTTGGTAGCATTCCTGCGCTTTTCTTTTGGAGGGATTGTGCTTTTCGTGCGATAGCTTGCGATTTAATGAATGAATCATCGTCGCTACTGATATCTGCACACTCAATTGATTCCTATCCTGGCGTTTCATTTCCTGATCCACCAAAAAGACTAGGTGCTGATCGAATGATAGCGAAAAGGTTTGATGCCTTAATTGAAGTCCTGTCACCAACTCAGGCCCGAACTCTTGTTATTGCTAATGTTGACCTTAAACTTGCATTGCCGCAATGGTTCATCGATTTCCTCATGAAGAAGTTTGCAGGTCTGTTATTGTTTACACTATATAAACAAGCTGAGAAAGTGTCACAGAATACAAACTCACAACATTCACATAGAATTAGGGATAATCCATTTTATGCTGAATGGCTTGTTCCAAAATTCGGTGAAGTATGCAGAGACAGAGGCTGGGAGATGCCATTTGTCTCGGCTCTCCAGGTGTTGAAGCACCCACCAGGATCTAATGCGTCAGACACGCTATCAGCTACAAAGAATTCACGATTTTTGTCGCTGAAAACAAAACTTTTGAGAAGGAAATGCAAAGTAAAGACCAATTACGTTGAACCTCTAGTAAAAGATTATTTGCCAGAACAGTTAGCTAGAGCTGAACATTTGATGGAAGTTAGACGAAAACGAATAAAATACTCGACCCTTGAACGTATTCCGGAAAATGATTCTTTTTCTACTGGTGGGTCAAAATATCTCAGTAAAGTCGTTTATTGGCGCGCTTTACTCTTGACATTTTCCGTATTTTTTGGACCTCTGGATGAAGTTTGTAATGATTTTGTTGGGCCCCTTCCTATTTTTTTATATATTCTCCTCATAATTGGGACTTCATCAATTGCTATTCGTATGGTGTCAACAAATGCTTTCGCATATCTTGAAGAAAATGACATCAATATTGTATTTTACGAGGGGAAAAGCTATTTATCTCAAGCAACTACAATAATTGCAGGTCTCTACTCGATTTTCGTGTTCATGAGCTGTTTCTGTTTATTATACATGCGAAGATTACTTTTGAACGCACACGATTTTGAAAATCTTAGAAGTATGGGAGTTGTATCTGAAGTGATTTTGACTGCTAAATCTATTCTCGCCTATTCAATAACCTTTTTCACGATATTCGTGTTTTTCAGTCACATTTTCGTTGTCAAATATTTCAAGAATATAGATGAAGAAAATTGTGAAAATATAAATGAAGAGAATGCTCGTCCAATAAAACATTCTTTAAAGCATGAGTCAATTGAAATGGATACTGTAAGTTTGCTGACTAGTGATCTATAGATTGTTGAAGGAAGCCGAAACTTTTTGTTGAATTTATCGTCATCCTTCTAAGGCGCTCGTATTGTTTGTTTGTGAGCTCCCAAGGATAAGAATATGAATTGGAATTATAATATTTTATCAAAAGTGATTAAGAATGAATATTTACTTAAAAATTATTATTTTTTCATCAACATGCTTGCGTTGTCATTTAATATCGTATATTAAAATATGAACAAGTCATCGAGAAACGCAGATTCTTTTTAACTTCAAAAACTGGTTTGTATAACGATATGTGTATCCTAAGTCGTGTACGCGAGTTATACTTCTCTCTCTCTAGGATGTAGTCAAAACCTTCCACCCAAAGGGTCCCCACTGAGACGCTTATACAGAGGTAGACCATACTTCGAAATATTTGTTATTGTAAATTTATTTTGGTTGATCAAGCCCTAAACATTGTGTTTGGTGCTATTTCTCAAATACGACAAGGCAATATTTCGAAAATCTATAACTTCTATTTTACAGACACAAAAAGCGCTCTCTATGATACATAAACCGCAACTTGTGATTTCTCTCAAACTGCGCCGAGAAAACTATTACGCTTGCTCATTTGTCTATTGAGCGTCACAGGAGAAAAAATAGGGGCCTCCTGAACACTTAGGGGTCTACTTGGGTCCAAATCGATTATGCCTGGATTTTTGTTATCACGTAACATTACTTGCATAACTGCGCTTTTCGATAATCCAACCTCAAGCATCTTAAAATATTTCGCGTATTCTGGATCCTCTTTGAGGATAAAGCCTTTCGCGGTGTTTTTGCTATTACGAATGGGAGTGCCAACTCCAATGGGCACTTTCTCAGTATCAGAAAAAGACTTCTGGATTGAATCAGGTGAGGAACGGTGGGAATTTCTTCTTTGCTTGCTTCGCGCTGATGCAGCAGCAGAAGTCGCAATTTCTTCTGAGGGTGAATCCTGTGAATTTTGTGACTTCTCCCCTACTTTTTCCCTAGCGTTGGAAGCTGCCGCGACCGAAGGGAGAAAGTTGTTGAGAGAATGTTTTTTTGAATCTTTCTTCTTGGACTTTTTCAACGCTGCCGCCGCTGCTGCCGCCGCGATTCCTCCAGCGGGTAGAGGCATTTCCTTGGAGGCTTCCGAATCTTTCTTCTTGGACTTTTTCAACGCTGCCGCCGCTGCTGCCGCCGCAATTCCTCCAGCGGGTAGAGGCATTTCCTTGGAGGCGTTCGAATCTTTCTTCTTGGACTTTTTCAACGCTGCCGCAGCTGCGGCTGCTGCAATACCTCCAGCAGGTAGAGGCATTTCTTTGGAAGCTTCCGAATCTTTCTTCTTGGACTTTTTCAACGCTGCCGCCGCTGCTGCTGCCGCAATTCCTCCAGCGGGTAGAGGCATTTCCTTGGAGGCGTCCGCATCTTTCTTCTTGGACTTTTTCAAAGCTGCCGCCGCCGCTGCGGCTGCCGCAATCCCTCCAGCGGGTAGAGGCATTTCTTTGGAGGCATCCGAATCTTTCTTCTTGGACTTTTTCAGTGCTGCTGCCGCTGCGGCTGCTGCAATACCTCCAGCAGGTGAAGAAATACCATCAGAAACATCAGAATTCTTACTTTTCGACAATGCAGCTGCCGCAGCTGCTGCTGCAATACCATCACCAGCTGGAAAGTTATCTTTAGATTCATCTAGCTTCTTGTTATCGTGATTCTTAGTATTTGCAAGTGTGGAGATTCCTCGTACACATTCACTTATTGGAGGGCCGTCAGAAAAACGGTCCATCTGAATCGATGTTGGGGCGTTAACGGATTTCACACCAGAGAGAACAGTGCTTCCTTTTTGCTCAGGAATATTAGAAGTTGAGTTTTCCTTATTAGCTTGTTCTTTTTGACTTTGCTCCTTCGCTCTCTTTTCCTCGTCCTCTTTTTTCTTTTGCTCCTCTCTCCTTTTCTTCTCCTCCTCTTTCTTTTTCTTTTCTTCTTCTTTTTTCTTCTGCTTTTCTGCAAGTTTCTTTTCTTTCAAAGCTTTAGCCTCTTGTTTGTTGACGAATTCCAGAGCTCTATCAAACTCTATGATAAAACTTGTTAAAGTCCCAAAAAATTCATTCGATGGCATTTTCACGTCTTCGCCAAAGTATCGAAGTGACTTTACCAACTCGCTTTGAACATTTTTAGATTTGTCAAGGGCTTCCTTCATCTTTTGAGACGCTTTCATTGTGAATTCACCTATTTTCGTTTTAACTAAAAATTTATCTTCTGGGGCATCTTCCGGGAGTTTATTGTCACCTTCTAGACGTTTATTAACCTCTCTTGCGTCGTCAAGAGCCGTCTTCTTAGCCTTTTGAAGCTCTTTATTCAAATTATTTAGGTCGCCCATTAACCCATCCATTTGAATTCTTTCCGCATCTTGCACCGACTTGATGTCATCTTTAAAAGTTGTCAATTCTACGTCATTCTTTTTTATAATTTTGATAAGATATTGGAGAACCGTTGTTTTCTTGTCAAAAGCTTTGGCTTCTTGCAATTTTAATAGGGCAGCGAGGGTAAAGCCTTTTGCAAGCTTTCCTGAGCCACCAGTATTTATGTGATTGCCAATCCTGAGAACTAGCGCCATAACTTTACGCAAACGAATAGATTCTCGAACTTCTTTGCAAGCGGACAAGGCAATCTCGATCGGTTTCAAAATCTCTTCGAGCCTCTCGTTATACAAAAATTTAAATGACATTGTCTCAAATTTCGCGGAGGGATTCGTGACTTTGAAGCTTGCGATCATGTATTGCTCGCATGCGCCAAGAAGATCGATTGCCGCGACTTTATCTTCTTTCGAAGATCCCGCTTGGGCAAGATAATTCTTCAAATTTACCGTTTCCTCGTCAGTGGGAAGAAACTCTTTCAGCGCAGCAAGTTGCGTTGAGTCAAAATCACCGGCATCCCTAAATGGCTCAGGTAATTAGAATAAAATACATATTGAGATAGAGTTTGAATGAAAAAGAACTTACATATTGTTGACTCTTTCAGCAACTTCTTGAAACGATACTTTTATTCTTGCTAAAATGATTCCTCCGTTCATTGCACGCTTTCCCTCAATTACTGAAACAGATTTCTTTTTTTCTTCCTTCTTCGATTTTCCTCCAGACTGTTTCTTTTTCTGGGTTGGTTTTCCCTGGTCGGTAAATAGTTCTTCAAATTCTTTTTCGTCAAATTTAAGATCTTTCATTGTTATTTCCCCTTCCGACGTTATCATACCCCATATAGAATCGTTGCCTAAATTTTCCTCGTCAACTGTATTCCAGTAAATCTTTTTGCGTTTTATTTTTTTCTTTGGCTTTGGTTTTGCCGTGACTTTTTTTGTGTTACTAACACCTCTTTGAGACGCAATAGACTTCTCTGGGTCCAAATCCATTATGGAAGGGTCTTTTCCATCGCGAACACAAGCTTGTTTTGCTGCACCCATGGGTAAGCCCCTATTTTAAAACAGTGAATAAGTGAAACAGAATCATAAAAATTCGTGAATAAGGAAAAACCTTACATCTTAACCATCTTGAAATATTTCGAATATTCCGGATCTTCGCGCAGTGGAGGGCCTGATTCAGTATTTGAACCACCAGTCTGAGAAGCGAGCGATTTCTCTGGATCTAAATCCATAATGGCAGGATCCTTTCCATCGCGAACGCATGCTTGCTTTGCTGCTCCCATTGGCAGCCCCCTGGAAAAAAGCATAACTTTAAGAAATTTTGACTAAAATGGTAATATGCGTTCAAATGCACGTTTGTGCACTTACATTTTCAACATTTTAAAGTATTTTGTGTACTCCGGATCTTCACACAACGGTGGACCTGTATCGGCAGTTGCGGATGGACCACCTCCAGTCTGACTTGCAAGTGATTTCTCGGGGTCTAAATCCATAATCGACGGATCCTTACCATCACGAACACACGCTTGTTTAGCTGCACCCATTGGTAAACCCCTAAAAAAAGTTTAGTAAGATTCGAAGAATTATAAGAAGTATGTTTGGTTCGAATTGGCTTACATCTTAAGCATTTTCCAATACTTCGAATACTCTGGATCCTCACGTAATGGAGGACCAGTGTCTACTGAATCCTTGCATCCTCCACCAGTCTGAGAAGCTAAGGATTTCTCTGGATCCAAATCCATCACAGACGGATCCTTTCCATCACGGACACACGCTTGCTTTGCCGCTCCCATAGGTAATCCCCTTTGAAAAAGGAAAACGAATATGTGTAAATATATGAAGATCTTGATTAAAAAATGGCAAAAATTAAATCTTACATTTTAAGCATTTTCCAATATTTTGCGTACTCTGGATCGTCCCGCAAAGGTGGACCTGAATCATTTGATTTAACCCCTTCGGTCTGAGAAGCCAAGGATTTTTCAGGATCCAAGTCCATTACAGACGGATCTTTTCCATCGCGAACACATGCCTGCTTCGCTGCTCCCATCGGTAGACCCCTGACGGTACAAACGCGAAAAGATAAGTTACTCAATGTGCTAAGGTAACAAAATAAACATGGTACTTACATCTTAAGCATTTTCCAGTACTTAGCGTACTCTGGATCGTCGCGCAAAGGGGTTCCTGAATCAACCAAATCGCCCCCTCCAGTCTGGGACTTCAGCGTTTTATCAGGATCTAAATCCATTATAGATGGATCTTTCCCGTCGCGAACGCATGCCTGCTTTGCTGCTCCCATTGGTAGGCCCCTGGTAATTTACATAATAACGTAAACATGAGAAAAATTCGTCGTTAAAGATGAGGCAGAAGTCAGGTAATAGAAAACTCACATCTTCAGCATTTTCCAGTATTTCCCGTATTCTGGACTGTTACGTAGAGTAGGTTCTGCATCACCTTCATCTTGACCTCCCCTTTGCGATTTCAGAGATTTGTCAGGATCCAAGTCCATAACAGTCGGGTCCTTCCCATCTCTGACACACGCTTGCTTTGCAGCTCCCATGGGCAACCCCCTTCAACGAAAGATGTTACAAAGTTAGTAAAATGTCCAAAGCTGAGAAAGAAGCCAACTGACTCACATTTTAAGCATTTTCCAATACTTGGCATATTCTGGGTCATTTCTCAAAATGTCTTCTTTGTTGGAGCTGTTATCGGGATCCTCCTTCTTTTCTTCTACAAATGAGTCTTCTTTATTTTTCACTATCTGTGTCTTCTCATCGATATCCATTTTCTTCCTATCGACATCAGTTTCTTTTTCTCTGCAACACTTGCAAATATACTCAATAGGGTGAGGTTTGACATTAGATTCTTGACTGAGGTTTGGGAGCGCTGGTGGCTGACGGGGATTTGTTCCATCATTATTGGAATTTGAACTTTCTTCGACGTCATCTTTATCGTTGGAAGATTGCTGATTACCTAGATCTGCTAAAGACGAGCCAATAGACTCATCATCTGAAAAAGTTGATTTGGTGTAACGATTGTTCCATCTTTTACTAGCTCTACGCAGAACCTCAACGTCTTTGACATTCAAGAACCCTTCCTCTAGATGACTCGCGTTTTTCCTCATAATTAATGGTAGTTTAGGTATGTACGACAATTTTAAATTTTGTGGCATCATATCGTTCTCGAGGGACGTATTTTCCTTTAACAAAAAGTGTAAATATATAATTTGCGTAACATTGTGCATATCAAGAATTATTCCGAAACTTACAATAAACTTCTCGGCGTATTCATCTGATATAATATTGCGAGTAACGTCACCTTCTTGAGGCTGGTACACACAATTGGCAGGAGGAACTAACGTTGACATATGAGCCGACAAATTCATGTTTAAATTCGCTTTCTTGTTGTAATCTAAACGTGGCAATTGCAGGTTATCCAAAGTATGCAGTAAATTGTTGGCTTGAGTATTTGGAGTTGCAGGAGGAGACAAATGTACTGAAGGAGGGCTTGTTGGTATTATGGGGACATTGGTTGACGTTTTCAATAAATTGTTAACATATTCTTCAAGTTGAATGTTGTTTACTAAATCGGCTAATTGACGTTGTTTTCGTTTGCTTTTCCTCCAATGCCTTTTTGACGACTTGCTCAGTGACTTTGGTGACGATGACTCCGTCGTTGTATCCGAAGATGAACTTATTCCATTGCTAGCTTTCATTACAGAGCGCATCAATTTCCAGCCCTGAATTATGGCGGACTTGCCTTCCAGATAAGATCCATGTTTTTCATCTTCATGTTTTTGTTCGTCGATGGGTATGGATTCATCGTTGACATGATCCGATGAATCATTTACTATTTTATCAAGCATGAGGGTTACGATAAAATTGTTTTGATATTCGTCTCGCAAAGAAACAGGTACATCAACACTAATTTCAAGAAATCCTCGATGTAAAAAGCCTGTACTGTTCGCATATCTCCAAATGACGCTTTGACTTCCAAATTGATTGTTCGTTTCGCCAAATGTACAAACTATAATAAATTCCCCCTGCAATTGTCGGCTAACCGGATAATAAAAACTCATGCCATGTTCGTCAGCAAGTATTCTCGATGTTATTGACTCACTGATTGATTCAAGATCTGAATCATGTCCTAAAATGTGACTATCATAAATGGTCGAACCACAATTAAATATACGAATATGCGGCAAGTGTGCCACAGGTATGCCTTCCATAGCAATACCCTTAAAAAACATTATCCCTGGCTTCTGAGCAACAGAAGGAGGAATAGAGAGTCGACTATGAGGCCATGTACCAACGTCTACCAGCACATCAAAGTTTGAAAAGAATATTTCTAAAGATGGCGGCAGACCATGATCGCTAGAGCTTCCATCGAGCAAAAATGTTGAGCGACGTTTGCTGCAAAATAAACGAAACGCCTCTATTGAATTGCGAATAACGCCAATATACTTTAAATAGCATGCAACTACAATTCCGCTTCTCGTTTTGCCATTCTTACAAAACAAACCTATCACTCGATCGCTTCCAAGCTCAAGAAATGCCTTAATTATATAGCACGCATTTAATATATGAGGCAGGGCCGGTAGATTAGTACAGTAATGATTTTTTGGATTGCGCTCAGATTCCCCACTCAAGTTACTACTGCAATGACTTTTATGACTTGACATGAAAACTTCCGCTACGCTGCTCATTCCATATTCGCGACTGCATGCATTCATCCAACCAAGATCTATTATTTGATATGACAATCCCGAACAAACCGAAGACGAGCATGGAAAGTCAGTGAGATTTAACATAATATATTTTTGATTATGTCGTTGATTCATATATCGCCCAATACACGCAGAACTATGATAACTAAAATTTTGAAATATTGCTTCATGTTCATTCAATTTATCCTGAGGCATCGATATGGGTTGTGACATTGGACTTGGAATACTCACACCACCTGCACTCGTGATAGAACTCGAACAATCTCCACCATCATCTACGTTAGGAAGAGATGAACCGTCATAGCTTTCTTCTTGATGATCACTTGGTTGAGACAGTACTAGAATTTTCGGTGTTATGTACGTCAAATCGACCTCTGTTGGTACACTTGCCTGTTGGGGATTTACAAGTATTTGGTTTGCCAACTGCGACACCTTATGAATAAGATTCTCATGGTAATTGCTATCATGGAGATCATGTTGTTGTTGATCATCACCTTGGTCGTGGTTGGGCTCCTTAAACTTCATCGTGATTCAGACACACACACGCGGTCAATCCGTTTCGCAAAGAGCTGCTGTGTGTGTGCTTATGCTGTTTGCTCTACGAAATACTTCCAGATCGTTACAAATTTCTTAAAGCTGACGTTTCTTGTCGAATTCAAACGAGAAAAATCCTCCAATTGATTGGTAAGAAAAGAGCTCACTCACTACCCTGGATGATACTTCGTTTGGTGAGCCTTCGTTCGTATCGTGTGTCGTGTGGTTTGTTCAAAATATATTTTGGCTTGGGGATGGTTGGTTGTTTCATTCACATACATGTACAACATGGGAGCTAACATGGGGGAGTACATGGAGCGGGATCATCCTCAGTCTTTAATAGTTCATCTCTTACGACTTAAAGTCCCACCATATATGGCATGGGATTGTAGAATTTCTATGTTTGATATAGGTGTTCTTATGTCTTTGGCACGTTATGCGCGGATACAGGGAATGCATGATGCATGCGATATATTCTTGCTCGTAATACATATGTACATGATCAAAGTACGTAGGTGTACGTGTTGTCGTTTTAGCGTTTTTGAATCGTACATCGACTGCGTGGACTTTTCCTCTGCGGCAGGCGGCAGGATGCAGGATTTCTGGCAAGAAAACGAGACACTTTTTACACTGAAAAGAACGATTATCGATATGCAAGCCCCCAATCCCGCCAATACCAACTCCTCTGCTCATTGGCTGATGGGAATATGAGTACATTGTATTTCCACATGTGCTCTTCAAGTATCAGATGGTGGTTGATGTGAATGAGTTCGTATCTACAAAAACTACTAAAATTAACAAACCTGTCAGGAAAAATACTTCTTTTTTATTTTTGAATAAATTTCTTGACGGAAAAGTTGTCCCATGAAACATATATGAAATCAAAAAGAAATTCAAAACCTATTTAGTGTAGTTGCTATGGCGAGATAATGTAAATTGTCGGAAGACTCGGAAATAACCATGATCCATGAATAGCGGGATATAGCTTCAGGCTGTTGTTGTCAAGACGAGGGATAAACTGAGTAAGAATCTAAAAAATGGCACTCGAGTCGAGATGCTTTTCTATACTAAGGTTTTTTTTCGTTCGTCATTGGTGATGTCAAAGCTTTTTCACGATTGGGAAAAACCACGTAACACCCATGATCAATGAACGAATAGTGATTGCGTAATGAGATGCCCCTTGAAAATTTTTTCTTGAATGATCTTTTTGATAATAAAGAGTCCACTTATAAATAAAAAATTGTACCATGATCATTCGTGGTTTTACCACATAACCAACTTTATCGCGTGTCCATTGTTTTTTATTTGCATTTTTTTCATATTCGAATGAACAAAGGCGTTAGCTGTAACATTATCTGTTATCAATGTAATGTGGTTCTGGGTATGACCTAATCATTGAGTGTATGCATTATGTTGTTGGCTTG
>Ga0213867_1001146_pt1 | contig 11834 bp, 7 predicted proteins | sample PICome_12_FD_160120 | JGI IMG/M metagenome (GOLD analysis project Ga0213867, IMG submission 160120) | Coastal seawater microbial communities near Pivers Island, North Carolina, United States - PICO540 | ecosystem: Environmental > Aquatic > Marine > Coastal | place: USA: North Carolina | collected... | reverse complement strand
CCCATGATAGAGGATGAAGATGAAGTGGTTTGAATTTGAAAATTTGTAAATTAATCATTAATATATTGTTGATGAGCATTGTGTGCTTGGAAGTTTGAAAATTGGTTGAAAACTTATAATGTTATGACCCTGAACATAAAACTATCACTAAAACTATCACCGGGCAGGAAAGGGTTAAGTACATTTCCATAGACAAAAACATTAGAGTACCTTCCTATTATTGTATTTAGAACGATTAAGGTATTACTTCATGACTTATCAATAATTAAAAATTATACTGTAAAGAAGGTCCTCAGGTAAGGTCCTCTACAAAGACTTATACTTCTATCCTGGAGCCTGGAGCCTGGAGTACGCATTCAATAGAGAAAATTGAAAATTCTTAATGTAGCACCCTAATTAATTCTTAATGTAGCACCCTCAAAACACTTAAAGAATATGTACCATAAGTAAAACGTAGACATCTCCCAATTAAGAGAAGGTGTGCATCTGTTTAGCACGATTGGGGTATGTCTACTTTTTACTTATGGGTGCTACATTAAGAATTTTCTCTATTTATTACAATATAGCTTTGAATGTTTCGCGACATGTACTATTAAATAATTAATAGATATCATCTTAGTGAGAGGACAGAAACTGGAAGCTCGACAAGTACCTAAAATACATAGTGCAGTACCAGGGTTACTGCAACAGCCAAATAATTACTAATTACCCCAGTACAAAAAATGCGGATTTCTCTCATACAATCTTCAAAATACCATTGTATGCAATGAGTTGCGTGTTATTTTCATTAAGTCATTTATCTCTTCTTTCTAAAGTCAATTTTGATGCTGATTTGCTTGCCTTATGAAAAGACTTGGCTGATTGGAATTCACTTTATCGACGGAAAAGGGGAGAGTTAACAAGACTTCTCAATATTCTTAGCGAATTGGGTTTTGCTACTATTTCATTCGTGCGTCAACGAGTATTTATTTAACAATAGTATCTGCATCATGTCGGGATCTATAAAGTCTGCAATTGTTGAAGGCTTGGAAAGTGTCGTTGGCGAGTTCGTATTGAATATCTCGAAGGAAAATATAAAGCTGAGCGTTTTGCGGGGAAAGTTAAAGTTGGAAAACGTTCAGCTAGATGGCGATGCTATCGGTTCTCTTTTCTTTAAAAATAATGATTTTTGTGTCCTTGATTGTCAGGCGAAGAGTCTAAAGTTCTCTTTGAATTGGAATATGTTGGAGAAGGAGCCGGTTAGGGCTGAACTAAATGGAGTGAATATGTTAGTTGTGCCAATTACGAATTCGTCGCAAATGCCACATGCAATCATGTTGAGAACAAAGTGTAAGCGAAGTGCTTTGGCACGCCTTGAGCGCAACTTTATGGGCGGAAAAATTCCCGGTGAACCGACTTATCTTCGCGGAGATGGCAAGGACAACGATAATAATGTGGAGCGTCATCGAAAGTCGTTTATTACTCGCTTGCGTCAACGGGCCCTCAGTAATGTAGAGTTTGCAATACGAGATATCCACATACGTGTAGAATGTCCGGAAAGCGCTGGATATCTCTTCGCCAATAATTACACAAAAAATACTGCTTTCCAAAAATTTTGCTTTGGTTTGACGATACAAAGTTTTCTGATCAGAACAACTACAGAGCATTGGCAAACAGATATGTCTGAACATAACAAGAAGAAGAGAGAGGCAGAGAAATCGCGCCGGAGCTTAGACGAACGAATGAGTACAGGATCTTCATCAGAAAGTCATTATAAACTGATAGAGTTGAATAAAGTATCGATGTATTGGGATAGTGACCCACTTTCTTTGATTTCGCAGATCCTGTTGATAGGCGAGCATGATTGGAATTCTCCCAAGGAATTAGGGTATATCACAGCTGCAATGAATAATTTGTCGGCTTCTCAACATCCTGGTGAAGCATTTGTGAAGTCTATGTATAAGTACGTTCAGCAACATGATTTTTGAGCAACTTTTTACTTTTCAATTACTAACAGGTTTTTATCAAAAATAGAATGACTGGAAAGAGTCTAAATTTTGGTGATAAAAGGAGTCGTCGCTGGAAACATGATATTTGTTGCAAGCCATTCACTTGTGAAGGCAGGGCGACATTTAGCAGTAACAAAACTCTTGACTTACCATCGTGTTTTCTTGAGATATTACCTTGCGCTCTAGATTGTCGCATAAACTCAGCGCAGTACCATCAGCTAGCGAGCTTACGCAGTATACTTACTTTACGTCAAAGATTTAATAACCTACTTCAGACAAGACCACAATCTCGCCCGTCGCGCAGCAACAGAAAAGCGACACGCGAATGGTGGAGGTATGTAATTGGTTGCGTCGTAACTCGGCCACGGTCGCGACCCTGGCGTGATGTCGTTCGAATAACTCGGGTACGGCCTAGATATATATCACTTGTTTTGAAAAAAATGTTAAACAAATCAGAGGGTTCAGGATTTCACAGAGGATTGTCTAGGGAAGAAAGTAAAGAACTCACGGTCATTGAACGATTTTTACCTTTGGAGGTGCTCAGAGCTTTCCATCTTTTAGCCCTACGTAGAGCGTTTGATGAAGAGATAGCAGAAAGCAATAATGAGCGGAAGCGCCATAGTTACAGTGTCAAGCGAATAAAGAAATTGATTAGAGGTAAGAGTGAACTTGTCCATCGAAAATTGCTCTCCGATCCGTCATCCATCACACAGATAGACGTTGTCGATAGTGAGAATGATAATCAGGAAGAAGTGTTCAACGCCACTTACTTCAAACCAAAGCTTGATATTGATACAAACTCTGAGGGTATTCGCATAAAAATCGATTCCTTTCGCATATCAGCGGGTTTGCTGCGACACCAACATATAGACCCATTCACACTGATCACGGCCGAATTTCGAGGAATCATGCGATCATTTGAGTCTGGTTTGGTGAATGGGACACTAGACATACTGAAATTTGACATAACAGATGAGATGAAATCAGGAGGAAATGGTTCAAATTTAAAGCTTTTGACAGTCGCAAATGATCAAACTCAAATTACAAACATGAAAAACTCAAATGATATAAACGAAATATCAGGTCCAAATGATCAGAATAATCTTAGCGCACCCAACCGAGCAACTGGTACCCTTCCACCCTTCGTCGCTTGTAGAATTTCATTCTTATCTGATCAAAAGTGCGCATCCTGCCATGTTGCTTCCCTCCCTGCGACGTTTATTTGGGGGAAACAGTGCATTGGTGTTTTTGCCGAGACTTTTTTAAACAGTCCGGCCACTAATCTGGAAGACAAGTTTAAACTACAGTTGGCAAAAAGCGCTACACCTCTTGCTCGTAAAGCATTCCATGCGTTTCTGAGCCCGAAGGCTTTAGACGTTAATTTGGATATTGAAGCACCTAAGTTACTCGTTCCTGTTTCTGATAGGCCTGAAGATGGTGCTTTATATTTTGATGCCGGGCACTTGAGAATTATCATGAATAAGGCAGAAAGGCAAATCAATCCTAAATGGACCGCGGAAGCTATGTCAAGTCAAATAAAGTTTCTTTCTCTATTCAATCCATTTGAAAATCTCCAGGTAGCATCTATTCCAATTTTGTTACCCTTTCGTGTTAAAATGTCGGCTGATGTATCAGCAGAAGTGGGTTCGCATTCTGTCCCCGAAAGAGAGATTGAAAATTTGACGACAAGTACGAGGATTGATATCGTTATTGGGGAAATGTCTATTAATTTGGTCGACGTTGACGAAGTTGCCAAAGCAATTGGTCGTATTTACGCTTCGTTTGTGAAAAATAGGTTGAAGAAAGATAACAAAAACTGTACTAATAAGAGTCGCGAGGGAAAACAGCTGTCTCTCCTTTTTGAGGAAAAATTCGAAAGCAAACTTTTCGTAAGGATAAATATCCCAGCTATCGAGATGTCAGTGAATGGTGTAAACACTAGTCTGTCAAATTTTTATCAACGGAAAACGTATTGTGTCGTATTTACGGGTATCAATTTTGATATGGAAAAGGATAATCAGACCAAAGCAGAAATTATATTAAAGGATCTGTCCATAGTTCAGGGTAAAGGTAGCGAGAAAGAAATGTCGAACTTACCGATGGAAAGATGGCGTATAGTTGTTTCGAGCTGCATGGAAATTCCTATGAACAGCTCAGACATTGACCAACAAAATAGCATAAATGTTTCAAATGTTGACCTTTTTCTATCCCCTGATAGAAAACATGGAATATCGTTGGATAGCTCATTTATTTCGTATACCCATGACGAAACAGAAGGTCAATTTAGTAAAAACGTCGCGGAAATTAAATATCTTCATGATGGATATGTTGATGAAATTGAAGTCGATATTAAGCAACTTGTAGTGCGCGCAACGCCGACATCCTTGAGTGATTGCTTTCATGGCATTCGTCGTATTGGAGAAGTCATCAGAATAATGGGTAAAGAGATGGAACGAAAAGTTCACGAAGGAAGGCGCAGAGCTCGTAGCAAGGCGAACAGGGTGAAACACAGAAAGAAAGAGGAGAAGTTAGATGCTTCTAAGGACTCAAGTTTGATTCTTAAAGTCATCGCGAAGACGACTGTGTTGGCAGGGCGTCCAATCGTTGAAAAAATGGAGAGTCGAAGTAGAGGTTCCTCGTCTGCTGTAGTTGTACAGTCGTCTTGTGATTTCTTGCTAATGTTCCAATCAATCGAAAATGTAGACGGAAGCGGTAGTAGAACTATTCATATCAGCATTGACGATTTGGTATCATCAATTGTAAATAAATTTGACCCTTCACCCAGGTCGGAAGTTACACCAATCCTTGGTCCAATTTCTGCCGAATTGAGAGCTGTCTATGGTACAGTACTCTTGGGTACTATAATCTCAAAAGATTTTTCATTTGATTGCGATACTATTCAAGCATGTTTTTCGAACGAAGACTTCTATGTAGTCCGCAACATATACTGCAAGATGATGGAACGTCTCCGTAGGTCGAAAAATCGTTCAAAATCTTCAAGCCCCCAATCAGGATTTTTATATCAGCAATCCAGAGGAAGTGGAGTCGCCACTAACCTTCGATTTGAAATTCAAACATGTAAACTTATTTTTATGCGAAAAAATATTATTTCAAAGAAATCGTTGCCATTTTTGGATATTAGAGTATCACCTGTTAAAGGGAGATTTCAGGGTTGTGTATCAGCGATGTCTGGCGAGATGAACGTCATTCTGGCGATAAACTATTTTAACGAAGCTCAAAAGTGTGATTGGGAACACATAATCGAACCCGTTCCTTTTGTTGCAGCATTGGACCAGATGCCAAACGAGGTTACTTTCAATGTGGCATCCCCTGAAAGCATCTGTTTGAACGTGACAAGTCAATTTCTAAACGACTTCTCTCAAGTAGATGTCGAACTTTTCTTTAAACGGCCTTTTGAAGGGAAGGACGATATAAGTTTTTCAATCTTTGATAGTGTTTGTATGCGACGAGAAGATGAAAGAACGTCCATTACGCTTTCAAACCGGACAGGAGAACGCCTTAACTTTCGATTTAAGTCCTCATTCGAGCAAAATTGGCTTGACGGAACAGAACATTGTTCTACACGATCATTCGAAATAGGACTCAACGAAGAGATTGAAATATGTGATTTCTTGGATGAAATGGAACTAGAATCACTTTTTGACAGTACGATGAACAACCAATGTCCAACTTTAATTATGAATTTATCAAAGGATGGAATTGAAAAAGGCCGTTCACACATTTCAGTTTTGCCAATATTTTCGTCAGATGCGTATAGCAAATTGTACAAGCTAACCTCTTTGCGTGAAGAGAGTAGGGATGGTTTATATGAGCCGGTTGTGGAATGGTGCATGCAGAACCAGAGACTCAGAGCTAGCACTCAGGATGTTTACGCGCTTCAGAAGGGCGATGATTTGTTGTCTTCCATTGTTTGGAGCCCTGGTGATTATTTCTTCGCTAAAGAGTACTACCGTGATAATAATGATTGTATAAGCTTTTCAATTGATGAATTTGAGGACGATTCTGATTCAATAGCTCCAACCTCAAAAGGAAATTGGCTCCCTCCAGACGAGATAACTGATGCACCTGAGTGGACAGATATGACGTGCATACTACGAATGGAGAGAGATGGAGTAATGCTACCTGATACTGATGTAAGTTTACATGACTATTCTTCCTTTAATTCTTTTAACTCAAGATTAGAAATTAGTGGATTTGGTGTAACGAATGGAGCGTGAATATTTGTGGCGAGGTGGGTATAAACACAGACTCAGACGGATTTGAATATCAGTATGATTTTAGTTCCTTCAGCAAAAGTCGAAGAGGCTATAAACGCGGGGATATGTGCCGACGGCGAAGATGGACTCGTACGCGAATGATAATGCCGCCTGATTTTGATGATCCGAGTCGCCCTCTATATTTTGTTTGGGAAATCAATCCGGACGATAGTGGCACAATATCTATTTGCTGTCGTAGCCATGTTCTTTTATTGAATAATACAGATATAGATCTTCATTTTTTTATGTATTGTCCATCTTGGGAAGATGATAAATATGTCGGCCAGGCAAAAGCGCGACAGGACTGTGCAGTGCCGATTTTGTATGCGTCCGGGACCCATTTACGACTAGCGGTGAAAAAAGAAGCCGACAAATCGATTCAAATAGGAGATCGTCCTGAAAACTCATTTCTATTCACAGAAAGAATAATGATACTTCCAACAAGTTATGTATCATCTAATATTATCCGATCGTCCATTTGTGGCAATAAGAGTAAAAGCGATACTCGGCCACTGCATGTATTGACTCGTCTCGAATGTGAAAATGGGATTGTTCGTATTCATGTAAATCCAGTTATCCATATTTTTAATCTTGCACCATGTGCTATACAATGCCAGTTTGGTGAAGCTATACCTGAACACAAGGAACCATGTAACAGGGGAGCTGGTATGCGTGGGAGAGGGAGATTGCAAATTGAAAGTTCTGAAGATGCTAGAATAAATACGGTTGATCCTTGTGCAAAGCCTCATCTGCAGTTGAGAGTAGCAGGATATAAATGGTCCCAATGGCATCGTATTGTTAATAGAAAGTCGAATTCGGAGTCATGGATACCCCCGGAGATCGAAAGTAGGGTCGAATTTGATTCCAGCATAGAAAATATGGATCACGTTGGAGAATATAAAGCTGTTGTACATTTTGAACGGTTGGGGGGAGGAGATCCTTTGCATTTAATTATGAGTGTAGAAGAAGGTCATTGCCCAATTATTCGGATTTACGCTCAGTATTGGGTTGTCAACAAAACAGGTTTGGGATTACGATTTTGTGAAGGAATTTCGCTTCTGGGTAGCGGAGCAGGAAGTACATCGAGACGAAGTTACGCTGTCATGCAAGAATCCCTTGAATTAAAAGATGACCTTCGTTTGTCTGGACATGAATGGTCTATCGGTATGTCAGGGATGAGCTTATTCTTTTCGCAAAAGCAAAAGTTTTCTTTTAGAGTAGAGTGCATTGGTGATGACTCAGTTATTTCCAGTTGGTCAAATGCTATGGATGCTTCCAATGTAATTCCAAAGACAGTTGTTTCACTTGAGGAAGATGGCGGGTCCCAATTATTTGAATTCGCCGTGGATATTGCTTTATGCCCGGGGACGTTTTCACGAAGTAAGATGATTACAATACACCCAAGATACATGATTGTAAATTTGCTTGACATGGGCCTTCGTGTTTCGCAATATGGTTGTGCAAGGAAAGAACGATTTATTCAAAAGCAAACTTCTCTCCCTTTTCATTGGACGGAGTCCTCCTTACCTCCCCAAATTCGTATATCTTCAGGACTTCGATTAGATAATAAAAGTTGGTCAAATGGCTGTATTCAACTTGATCAGATCGGAATCACTGCTATTCGACTTCCTACGAAATCAGGTTTCATCACGGTTCAAGCTGAAGTTCGATTGGCCGCCAAAGATCAATATTGCGCCGTAGTTCTAGCTTTATGGACAACACATGCTAGCGCAAATCCACTTTACATTATAAGAAACAAAAGTTCAGAGACAATTTTGTGTTCGCAGTATCTGGACGAAATGTCCGATAATGAAAAGAACGGAAATCAAATAGAGAAGCGACAATTTAAGTCGTCTGTTTTTTGGTGGACTGTGCCAGCTGATGAAGTCGTTTGCTTCGGGCTAGAAGATCCCCAACGCCCTCACATACTTGACTGGTATGTTCAGCAGTCGGTTCATATTGGAAGAAAAGAAGACCAGAGTTTAATGGTCAACATTGATTCCATGGGATCTCAAAAATATCTTGTGCTCTCTAATGAAAGGAAAATTTGTTGTCAAATCAAAGCCGAACGATCTACAAAAGTAATTGAATTTACAGAAATAACCAGCGAAAACACGGAAAACAATGAAGAAAGTGATGAATGCATTGAAGTATACTTCAAACTAGACTTACCAGGATTGTCAATAAGTCTGATTGAAAATGAAATAACTCCGAGAGAAATAATCTATACTTCTTTGAGTGGTTTTGTGCTTACTTTAGAGCAGGGTCATGATGGACGCCATGCCGTTGAAGTAATGCTTGATTTCATGCAAATTGATAATCATATAAAAGAATGTAGCAGTCCTGTGATGGTACGTGTGATGCTTCTTTATAGAATGGTGTTCTTGAGATAGCTCAAATTTATAATTGTGCAAGCTCTTTTGTCCTAACGACGACGATAATGAGCCTTTCATACATATTGTTGCTCTACGACGTTTGCAAAACCATTCAAATTCGTATTATTTTAGCTATGCGGCGTTGCGAATTCTTGATATTGAATTGTTTCTTGACGGAAGGTTCGTGTTTTTGATATAAAAAAAGTTAAAACTCTAATGTTCTGAGAGCAAAATCTGATTCATTTGTGTTTTTAAAAGATCGGCAGAAGTAATGGCTGAATTTCTTCAGCCAATACGAGCACAAACTCAAAAAAAGAACGAAGCAATAAATGATCCAAGTAGATGGTTAAAAAAATTCACAAGAAAAATGTCTTTGACTTTTGAGAATAATAATGTGAAAGCGAAAAGAAGCGTGGAAGAAATGGCGTTGAAAGCTAATTCTGGAAGGATATACTTTGAAAGGCTGCTGTTGCATCCTTTAAGATTGTCTCTTACTTTTACACAGGCACCAATTCAGTGGACTTCTGTTACTGAGGGCCTTGCGGTGTTTCAACTTATAAAATCTATGGCAAGCATCACAGACGCACCGCTTACTTTTACATCGTTTGCAGTAGACCACGCGTTTGAGGCGCCGCAGGCATTGACTCCAATAATTTCTGCACATTATACTTCTCAACTCACAAACCAAATTTTTGCTCTCCTAGGGTCGCTGACAATTTTAAGGTTAGTTCATAAGGCATTGAATAATTTATCTGTCCGATATTTCATATCCTTACTGAATTGTATTCAAATTAAATTTGTTGTTCGTAACAAGACCGGGCGGTGACTTTTTGACCAACGTTGGAAATGGAGTTAAAGATTTCTTTTACGAACCCATCAACGGATTGATGCATAGCCCCCGTCATTTTGTGGAAGGTCTTGAAATTGGAACGCAAAGTCTAGCAAGGAATTTAGTTCTTGGTATAAGCCAGAGCGCTGCGAATGTGACAGAAGTAGTAAATTCAAATCTTACCAGTTTGACCGACCGAAACTTTATAGAAGAACGAAAAGCGCATAGGAAAATGTTGGCGGAAATCATAAACCGAAGCACCGGTAATAGGAGTCTTAGTGAATCTTTTGCGTATGCTGGTAGTAGCTTGGTTTTAGGGTTCAAATCAGGAGCAAAAGGTATAATCGAGCATCCATCACACTACGCATCTAGACGTGGGACCGTCGGATTTTTGCAGGGGATGGGTCAAGGTTTAGTAGGTGCAATCGTAAAACCAGTAATCGGACTTGGTGACGCAGCAGGTAACTTCGTGTCGAATCTCGTTTGACAAAATTTTGTCATTGCTTTCCTTTACTTCTCTTACACTTTTTCAGTGTTGGTTATGCAGCATGTATCAGATGCCGCTAGTGAAAAGATGCCGATTGTAAGGACTCAGAGGCGCCTACGACGTGCGTTACCAATTACAACATCCCTTAAGAATCGTCAGGCTGCTACTCTTATTCCATATGAAGACGATGCAGCAATGGCACAAAAAATTATTACATCTGGTGATAATGTAGATGATGTATATCTTGGACATATCAAGGTTCAATCAGATGTAATCATCGCAAGGTGAGTCAAGAGACTATTTCGACCTGAATATAAGAATTTACCGCACTTAATCCCCGCAATAAAGTGAAAAACGACTGTGGATTGTTACTATAAAATCTAAAACATCCAGATGTTTGTCTTGGGAAGAAATATCGCATTTTTCAATGAGAGAAAGCGGCGGGGTCGAAGTATGTTTTTTTAGCTCGAAGGGAGTGAAATCATTTATTCTTCATGCTGCAGGTGGATTGGAGCTAGCAAATATCTATCACCTTTTATCTCTTCGTATGGATAAAATGGTGAGTAAAAATTTTCTGTATCATAAGAATGTCCCAGAGTTTCTCATATACTTGTCAAGGCGAATTCTCCCGTGGGAAAGGACGCCATTGACCATGATAGTATGTACGTCAACTGCAGATTGAAGGATATATCGACACTAAATCTACCTGGGTTCAATAATGAGCTAAGGTCGCATTTATTCGGATCCGTGAATAAGAAGTCGCGGTGGATACGGTTGCGTTCACGCGAGGACACTGATGTGATAGAGCATTGCTTTAATAGAGTAAAATCCCTTGGAAATGAATTGGAAGACTTTTTCCTGGGCTTGGATACGGAAGCATGGTTCCTTGTAGATGCGTGGTGGGTATTTAAATTACAATTTTTGTGTCAGACAATTTATTGTTCTGACTCTTTTGGATGCTCGCCTTCCATTAGGTCCCAAGTTTACACTGGATTAAATTCAAGGCGGCGAGTTGTGGTAGGAATCATAAATGGGACTGGAACAGATATTCAAATCAAGCAATCCAGAGTAGAGGAAGGAGGGTCACCATGTTATATCATACCAGGTATAGACTACGATCATGATCAGTCAATTTTGAAGCCTGGAGGAGGGATGTTACTGTTTGCTTGGGGAAGTCCACCTAGCTTCAACAACGCAGGGAAAGTTCATATTAATCTTGAAACGAACGCCTTTCTCCTCGAGATATCCGATAGGATCAGCGAAAGTTCTAAAGCACTACCTTTCCCAGGATATCAAGTCAAAATTCTTGAGAAGAGTTTCGACGAAAACGGATGGTGGGCAAAATTTTGGTTATTAGTAAAGAAAACGACATGATTCGACAAAAACAAACAATTAGTTAATTATTCTGTGTACTTTATTGGTATTCTTAGACTGTAGAAATATGTACAAAAACGAAAAATTCTTCTAGCCTTGTTCAAATGTTGTATTAAGAGAGCGACACCGTGTGTTTCTTCCACAGAAATGATTGAAAAGAGAGACTAATAAGACGGAAGTGATCTTCAACCACATACAATCTTCAGTCATAAAGTCGCTAAACCTTTTCTGTCGCTAGTTTTTTGGAATCACGCTTTGCGTTAATTTAATTTGGCGAGTACTTGGAATGTAGTATCGAGTTTTTTCCTCTCTTCACGACGCTCATACGAACCTTCAAACTCCTCTTCCGAACCTGTATCGGATGAAGAGGATGAGTTATAATTACAAAGTGATTTATACCTGGGTACAAGAGTAGAAGTCAATACCGGTACCGATAATAAAAGGATACAGTTCAAAATATATATATACCGGTATATATATATATATATATATATATATTTCATG
>Ga0213867_1001145_pt1 | contig 11835 bp, 13 predicted proteins | sample PICome_12_FD_160120 | JGI IMG/M metagenome (GOLD analysis project Ga0213867, IMG submission 160120) | Coastal seawater microbial communities near Pivers Island, North Carolina, United States - PICO540 | ecosystem: Environmental > Aquatic > Marine > Coastal | place: USA: North Carolina... | reverse complement strand
CCTGTCCTCCTCCTCCTCCACTGGCAGCAGCAGCAGAAACAATGCTAGATTTATTAAGAAACATCCTTACAGCTCGTCCCTTGCCAACGTGAATAACCGGAATCGCATCGTATTAAATGCCAATGTCGTCGCTGCAGCCGAAGATACAGAAATGACGGAGCCTCAAGAAGTGTTTCGTACGGATTATGCTCCCTTACCGTACATCGTGAAGGAGACTAAGTTAACGTTTCATATACACGAAGGTGCCACTCGGGTAATGGCCGAGATGGAAATTGTATCGAATCCCAAGTTAGTAGAAGAGGAGAAGGAGGATGAGTGTGTCACTGGCAAGGAATTGGTGTTGGATGGTGAGGAAGAAGCGGTCAAGTTGTTGTCCATTCGAATGAATGGTGTAGAACTTGTGCCAGAGGAAGATTATGTGTTGTCACCCGGTAAGTTGACGTTGAAGGCGCATGTGTTCGGTGGGTTGGCGAAGGGTGAGAATGTGACGTTGCAGACGGAGGTAGAGATTGTACCCGAGGAGAATACTCAATTGAGTGGAATGTATAAGAGTGGAGATATGTATTGTAGCCAGTGTGAAGCCATGGGGTTTCGTAGAATCACGTATTATCCGGACAGGCCAGATAATATGTCAATGTTTACTTCCGTACGGATCGAAGCAGATAAGGAAAAATATCCTGTGTTGCTTTCGAATGGTAATCTCATTGGGTAAGTCTAGTTGTGTGTATGTATGTGTGCCGTGAGTATTGCGTACTCTATTTGGAAATACGCAGTATTCTATTGAATATCAATATCATTCATTGCTCAGCTAACAATGGGTGTTGATTCTTCCCACTTCGTGTTCATACTCTGATTTACCAGAGAAGGAGATCTGGGAAACGGACGACATTATGCAGTATGGGAAGATCCGTTTCCTAAACCTTCTTACCTGTTCGCTATTGTGGCTGGAAATCTGGCGAAAATCACAGACCAGTACGTAACCAAATCTGGCAAACGAGTGACGCTGCAGATATATACTGAACATTCAACGCCTATAGATCAGTTAGATTATGCTATGGAAAGCCTCATAAAATCTATGAAATGGGATGAAGACGTATACAATTTAGAGTACGACTTAGATCTATTCAACATAGTTGCCGTTGGAGATTTTAACATGGGTGCGATGGAGAACAAAGGTTTGAATATCTTTAATACAGCATATGTGCTTGCCTCGCCTCAGACTGCGACTGATGGCGATTACATGCGCGTCGAAGGGGTAATTGGACATGAGTATTTTCACAACTGGACTGGTAATCGCGTAACGTGTCGCGATTGGTTCCAATTGACGTTGAAGGAAGGTTTGACGGTATTTCGCGACCAGGAGTTTTCGAGTGATATGAACTCTCGAGCTGTCAAGCGTATCGAGGTAAGGATTATTTTAATGCACCCTTCAAATTTGAATGAAACTTTGAAATTTCACTGCTAATTATCTACGCACTTCGAATTAATTTGGGCCAATCTATGTCTTTCGAACAAAGGATGTGCGGGGACTTCGTGGACGTCAATTTGCTGAAGATGCTGGACCGTTGAGTCATCCCATTCGTCCCGATTCGTACATTTCTATGGACAACTTTTACACTGCGACCGTGTACTCTAAGGGTGCAGAAGTAATTAGAATGTATCAGACCATTCTTGGCGTCGAAGGGTTCAAGAAAGGCATGGAGCTTTACTTTGAACGCCACGACGGAGATGCTGTCACTTGTGATGACTTCTTAGCTGCGATGAGTGATGCGAATACATACGATTTGAGCCAGTTTAGCCGATGGTATAATACAAATGGAACGCCGACGGTGTCCTACTCCTACAAAATTAATGCAGAAACGAAAAAATTTGAGTTGACACTGAGTCAGACAACTTCTTCTGGGAAACCACTGCATATTCCTATCAAATTTGGTTTATTATCCAAAGGTTCCAAACAAGAAATTGTGGAGACTCAAACATTACACCTTAAGGACTTATCTCAAACGTTTGAATTCTCAGTCGAAGACGAGTTGGAAGGTGTTGTCCCAAGTCTTTTGCGTGAATTCAGTGCACCCGTGAAACTCGTTGCTGATTCTGATAAACTGTCTAATGATTTGATAATAGCGGATTTGGCTTACCTAGCTGCGAACGATACGGATGGATTCAATAAATGGGAAGCAGCACAGGGAATATATACAAAGTTTATTTTTGAGAAGTTATTGCCCGGTGGCGATGACACAGATCTTTCGAAGTTTAGCTTGGAAGCCTTTGGACGCACATTGAAGGATAAATCCAGCTTAGAGAAAGACTGTGCAATTATGGCGTATGCCTTGACTTTGCCAAGCGAAGCGGGATTGAGTGAAGACTTTCTTACTACTTTTGATACCAAGTTGGATCCCGTGGCGATTCGCAAAGCGCGTGGCGTCGTGAAAGAATTATTCGCACGTTCGTACTATGATGAGATAATGGACATCTACAATATTTTGACGTTGAAGATGAATGAAGAGGAAGAACTCAAGGTCGATGCCGAATCGATTGGTCGTAGATCATTACGCAATGTGTTATTAGATTACTTATGTGCAGTCAAGACAACTCCCGAGGAACTCTCTACAGCCGCAAAGGTTGCGTACAGCCAATTTGAGACATCCAACGGGATGACGGACAAACTAGCTGCGCTTGGTGCACTTGTAAATTTGGATTGTGATGAAAGGCAACATGCGCTTGAGCAGTTTTATGTGGACGCCGATGGCGACGCTCTCGTCTTAAATAAATGGTTTTCAGTGCAAGCTTTGGCTAATGTTGACGATGTTTTAGATCGCGTGAAAGCATTGACGAAGCATCCGGACTTTACTCTTGCGAACCCAAATAGATGTCGAAGTTTAATTTCGGCGTTTACGATGAATGCGGCAAAATATCACGCAGAGGATGGAGAGGGATACAAATTTCTAGGTGAGATCCTCACTGAGCTAGATAAGTTGAATCCTCAGATTTCTAGTCGAATGGCCAGTAGTTTGATTCAATGGCGCAGGTACGATTGCAATCGAGCAAATATGATGAAGAAGGAGTTGGAAAAGCTAAGAAACATGGAAAAGATTAGTTCAGATTTGTTTGAGGTGGTTTCACGCGGTCTGAACTAGAGATTCTATCGACGTTTTTGATCTGTTACGCACCTTTCATTGTACGTACGGTCAGAGATGTTTCATACCAAAATTTAAAAATACAAAACATCTTTAAGAACGACTATTGTTTTTCGTAAACTAGTTCTGGTCAGTTTCAGGTCATTTCAATACGTGTTTTGACGAAGCCGATTCTATGCAATTACTTCGAAACTCAATCTTGTCTGTTGATTTATATAAGTTTCACACATATTTGCATCTCTTTCATAGGGTTCCTAATGTCAGCGAACTTTTTTGCTCAATTTGATTATTTGTTGCGAGTTCATATTGAACTCGCAACTCAACAAGAGACGACGATAAAATTAAAGAAGCTATTAACTTTGGTTTGATATCTGATACAGTAATTTTTTATTCATAATTTTGTGTTGTGTTGTGTTGTGTTGTGGTGACATTGAACGTGCACATTTGAAATCATCATCGTCCGTAAGTGATGCGGTATGCGCATGCATACGTACGTACGAGATGAATTTGTTCGGTCCCTTCGAATAGATCTTATCTCCTGTAAGTCTATTTGCACTCACTCACGTTCATCAATCTACGTTAGATCCACACAACTCCAGATCTTTTGGCAGTTTCTTAGCTGGTCAGAGCAGTCCTCATGGGCAAAACCTTCGACTAGGGATAAAACCATAACATTGCAATCAACGACTGCGACACTTCACATTATTATGTGAATCTCTCTAACAAAATTTTCTTCTAGCTATAGTTAATAAATTTGTGAATAAGTCAGTTAAATTCTTCCTTCTTCCTTTGTCCTTGCTTGGCGATACGGACGGTACTTGCAACTACTGCCTCACGGCACCTATGTTAAGCGATGGAATGATTTTACTTTTTAAAAGTTGACTCCGGGATTTGTGTATTCTTTGTCACGGATTATTAGCTGGATCGTCCACCGGATTACCGAACATCTTCAGTTCATATCTAAGACTTTCAATCATTTCGACTGTCATATTCACGGTATAGAACTCAGCCCCAAATGTCCTTGCCACTACCGTGGCTTGCAATTTACTATACCAATAAATTGTTGCCTTATTTATGAAGGTCAGAATTCTTGTTTGGCATTTTATCCCTGAAGTTTCCTCCATGGTTAGCATCAACAAAGCATGTGATTACAACACCATGTTTCGTCGCTTCTAGCGTATTGGGAGGTATTGCCTCCTTCGCGTCTCTGTAGAAATCGAGCCAGTCATCGCTATTGAGACCGTATGTAACGCCCATTGGAATCACCCCAGCTCGCAGCCATAAGGTTGCCGAACTAGCCTTCGACGCTCGTAGCCAGCAGCCTTCCTGCTCCAACATAACGATGACAACCAGCTTTATATCTACCTCCAACTCGATCGCACCACTGGTTGGGGTAACCTTCCTATGCAAAGGGGAACTCCGCCACAACGAACATGTCATGGTCGAGTTCGAAGATACTTATTGGAATCTGACCGCAGCGGTGAGCACTGGTGACGACGCAACCATGCATTGCCGCCGACGCCGACGCCTAAGTCCTTGGCCCATTCAATGCTGGTGACATAAGCACGGTACAATACCGTGCCCGCTACACTGTTGTTGTACCATCTTTCCCCGAATTTATGCCTCTTTTCCTGACCGCACCACTCCCGCCACGGTAAGCCTGGGAACTAGTTCACGCGCACATGTGCGAGTTTACCGAGTAAAGCCAGTAGACACTGGGCCACGGCATTAAGATTATTGATCCGACAATACGATCAAGCTTGGTTCTTTATAAAACTCACTCGTGCCGATAATGAATTCAAGGAGACTTTAGAGGATAATGTCGAACGGTTACCCGGTATGCCCGAGGTAAATGGCTGCGGAAGTGACGAACATGTCCCAAAAGTGGAGAGAAATAATCGAGTGAGTGAGGGAATATTTGAAATCCAGTGCAATCGGTGGCCATTTAAGGTCTCACCGCGAATTATGAGTCGCCACCTTGCAAGGCGAGCATGTCACAGTATTAGCATTTTCTCGAATAAAAAGGAAATTTCGTAAATCGTCCGTATACCATATTGAACAGATATAAGTTAAGCGTCAAGACGGAGTGTCAACATGAGACGGGGAGTTTGTCAATTGGTTTTAAGATAACAAAGAGAAAACGAACACGCCTATGCCAAGGGAAATAAAATGTAATGATCTAAATCAAACAAAAGATTTGCAAAAAGGACACGAAGTAATGATATCCGAACTGGACAATTAATCAATAGATCCGTCATCAAGGCGTCTCCAATGCCTACCTGGGCAATAACAAGCGTAGAAGACATAGGTATCGCTCAAGAAATGAAGTCCTTGCAGTTCTTCAATCGAAAGAAAGAGAAAGTTTTATTCAATAATCCTGATAATGAGCGAGGAGGTTATTGGGATGAAGATATAGATGATGAAGAAGATGAAAATGTAGAGAGGAACTCAATGATCCGGATCCAAATGAATTATTGGTAGAAACTAGCGGTATTAAATAATCAAGGGTGGAAGAAAAAGAAAAGAAGATGTAGTAATTGAAAGTGAAAATAATTCAGATAATAATAATTATAGTAATTTTGGGAATGAGAAGATTTATTTTAATTCAGAAAATGAACATGATGATCGAGAAGACGAATAAATTGTGGCAGAAGATAATAGCGATAGTAATGACGAAGATGAAAGTGATCCTGGAAAAGAACCGACCCATTGAGGAATATGAATACAGGTTAGAGTTACACGAATATCAAAACACGTGTAACAGCTTAAAAATCAAAAAAGAAGACCAAAAGAGTCCAGTTTATTGCCGGAGATTTCACCAGAACGAAAGAAGTAAAATACAACTACTTCACTCAGGGCTTTATAAGTGACAGGCATCACGAGTATAACAGTGCAAGTGCAGGAGTGATTGGATAGTACATCAGTGACATCAAATTGTAAGAGAAGGATGAGTTTTATTCAATAATTTAGTATGAGAAAAGGATTGAAAGCATTTGATAGAGAAATTGGTATAGAAGAATATGGCGAAGGAAATAGAGAAGTTGCACCAACGCAATTGTTTCAAACCAATCAATGTATGCAGTATGACTGATGGGGAGAAAGCGAGAGTGAGGATGCAATTATGCTGCTGGCACAAAAGACAGCGAAATTGAATTAAAATCGAGACTAGTATACAATGGAAAACTAACTCGCAAGTGGCTTTCTAGTGAGGAAACAGCGAGTTCAACAGTGTCCCTAGAGAGCATTAATTTGACCTTCGCGATCAATGCTCGTGAAGAGCGTGATGTAATGATAGCGTATGTACCGAATGCATTCGTACAAACATTGATACCATCCGAGTTATTGGAAGAAATTAATACGATTATCATTTAAATTAAGGGAGTTCGAGTAGATATATTGTATATTCTGGATCCGTTGGGATATGAGGAATATAACAGCAATGACACCAGCATGTAATGATTTGATGAGCAGAGACGATGATGCAGGAAAGAAAGGAACAGTATCACAATATTGTGCAAAAAGTGATTTTTAGGTCAAAACATCAAGGCCAGACATCAGCCTGCTGTCGCTGTGTTAGCGACGAGAGTGAGGGAGCTAAATGAATTTAACTGGAACAAAATCGTGTTTTAATTAAAGTTTCTGAACAAGGCAGAAGTGTTTAACTTTCCGAGTGAATATGTTAAATATATTGAAATGGTATGTTGATGTGTCGTTTGCAATACATCCGGATTTCAAAAGCCACACAGATGGTTTATTAGCTATGGGTCATGGCAGTAATATCTATGTCTAGGAAGCAGAAGTTGAATACAAGGAACCCATGTGAGGTTGAACTTGTCGGAGCAGATGACATGTCAGTTCTTATATTATTGACAAAGTTGTTCCTGGAAGAACTCGGGTACATTATGACAGGATAACAAAGCAGCTATTCGTCTAGAAACGAATGGGAGGAAGAGTGTTGGAAGAAGAAATAGAGCGATCAATGTTAGATATTTGTTGTTGCAAATCAAATTGCAAGGGGAAATGTAGAAGTGGAGTATTGTTGTACTAATGAGATTAGCGGAAATTCATGACCAAACCTTTACTAGGTAGTAAGTTTCAAAAATGACAAAAACTGGAACTAGAACATGTGAGCGCAGCGACGCATCACTTTAGTGGTGTCTTACCACAAAAATTTTGAGATTACATAATCTCGGTAAATTTTTGTCTTTACACACACTCACACGCACTCTTAACGCGACCATATACTTTTCGATATGATTCGACAGCAGCAACATCATTACATCGGAATTATACCATTCAAAGCACATTGTACTCCTCGCACAAAAGTTTACTACATGAAATAATACAATTATTGCACACAAACAAACAGTTTACGCGTCCTAAAATGTATCTTACATCTCTCGTTATACTGCGTTGTTGTATAAAATGGGTCCTGTTAGTCTGTAGAACTCCATCGGTGAGACCGCTTTGGTTAACACAACACTAGGATTCTCAGTGCCGTCAATGTACTCAGCCTAACGTAACCTACAGCAACTGCCTCTCTTGCCTTATGAAACGCGACAGAATTATGTTTCTTCTTGATAGAGCTCGAATGTAGTTGGATATTGACGATCACAGAGTTGTTATTGAGTGGAGTACTTTTCCACATCCATTCCAATCATGCGTAGTTTATATCAGAGTTCCAAAAAGATTCTCAATGGCAATCTTCATCGCTACCAGTTCGCTTCCACGGTATTCTAACGCTTGGAATAGAAAAAGGTTAGAGCATTTCCCAGTAAAATCAATACTCCTGACAGACGTAGCCTACATGTAGCCTACTAGAACCTACATGTAGCCTACTAGTTGCAGTACACGTAGCCTAAGCCTACTAGTAGCGTGACTATATTAGCCATATAGCTACACGCTCCTACGGAGACTTGTGGCCTCGTCACATGTGCCAGATGGCTCCGACAGATGTGGACCTTCCTCCATCTCCGATGTACAATCGAAGATGTAAGGTCTCACTTTTTCACTCCATCAGTGACTAGAGTTACCACCACCATTGCACATCGCATACGAACTCCGTGTTAAGACAAGGGGCACGACTTGGATCCTTGAATACCGTCAGAGATATAGATTTAATCTTCGCTTCTAGGTCGTTTTCGTCGATATACTCTTCAGCATCAGTGTAGCATTCCGTCTAATTATCATTCTTGAAATCGATCCCTTCATAGGAGATAGGCGACGGGTCTAAATACAATTTTCCACGTGCATGAAACTTGAGGTACCCAATACTCTTAGAACTCTCTTCAGATGTCCATCACGCTGCGTTTGCCCAAATCTTGCAAGAATATTGGTTGTATACTGAATATTGTAATGCCTTAATTTGGCGGCCCATTGAAGACATCCAAACATCATTTGATAAATAGGAATCTCACTAGGAACAATCAATTGAGTATCATCCATTTCAGGGTGATCACCAGCATCCTAAGGTGAACTAGTGGTCATCAAAGATGTTTCCAAGAGTTTTCAATACGATCACAGACGCTCTTGATATAGATCTTTGCCCTAAGTGTCCAATATTTCCTCCTTCTCTCCCATTCAATATCCACTCCACTATAACACTCAGGCGTTCCAGCTCACTTCAAAGTATAATCTCATATTTTCTGCAATGGTTCAATAATGGAGAGTGGCTCCTGATGTCATCTACCATGAATCCATATACTCGTAATAATCTCGACGGTCTCTCGTCCAGAGGTCAAAGCTTTATGGCAAGGGCGAAATCCTATGCCCCTAAGATCATCAGAGAACTTCTGATGCCAAATTGCTACTGACGACTTCACTCGATATAACGCTTTGACAATGATCAAAATCTTTCCTTACCAAGGTCTTAACTCTTGTCCTACAATTGCATATACCTAGTCTCCGGACAACGCCTGAACGTAAGCTGAGGCAACATCTGCTGCAATAATATTGAATTTCTTAATAGCTAAAATTTCACGGCTTCCAATTCAACTACTCTGCTGTAATAACCTGTCTCAGTATCCCGAATCCGACGTCCTCCAGCGCAAAGTTGGGCTCGATGACGCTTATCAAACTTGATTGCAAATGCCCATAAAAGAGGGATCTTTTTGCAATCTTCAGTGATTTCAAATTCGTCACCAACTCGAAAACATTCAAAATTTTCACGAAGCAACTTGACTTCCTGATCAATGGCTTCAGCCCAGAGAGAATTGCCATGAACACGATCTAACTTGTATACATCTACAATATTTTTCAGAACACGCACGCCAAATTGATACTTGATCCCCTTTGATGAACACTGATGCGCGAAGATTACTTACAATTCACTTCAACTTCTTGATGTTCTTCGAGTTGTGCGTAACTTATTTCCAGACAAATTCTTCTGCTAAATCATAGGTATATTTTTCGAATTTATTACTTCCATAGGTTCCCAACCATCTTCTTCATAACCTTCATTGCAAGTCGCACCTGTTTACATTCTCGAATTGAACAGTGCTTTTCGGACTTCATTCCATGTTTTGTGCACAGTTGTATCCTTCGAAACCGGTAACGTTTGAAAAGATAGTATCGGTAGCATATTCGTTTTTGTAGACGATTCTTAATTATTAGACTTTTATGATGTTTCCACATCGATACAGATTGACTTAGCTTTCCTGTCATAGACGAAGAGCATCTTTATTTTTTTCTCCCGGGTAAAAGAAGAATCTGTTAAACTTCTGCCAATTGCTTCGAAAATGGTAACCTTTGAAAAGATAGTATCGGTAGCATATCATTCTCGAAGGCGATTCGTGGCTAGTAAGGGATTACGACTTTTGTGATGTTTCCTCCTCGGTACTGGTCGACTTAGCTTTCCTGCCATAGTATTGTGACGAAGCGCATCTTTCATAATTTTATCTCCAGGGTAAAGGAAGAATCCGTCAAGCTTCTGCCAATTGCTTAATCTGCTACTAGTCAGCCGATTCATATTCTTCTTCAACTTCATCAACCAAGTCTTCGGTCTTTACTTTAGTCAACGAGCCGGAATACTAGCAATCAAATACTCACAACATCAATCGATTCAATATCGAAGGTGAGGTATGGGCAAGCAACATTTCTTGACACTCATAGCAGGTCAATGGCTAAACTTATAGCATCATGAATTGCCATTATCATTTCCGGTGAACATGACTGCATTCTTTTCTTTATACAGTCTGTGGATGTGATACTGGTTGACTACAGTCAAGTTAGAGTGAGCTGAATATTACGATTAGAATCGCAATCGATGATTTTTCAAACTCCCAATTACATTTGAATATATGTTATTTTGTTATGCCGCTCGTCAATTGTGCTTAAAGAGTACTGTGGTTTTGAACTGTATGCTTCTATTGTATTTTTTTGAACTGTATGCTTTTATTATATTAACTTCGACTCTTGTACTAGGAATAAATTACTTTGTAGTTATAACTCATCCTCGTCATCAGTTACAGGTTCGGAAGAGGAGGTGTGCTGTTGTTATATGATCGAAATAGATAATACGCATCATCGTTTTCCCTGTTATTGAACCATAAATTCCCATATTCTGAATGGTATCGTCTAATATTTCCAGCGCATGTTGCCTGAGTTGCAGCTTCTTTTGTTCTTCTTATAAACTGTACCTGGCGTATCATTAGTTCAGTCTGAGTCCTTGTCGCCTAGCGCAACTTTGACCCTTTTCTAAAATAAAACGTAAGCTCCTTTCCTTTTGTGATCTGTAGAGCTTGCAGGAGTTATGTTTCCTGCTTCTTGTGAATCTACAGACACCTTCGCTAAGGAGCAAATTAATTGCTTGAATGCTTTGTTTACTTCGCCAGAATGACCGACTACAAGCTGAGAAATTCCGTTCATGCTGTAGGACTTATATGCACTGAGAAATGGATTGTAATTATTGCCAGCTGCAACTGTGACATCTATCTTCTTAGCTCATTTCGTATAGTGAGCTTCAAATCTGCAATCCCCTTTCCGTGGCTCTTCTATTGGGGTTACTTGGATTATACTTACTCATATGACTTTCTACTCGCATCATTTTCACCTCAAAAATGCGTGTCTGTAGTATCACTCGTCCAGATCTTTCTCGATGAGGATGGTCGTAAGTCATTATGTCGAGAATGATGAATTTGAACGAATATTGATCACAATGTTCTTTGAGAATCTCTGCTGGGACAAGGCCATGAAACATGTTTTGCCTTAAACATCGATAATAAGGCTTTGAATGCGTGCGTGTATGCGGTGGTAGTCACCATTGATCCGCATCACATTCTTTACCATAATACCATGTGCGTCGACCACTGTTGCATTTTGACCTACGAAGTGGTGACCATCCGTGTAGGGTTGAAGAATGTGACTTGGTAAACCTAGAATGCAGCGAACGGCTTCGACGAATATATCATTCTTCAGAATTTCGTTTCTGTCGGGTAGAGAACGTAGACATTGAATACTGATCTAATCCGTGTTATACCACGAGAGGCGTTCCATGTAATGATGGAAGTGCTCGTCCTCAAATAGATTAGATCTAGATTCTCTTTCGCTGCGTCCTCTAGGTCTTTCTACAGGCACTGGGTAATTGATCGCTGCTTTATCAATCTATTCAGCGTAAATCCGTAAGTTCGAATCGTTGTGTAGTAAATCACTTGATGATAAGTTAATTTCGTGATCTGGGATCATCGTGTGATATTTGTTG
>Ga0213867_1001144_pt1 | contig 11847 bp, 8 predicted proteins | sample PICome_12_FD_160120 | JGI IMG/M metagenome (GOLD analysis project Ga0213867, IMG submission 160120) | Coastal seawater microbial communities near Pivers Island, North Carolina, United States - PICO540 | ecosystem: Environmental > Aquatic > Marine > Coastal | place: USA: North Carolina | collected... | reverse complement strand
AATGTATGGTATGGTGTTGAAACTGTTTTGTTACAGAGGGCTGTGTAAGCCATATTGGTGTATGCAATTATCTTGTATCGCATTCTCGTTCCTGTGTGTGTTGATCCCGGTTGAAAAATTATTCGACCGGGAGGAGCGAACGGAGATTGTGTGTCTGTCGTCCGTCACGTATTCAAAAAAACATCACCACCAAAATTTGACTGCGAACCACTTCACATAACAACAAATCACTCCTCAAAAATAGAAATATACGCTAAAACTTAAATCATACACTCCTGAATTAATGGTGCACAAAGTGATAGTTTCTTCCTATTTGATTCTATTATTGATGTCGTTCAGTTAACAGAACTGGTCAGTTCTAAAAATACATTTCATGAAGGTTCATTAGATGAACAGTTTTAAAAGAACGTTTCATACAAACGGCGGAAAACGTCACACACGTATGTTGGGATAATGTGCCTCCGATAATAGAAGCAGCTTCGAGTACAATATGGGCAAACTCAAATCTTTGGGTACGCCAATTGCTCGGATAAAGGCCACACACACAATTGTTCTAAAGCATCCAAACACGATTCTACGGAAGCTGATGGATTACACACCAAGTTATATTTGACATGTGGGGTGGCAGTGATGTTAACTTCAAATTTGTAGGCTGATGTAGGTCTGAATAATGATTACAAAGAGCATTTGTCTGTTTGCAAATTCGCTTTGAACAAATGTTACAACTATACATCAAATTCTTTATTGATCATTGCTCCTTTGTTAACAAGAATCTCTTTTCATTTAGAACTCGGGAAGTCTGTGAAAGTAGCTGTTGAACTTCTAATTGATGTAATATGAGTATTTACACGTTCAAATGATACATTAAACATTATACCGTCATCACAATCTTCAATCAAAACACAACATTCATCTGTAAGCTTCCTGTTAATTGCTCATTGAATGTTCAAAAATGTAATTTATATTGCTTTTTGACATTTTTATAGCATAATGGTGGATCTGCTTTGATAAGAAGGCTTTGATAGCTATCGATAGCAAATGCTCGCAGTTTTGATAGATGGCAGATAGTAAACACCTCTAGTACCTGATTCATAGGCCAGTCCTATAGTCAATTACGGATTACTTCGTTACTATTATTTTTCAATTTTTTTCACGACAAATTTATCCTTGTGCTCGGAGCTCGGACCCGAACAAACTTTTCAATTCACGCGCACATAAATTTGAGGGTCCGGAAAGTTAGCTGTGAGCTGTGAAGAACATGAGGAACATGGTTTCATGCATAGTACCAGCAAAAATGTATTCCCAAAGGTCAGAGATAGATCAGAACTTCTCGATAACTCTCGAACAAAAATTACTTCATATTTTTTGCACAGTTGTGGTTAGATTGCACCCTTTTCTTGCATAACAACAATTTACGCCATGAACATAACGTTCAATAAGTCATATCAATTTAAGCGAATAAGTTGACGTATGCAAATAACCGATGGGACAGCTGCTATGTGCAACGTGCCCGGAAACTTTCGTTTTAACATTTTCCCATTATGATAATTAGAGAGATTTTTTAACATGAACAGGTAATTTTATAAAATTATCATGTAAGCTGTTGCAACCTACCATCAAATTCCTCCAAAGTCTTCATTTTTTCTTCAAGCACATTTTCAACGTTCTGCTTTTCAATTTCCAATGAATGCATTTGTTCTGCGACTTCTTCCTCCAAACGCAAATGATCTTCGAATTTTACTTTATCTTTATCATACTTGGCTTGTTCTATCGATATCTTCTTTTGTTCATTTGCAATGATTAACTTCATTTCTTCAATTTTCTTCAAAGTATCTTCTATTACCGTGTTATGACCGTCAATAGTTTTCATCCGCGCATCCAACTTCGCCTGGACTAAAGATTTACCCTTTTTGACTTGTTCATCGCGCCGACGAATTGACTCCATTTGATCAGAAATTCGTGAAAGGTCATTTTTGTCAATCAAAATCTGTTGTCGTCCCTTCATCAAATGCGAAAGAATATTATCAATATTTGTATTTGCTTCGCTTAGCGATGTATTTTCTGTAGACGTATTCAGGCGAATATGCTGTGAATTTTCACCTTTTCCTGAATTCTCTACTCCGCCACTGGACGATCGAGAAGAGGCATACGAGGGAGCACTGATATTGCGTCCTGGCATATTTTCATCCGAGTCGGAAACGGCTGCGACCTCCTTCGTGTATTCACAAGCTTTAATGCGTGCTGGTTCATTTCCCGCACATAGGGATTCTGCAATGGGAGACAACGCAGCACCATCTCCAATACCACTGTCCAACGCACCAGGACCGCTTTTATTTTTACTAATGTTTTTATTACTATCAGCATTATTCTCGGGTAGCCACTCAAGTAGAAGTTTCATCACTTCATCTTTTTTCGAATTACCGCTCATTTTCACTAAGTCCAACGGGCTCCTCTCGTTTGCATCAATTGCTCTTATGCCAGCGGGGTACACCTGCAAAAGAACCTGGACGATACTTCGATCACGCCAGATGCAGGCATAGTGAATGGGAAATCGACCTTCATTATCTCTCGTACGAAGCCCGGCGGGGTACGCATCGCATAAGGCACGTACAACTTCCACTGAGGCTCCCCGAATAATCGCTAGGTGTATCGGTAACTTTCCTTCTTTCGGATCTGGCGCAGCAGCACCGGCAGGAAAAGAAGTGAGTAAATGATCTACAATTTCTTTCGGTGGACGTAGGGTACAGGCCAGATGTAAGGGAAGAGCCTTTTGTGTGCTTTTAGGGTCGGGTTCGTAGAGGGGAGCCTTGCCCCAAGTGGCAGCCTCACGAGCAAAAGTAATTCGGTTGGCTGTACTTGCCAGAACTTCACCCCATTCCCGACTGCCAAGCATTTTCATAAGTTTGCTTCCGGCCAATCCGAATGTAGAACGATGTGAACTATTAGTGCTCAATTCATACGGATGATTATTGCTGGTTTTCGTTGCAACGAGATTATTTTGTTGCAGATTTTGAAACGAAGTGGTGGCATAACCTTCAACTATGCTGCCATAAAGACTTCTCAAATTGTCATATTGCAGATCCGCAAAAGCATTTGGATGTTCCTGATTAATATCAAGGCGATGACAATTGTAATGACGTTGATCGAAGTAAACGTCGTTCGTTACCGAACTCACTTCAGTTGAATTACAAATATCATCCCCATTCACGCTCATACCAATAAGCAAATGATCGTGTCGCGATCGGTGGACGTTAGCGCTAGCTGGTGTATTGGTTCGGATCGGTGCATTTCGTGATGGCGCTAGCTGTCGTTGCTGTTTCACACGTTTGTTGCTGAAGAATTTCATGTTCAATAATGATGGAACTGAAGTATTTATTCTTTCAATAAATAGTAAAGAATTTTATAAAAAGAATTAGTATGCGGTATGGTAACTTAAGCGATTGGTTTAAACAACCCCGTGTCATCGTTCCGATCAACTTTTGAGAGTATACATCGCGTTGGAATTTCTTTCACCTCAAAAAGGTATCTTATGTACACAATGTATTCCACATGTTCTCAGACGTAATTTCCACGAGTTAAAGCGTCAACACTTATTGACGGATGGAGCTGCTTCCATTTTACATACATTGTGATTTTTTCTCATTCACAGCAAAATGATTACCTCCAATGCTTGTCCTCTCCTTCACTACTCACCGAAATAATTGAAACCGTTGATGTTAGAATTCAAATTAGGATGGTGATGATGGATGACTTGATGACCGTGTATGGTTTCAAAATGCCAGGTGGGAGGGTTAACTTGTCGATGCGGGTTTGTGAAATGGACGACGGGTTTGTTAAAAGATTATTAAAATCTAAAGTGGATTGATTATGTTTTTCGCATATTCGAAGTTTGTCCGCAAACATGTGGATCGAAGTATTAATTTATGTTTGACACGATTGCGGACTAAAGCAAATCGTTATGATGAGGGGTCATTCGTTAAAATCATTATATTACCAAGACGAGTGATAAAGAAAATGAGCCGAGAGAGAAGATTCTTTGTGGGGAAAACAAAAATGTACGTATTATTTTCGGCAATAATCGCTCTCTTGGAAGTTCTAGTTCTAGGGCTTTATTTTCCGGGATGACATGATGTAAGTTCTGATGACCCTTCCACGAATTTTCTTTGGTTTCGTTAAGATTTTTATAAATAAGTGCTTCAATGTACATGTATATATGATATATAAGTACTACATTACATGCTGTGCGCTTCTTACGTCGACTAAATGATAGCTTTCGAAGAGAAGTACAAAACATAATACATTACATGTTTATTAATATTAATACATGTATTCTAACTTGATCGAAGTAGTATTGCAACATTACACATTACATGTACACTAGAAGTGTTTGCTATCTGCCATCTATCAAAACTGCGAGCATCTGCTATTAGCTATCGATAGCTATCAAAGCCTTCTTATGATAGCAGATCTACCATTATGCTATAAGCTATAAAAATGCCAAAAAGCAATATAAATCACATTGTTGAACATTGAATCAGCAATTGACAGGAAGCCGGCAGATGAATGTTATGCTTTGATTGAAAATTGTGATGACGGTGTAATGTTTAATGTAACATTTGAACGTGTAAATGTTCATATTACATCAATTAGAAGTTCAACAGCTACTTTCACAGACTCCCCAAATTCTAAATTAATAGAGATTCTTGTTAACAAAGGAGCAATGATCAATGAAGAAGAAGATGTGTAGTTGTAACATTTGTTCAAAGTGAATTTTCAAACAGACAAATGCTCTTTGGAAAAGTCGAAAAAATTGTTTCACATACCCAAAAGTTGCTATCGATTCCAGAAAACGATAAGGAATATTTTACATGTCACGCAATATTTGAAGATTCAAGCTGAGTTTCCAATACATTTGATTTAGCCGAATGACCAACATAAGTTCCGAACCTCGTTGACATAAAGAATCATATGAATGTAGCGAGAAGAAAATTAGCGCAATGTCTAACAACTAAAGTAAACTGTTTTCATAGAAAAAAATATATTTATATAGGAAGATAGTAAATTTGAAAGCGAAAGTAGACATTTCATGAATGTTGCCGGTTTATATATATCTAGGTAAAGTCTGTAGTTGTTTCGCTTTATTTATTTTTTCAAACGTTCATAGGAGAATAGTCGAAGTAAAAGATATCAAATTTGAAGTTAATATCACTTCCGCCCGACATGCCAAATATAACTCAGTGTGTAATACATCATCTTTATCCGAGCAATTGTCGTACCCAGAGATTTGAGCTTGTCTATATTGTACTCAACGCTGCTTGTAATAGCGAAGAAAAAATGAGGCACAATACCCAACATACGTTTTTGGCATCCTCCGCCGAAACGTTCTTTTTAAAACTGACCAGTCCTGTTCATCTAATGAATCTTTATGACAATTGGATAGTAATCATTTTTAAAATGTTGTTGTTCTGTGTCGTTACCCGATTGTCGTTCTGTGTTGGTAAATTGAACGACATCAGTAATAGAATCAAATAGGAAGAAACTATCAATTTGTGCACCACTAATTCAGGAGTGTTTGATGTAGTTTTAGCGTATATGTTTACTTTGAGGAGTGATTACTTGTGGTGTGAAGTGGCTCGCACTCAAATTGTTTGTGATGTTTGTTTGTATGAAATCGTTAAAAAAAGAAAAGGTTTGGGTTGTGATTCGTATGATTTCTATTTATTTAGAATTAGCTAAACTGCTACGTCAAACGGTTAAATTTCTAGCCAATGAGGAAAGCGTGACGGACGCAGACAGACAGTAACGTTTGCCCCCTTAAGCAACCTCCCTACGTTCGCTCCTGCGGTCGCTCCCTCTGGTCCGAATAATAGTAACGAAGTAATCCGTAATCGACTAGAGGACTGGCCGATCAAGTAGTAGGTACTAGAGGTATTTACTATTTGCTATCGATCAAAACTGCAAGCATCTGCTATCAGCTATCGATAGCTATCAAAGCCTTCTTATGATAGCAGATCTACCATTATGCTATGAAAATGCCAAAAAGCAATATAAATCACATTGTTGAACATTCAATGAGCAATTGACATGAAGCCGGTAGATAAATGTTGTGTTTTGATTGAAGATTGTGATGACGATATAATGTGTAATATATCATTTGAACGTGTAAATACTCATATTACATCAATTAGAAGCTCAACAGCTACTTTCACAGACTCCGAGTACTAAATTAAAAGAGATTCTTGTTACAAAGGAGCGATGATCAATGAAGAAGAAGATGTGTAGTTGTAACATTTGTTCAAAGAGAATTTTCACACAGACAAATGCTTTTTGCAATTGTAGAAAAAATTGTTTCACATACCCAAAAGTTGCTATTCATTCCAAAAAATGATGAGGAATGTATAGGAAGATAGTAAATTTGAAAGCGAAAGTAGACATTTCTTTGATGTTGCCGTTTTCTATATATCTAGGTAAAGTCCTGTACAAAAATCTCGTCGTCGTCAGAGCTGGAGTATACATCAATAGAATTATCTGCTTCATCGTACAAATCTAGGCTTTTTCCAGTAGATGGTGGTAAAAATGATGAAGAAAAACATCACATCAACATCAAAATTTATAAACTTATAGATTATGAGTATTGAGAGCACTTCGAATGCTAATATATTGTGTGTGTTGTGTTCAAGTGTGTGTGTGATCGGGAGAAAGGATTAACCATGTAAATCAAGCCTATTATTATTTCCTTCCATTCCTCAGGAACGGACAGCAATGTTCTGTCTGAGGAATAGTGTTTTTATCGGCACTGCCACCATATATACCAAAATGACTAAGTATTCTAAACATCATAATGCATAATGATTTATTAATAAGTAGAAAGACTCAAAAATAGGATTTAAACGACCATGAATGTTAAGCCGATTGGTTTCGCCTTCACATAACCATCCTGAGGCACAGTTTTCCGAAGTGCTAGCTCGACCGCTATACCACGACGATTCAGAATAACATTAGCAACTGTCATCAAATTCGTTGCAACATATTGTAAAGTATCATTTGCATCCGCTGCGTCCCTCACCGTCTCTAGAGCTTGTAACTCTTTTTTCGACTACTTAGAAGGTCAGTTCGATATACAATACTTTCTTTGTATCATATAAGAGAATTCTTACCTCTGCTCCGTAGCGCTGTCCAGAAACATAATAGCTGAATCGGTATCTGAGTTTGTGATCTGATACCTCCGTTTCCCTAAGACTAGGTAAAAGTTTGTCATGGACCATATCATAAATCTTACCCCAATCCTCTTCAGTCACTCCAGCAGCAACAAGGTAATCTGGGATATACCAACGCGGAAGATTAAGTTCACGATAACCCTTCTTTGCAATTAATCCATCTTCCGTATTTTCTACCAAATCCTCAAACGTTGCCAAAATTACAACTTCTCTCACAGCACTCTTAATAATCCCAGTGCATTCCTTAAGAGGCTTTCCCTTGAGGTCAACACTATTGATTGATAGGACTTTCATACCGATCTTTAAACCAGTCTCATGAAAAGGAGAAACATCTGACAACTTGCTCACGAACGGGTATTCGTCATCTGGTTCCATCGACAATGTCACTCCCACCTTACTAGTAGGGGTTTCCTTTGTGACGGCAGCAATAATCTCAAACTTAGATGTCATTGTTGATATATGATTGAAGATATTGTGACGGTCGTTCTAGATCTTGCTTTATATTTTTGCGAATTATAATGGCCTGTCAAATTCGCAAAGACCGATGGTATAAAAGTGAGGACTGGCATCATCGATTGTACTTCGAAGTACATCGGATGTAGAAAGATCCGCATCTGATGGCAGATGGTTGTGCATCTTTCATGTGTGGATTCTGGTTCTGGTTCTGGTTCTGGTTCTGGAGGGATATTTCTTTTCTTCAAAGGGGGCTCCCCATCCCCTTCAGTAGAATGTAATAAATGATTTATATTCAATCTTTCATTTTCGATAATACTTCGAAGTAGATTTTTCTTCTACTCTACAAATTTACGGTCCACTTGCGTGCAACAGAAAAAGGATTCAAACGATACATGCGAATACATTACTCGTAGTTAGTTGTGATGTGACACCGTCATTTTCGGAAGTGCACTTTCGTTCGGGCGAGCATGCATGGCCATTTTGGGGAAGAAGGGAAAGATATAATAATTTTAGATTTTTGAAATATTAACCTTTTCCTAGCCAAATCTTTCATTTTTTACGATTTCAACACAACCAATTTGACTGCCAACCGCTTACCACAACAACTAATCACTCCTCAAATATAAAAATAATCACTATAACTAAATCATACTCTCCTGGATTAATGGTGTAAAGGTGAGGTTTGTAGAACAGGGCAATGAAAAAATAATAGCAAAATTCTGAAATGTCATCAAAATCTAGTGATTTCACGGCTTACTCTTCTTGTGGATCTACATCTGTTGACAGCAATACATATTCATTTATTTCTCTCATTCCTACCATAGTTTGGGGATCAATGGAGGGATTTCAAGTCTTAATATTAATAGGGAGGTTGGTTTTTATCATGAAAACAGCTCGAATTTCGACCGAGATTTAAAGCTGAAAAAGGATTTTCGACGGATTTTCGAAGAAAGCAGAATATGTCACCTTTTCTCCGATGATATTCATTATAAATTTACATAAACATTATAGACACAATGATAAGGAGGTTAGAATACTTTGAATTGTCAAAACTGGTTGAATATCGATGAATTTCAAATGTGGAATGTGGGTCGGCGATTGATTTTGCGCAAAACATGTTACTTTGAAGACACATTATCTCATGATAGAAACAAGCTATCACTAATTCGAGTTTTTCCAACAAAGACGAAAGGTAAATCTTTTTGTCTCAAATAATCATTCTCAACTTGGCCTAAATTCCCCGTAGAAACTTACGTAGAACTCTATTTAGGTTATTCCGGAGTATCTCGCTTTCTCTTCAATGATATTCATTATAAATTTATATAGACATTATAAACACAATGGTAAGGAGGTTAGAGTACTTGGAATTGTAAAAATTGGTTGAATATTGGTGATCTTAGGTCAATTCCCAAAAATGTGGGTCGGCATGTGAGATGTGAGTCGGCTTAATATTGCGCAAAATATGGTAATTTCAACACTCTATATCTCATGATGGAAGCAAGTTATCACAAATCTGACGCTTTTCCAACAAACACGAAAGATAAATCTTTTTGGAAAAGCGACGACTTTAAATAGCGAGTATAGTCTATTATCTCAAAAAATCATGATCATCTTCGCCTAAATTCTCCGTAGAAACTTAAGTAGAGCTCTATTTTGGTTATTCTAGAATATATCCCTTTCTCTTCACTTATATTCATTATAAAATTTACATAAACATTAAAATCGGTACTTGGAAGTGTCAAAATTGGTTGAATATTGGTGATGCTAGGTCAACTGCCCCAAATGAGGGTAGGACATGTGGGTCGGCTAGAAAAGGGTTAAGTGGGTAGTACTTAGGCCGGCCCAACCTGGTCACGAAAACGAAAACGAAACTCAAGTTTCGTTCTCGTAGCCCATGTAGGTATGCTGCGGTGTCAGTATCGTCTCAAGCAATATCATGATTCTTTTAAACTAGCCATGCCGAGTAGGACATATAATATCACTGTCAATCATCGCCGCCGAATATTGTCCTCGACCCGGGGTCACCCGGGTCGATGAAATGATAAATCGGTCGTTTTATATGATCATCTTTCCTGTGGGCTTCGTGACGGAAAAGTATACGACGACATTGAGTTCGAATTATTCGAAAGAAGTTCAAGTGGTATAGTTAGAAGAAAATATAAGGGAGGTTGGGTCATTGTGGATAATGGGTATTTGCCATGGTCTACAATGGTTCCACCATTCAAATCTTACGTTAGTTGGCACGAATTTCGATTTAGTAAATGGATTGAAAGTATGAGAAAGGATGTAGAATGCACTTTATCGATACAAAAAAAATCTAGAGTTCTTCCAGCACTGATGTTCTCTTTAAGCGGCCCGAAGAGTAAAACTGCTAACATTCCGGGAAATAGAAAGTTTTCAGGGCACTCTTCAACTATACAGCAACTATCATTATCTTTATCTGATGATGTTCCTTCCCCTACTGCGGACGACTCATCACTGCTTTCCTTTTCGACATCCACAGAATCCTTTGTTGATAGATTATTACCTTTCGATGTGAAAGAATAATAATCCTTCAGCCACAACTTAATAACATCCTCCATCTCGTGCCCTGACGCTTTGGGTTCACCCTTGTCATTTAGATATTTCAGTAGGAACGGAAGACACTTTCTTATTCCACCTAACCCTTTCTTTGCCCAATCATATAAATAACGACCGCTCACTACTTTTACACTCTTCTGCGTGACGGATTCCAACACAGCCTTGTTCAGCTGCTCTCCCAACACATATGCGTTGGGATCGCGGCTGAACATTTGTTTTAATTTCATCTTGCCTTCATTCCTGTGATTCTCGAACATATATTCGAAGACGCCACCTCCCTTTAAAACATATCAATATAGCTGATTGCGTCGGGTCCTCCATTTCCGAAGAATAACGTCTCCATTAGTTTAGTTTGATCCGCCTCTTTCATGCTGTCTTTCTTACATATTATATCACAGTAAATGTAAATCGCTATAGTACGCCGCAGTTCCTTTCGGAGTGCGTCTGGAAGCGGTGCGGCCTTCTTCTTTTGAGACATGATGTGTAATACTGGATAGTGTGTGGTTGCTTATTGTTGTTTGTATTGTGGCGAAATTCGAATATCCTGCAGAATTTTGCATGTTATGTGCCTGTTTCGTTTTCGTTTTCGTGAACAGGTTGGGCCGGGCAGTCGATTTTTTACAAAACGAAACGTGTGTGTCAGTTTCGTTTTCGTTTTCGTGACCAGGTTGGGCCGGCCTTACCGTCCAATCGGGTCATTTTAGATTTTGGCATAAAACGATAATCTCTCGTTCGATGACCATTGTACATGTTCGTAAATACGTGTACATGTACACAATACCACAGTCATGAAGTACCGGCACATGAAGTATGATGTACAATGTAGGAGTAGTGATTTCCTTGTCTTTGTCCTCTGTCCTGATGGAAAATTGACGTGATTGGAAAAAAAATTCTCGTAGTATGCGAATTTATTTGGGAGGTGAATTCGTTGCGGAGGAGGGGGATAAACTTGAATCATCATCATCATCAGTTGCTGTGTTTCTCACGATTTTTTTGTGCTCTGTTGAACTGTTGGATTGAGCATATGGAAATGTGAGAGGACAAAAGGATAGCTAAAGCCAACATAAAACATTTGCTTTAACTATAACTGCTTTTGTTGTTGACGATGATATTGCTTTGAATGGAGGCATCGAGTAGCCTGAAGGATCACCACTCATTACAGTTCAGAAATAATCAATTGAGAGACACAATAAAGAAAAAAAGTTTCATTCCATTCAAAGTTACAGCCAGCATTCTTCCAACATCCGCCGCGATAGCAGCCCATAGAGACGCACTTCCATACAGTGTGAAGATTATGACGGTTGCCTTCGTAAAAACAGAGAAAAAATATTCTGTTTAATTTCTCTGTTCACCTTTCGCCCGGTGTAAATGCTTAACCCTTTCCTGCCGCAGCAACACACTTTTTTTCCATAGATAACAACACAAAATAACACGACACCTTAACAACAACACACCATATCATACCATTGAACTAACCAATTTTCAAAAACAAATATACCACAAAACCGCATTACACTATTGTATTACATGATAACATTATCTAAGCGATTGGAGTAAAATTCAGATAATATGCCTGTAATTGATGAATCAAGTG
>Ga0213867_1001142_pt1 | contig 11857 bp, 9 predicted proteins | sample PICome_12_FD_160120 | JGI IMG/M metagenome (GOLD analysis project Ga0213867, IMG submission 160120) | Coastal seawater microbial communities near Pivers Island, North Carolina, United States - PICO540 | ecosystem: Environmental > Aquatic > Marine > Coastal | place: USA: North Carolina | collected... | reverse complement strand
ATGTCGCAGTTGCAGATTGCAGACAAATTTGTATAAAAAAATAAAATTGCTTCTTTAGAAAACTGGTATGATATGCGAGTTTTCAGTTTTCAATTTTTAGTTTTTATGTTTTCCGTTTTCCGTATTCCGTTTTCCGTATTTTTCAGTTTTCGTACGTGTTCAGGTTGACGTCGTCGCGAAGAAATAATTCATTTTACATCACAGTAGTGTGAATGTGATTCCTTTTTCTCTGAAAGAGCATCAACACAGACAACAAACTCCCTACATTATCATTGATTGTTTCATTCGATTAGAAACCATGAGGAATGCGCATCTCTTAATCATCGCAGCACATGCGTGGGGTGTGTCGGCCTTTACCACACCCGCAGCCTTCCACACTACCGGTACAGGCACTTCTTCATCTTCTCGTTTGTTTAATAATGTTATGGAGGGGACCTACACAACTCTTTTTGATCAAGTAAATGCCGCTCTTGGATTGCAACAGACGGACTTTACAGCAACATACCTCAACGGTGGAACATCATGGACATGTCCCATGACAGGATCCAAAGGTACTGCAGAATGGTACAGTGAGAGCAGTCCTCAGTTTTTGACCGGTGTTAGTAAGTGCAGTCAAGTTGACGTTGGTGGTGCAGAATTTTCCATTAATGTATGGATGGGACCCAGCTATGACGTTCCAAATATGCTGTTGAAGTTTGGAGCTACGGCGGACGGTAGCAATTGCTTTGTTATTGCTGACTACGTTCCTCGTGGTGCTACTCCGTTGGGAAGTGATGCTAGTTATTCCGAAGCTTACTACGGAGGGGAGGTTGCCAATGCGTGGAACAGTGCTGCGTCCATTCCTGGAGTAACGAGTCTACCGCCTGATATGAGTATGGAATCTAGAACTTTGTACTCTCCTGCCCGTATTGCATTTGCCGGATTAACCCAAGCTGATGCGACGAACATAGCTACGTCCCATGTTCAACGTTTTCTATCCTGGGTCCAGAGCGCGCCACAGGTTCCTGCCCGTTCGAGAGGAAGCTTCAACTTGAGGGACGATAAATTACGTCAATTTTATTTTCGTGGGGAGGTTCAAAAGAATTGTGGCACATTTGGACCTGACCTTGGCATGTCTGTTGCAGCCGTAAGTTAAACTTGACTTAATAACCGAATGCAAATGTTTATTGAATTTTTTGTGGCTGATCTTTGTTTTGATTTTTTAAAGGTGAACACTGGGCCAGTAGCAGAGGCATACGTTGGTGGAGGATCGTAAAGGCGTCAGGAAGAGCTTGTACCACAGAGTAAGGTGTACGCTTCCTTGCCTAGTTAAAGCAAGGTAAAAACTATTTTTACATAGAGAGAAATATACTATTTCGTATAATTTGTAGATTTGTAAATTGACTACTTTCTAGAATGTGCGAGACGTGACCAAAACTTTTCTATAAGCTGCTCTATTCCCTTAACTTTAGACCTTTGATACCGGCCACTTGGATATAGAGATCATAGTCCATACATATCAATGTCAGGCCCTATTTTCACTCAAAACTCAGCGGATGTGAGGCAAGCTCAAATTATTTTCCTACTAAATTCATTGTTCCGAGAAGGAAATATACATTAGCCGAGCTTAGGCATTGCAGTCTATGCGTCATACATCCGTGATTACATTGCATTTTCGATTGATTTCAATAAACATTCTTTAATACCTAACCCATCACTATATCTTTGGCAACAAACCACAGTAACGGATTACGTTACATTCGTGCTGTAGTTGTTTTGATCCAGAGGACTTCATACTCCTCTGAACGATTGCACTACCACGTGAAAGAAAAAGTCTTAAAAGCAAGTAAAAAACTATTTCACTACTTTGAGCACCTTCATTCAAACTTCAATTTTGAGCAACATATCCATTGAATCTGATCCCGCATCGTGCATCGCCCTTTCATAGTATCTCGCCTTTTCATATTATCAAGTTTAAGGATGTAAAATGCATATGTATGTTATGAGAAAAGGTCTCAAAGCGAAAATAGTTTGTGTCAAGAAACAACATTACCTACCAAAGGGGGTTATCATGAAAGTCTGTTGCCAGAAGTCAAAAGCCTGCTCAACGGTTCATGGAACATTACAGAAATAGTAGGAATCTTGCCAACGGTAAGCTGATCAACAAAGAAGAGGATGGAAGAGCAAAGAAGAAAAAGAATCTCACTACGTACAGAATAAAAATGAAAGATCACAATTTTAGAAAAATAACATTAAAAAGATAAAGTAAATTCATGATCAATTGATAGTAACTGATGGTTGAAAAAATGTATCGGTGTCGTATGCGTTTGTTTTTGACTGTATCCGCATATCCGCATATCCGTATCCGTATCGGTGCCGGTTCCGGTTCCGTACCGGTACAGTTGGAAAAATACAGTCGAAAAAGTTTGAAGTTGCTGACATCATCAATGTATCACCTGACATAGCCACGATTGGAAAATAGACGTACCTGCGCATACCCATTTTCGAAATGCTCTGAAGGCAACAAAATTCTTGAAGGGATAGGAACTACACATCGTTTCTTTTAAGGTAATCAATTACATTTTTATTCACCCTTTCGCTTTTGCAGAGTCGCAATTCTGCGTTGCCGGTTATGCATTCGTTTCAACAGGTGTTTTAATTATCACAATTTTCTTTATGCGAAAAAGGAGGAGGAAGCGAATCAGAAATGATCAACCAAAATGATGAAGACTTGATTCAGCCATCGATGATAGGTTTCGCTAAAACAAGGGACTGGGAAAATCTTATGTCACGTGCGAGAGCTCATCCTGACGAGGTTCATGCGTCAGCCAACAGAGGGAAATTGTCTGAGAGTGTCTTGCATTGGGCATGCTTTCATAATTGCCCGACTGAAGTAATTGAAATATTACTTGAAATCGATCCAGAAGCTTTATGTTCAAGGGACCAATTTTATCAGACCCCACTTCATATTATTTGTGCGAAAGATATGCTGGCATGCCAACCAGCGGAATCTCTGAGATGGCTTCAGAACTTGGTGAAGAACATTCATTGCATCGTCGATATCGATCCATCTACAGTATCTGCGAAAGATTCGAAAGCAATGACTCCCTATGAAGTTTTATGGTCTAAGTTCCAACGTTTTAACTGCGATAAAGAAAACCAAAACTGTGGTCGCGTACGCGAGATTTCGTTTGCCGTGTTCGAGTTGATGACATTCATGCTTATTACAGTTGCGTCAAATAAAGAGATAGCTTCAATACCGATGAACTTGAAAGGAAGTGAGAAAAGAAGATACATTTTACACATTGCTTTGGATAAGAGGACTTTTTGGAGTAGGCGTCAGTTGAAAGTATCTTTCATAAATTTTGCATCCAAAATGGATCCTGCATTAGCGAAACAGGAGCTAATCACTTGCGGGCGAACTTTCTATCCTATCTACCGTGTCTTAAATGAACAATGGGCTTTTTGCATCAATCAACATACAAAGGAGGAAAATGAAATTAAAGATGAAGTCCTGAGCATTTCTCCTTTAATTAAAGCTTTTCCTCAAGTTGCTTCTATAAGATATCATGCCAGTGGGCAACATCTATTATTTGTTGCGTTACATGCCGGCTATACATGGTCAAATGGTATTGATGCCCTCGTTAAAGCTTTTCCTCCAGCTTTGAGAGCAGAATCTGTCACAAAGTATAATGCTTTCCATATAGCAGCAAGCAGAAAGAAAGCTGATTTGGATACGATATTTCATTTAATACGCGAAGATCCATCGACACTAAATCACAAGAAACTTTAATTTTTAGAAAATGAATGTATATGTACGTAATTCATTATGCCTAGAGTTCTGATCATATTCAGCAGCTACTACGAATACGTATATCATTATCTTGAATCTTCATTCCTTTCATCTCGTCAAATATGCACGAAAAGTGGGAGTTAACTCGAGAAAAACAGGAGGAGAAAGATCTCTAAGGGCATCATTTGACCAAATACAGTCTTATCTCCAACCTTGGTCCCACTTTTCACAATGGACATGGCATGAGTAGGTTCGTATTTTTGGCAAGACGATACAAACTATCAAATTTCGATACGATGGTGCAATGTGCAATACCTCTCAGTTAAACTGTGAATTAGTGGCGCAGTGGCGCTACAAGCTTACGCGTAGGTGCTAATTATTTGAACGTGTTGTTTATTTTTACGTGTGTTACACACATAAAGATACTTGACGTGTGAAACAGAAATGGCATCCTTGTGATCCATAGTCCATAGTTTGACTGAAATGGCACGCCAATTCCATCCTCGAACACTCGAATTACATTGCATCTGAATACTGATAAAATAGGTATCATACTAACAAGTATCAATAGTTACAATTTCCTCAAAAATGTCGAAACGATCGAGCAATCGAACGAATCGACGACACACGCTTCGTAAATATGCTACGGAAACTGTTAACATCGAAGAAACCTTTTTCTTGAGCAATCCTATTCAAAAAAATTGCCATCAAGAGCGAAAGGATGAGGATGTTTCTGCTGGTAATTCAGAAAGTGATTGTGAGCAAGTAGGACAGGGATGCTATATTTCCTGTACGACGTCGAATAATAAACGATTTTATGGCGTAATGGTAGAGCAGTCGGCATTGCAGGCGGCAAGCGATTTGTTCATGAGCGATCAGGTGTCGGGATTGGATTTAAATCAAAGAATGGAGACGTTGATGAGTCAAAGATTTAAGGCTCAGGGAGGAGAGTCACATCAGCCGTACAACGGAAATCATACACTGGGAAGTGAAAGTGCTCCGGCTGTATCACAGGCGTTGATTTCCGGTTCGTCGAATACCTTAAAGTCTTCTTCGTCGAGGGGTACCGTAGCTGTGGAAAGTAGGAAGGTCGAACAATATCAGTATGTTCCGAAAAATGATAAGTTTCCGGGATATCGAAACCTTCTCGCCACTTATGTCAACGTCTCTGCTGCTGCTCAATTTGATACGGAGAAGGAATTGCGGGTCAAGGAAGCCTGTGATAATGGAGGAGATTACGTAGACGAATTTTATTTTCAATACCAAGTACCGTACACTACTCTTGTCAATTCATCTGTCACAAAAAATAATAAAGAGTATCACTCCATTCATACGTCCATGGGTTTACATTCGTTTTTGCATCATACAGATCTGCCAACTTACTTCCCACTTTCGAATATATCTGGAAGCTCTGTCCGTCGATCAAGTGTCATGAATATGCTTAATCTGAACCCAAAACGAGGTACTGACACAAATGAGGTCATCCTTAACACCAATGGTGATAATATGCCCAGTTTAAGTGGAGAAACGGAAACTTCTTTGGATGTGACGAGTCCACGTGATGCTTACAAGATTTGCATAGTTGGCGGAGGTATAGCTGGTTTAGCATGTGCTCACAAACTTTTGACGACTGCAGAAGAGTCAGGCGTTTCAATAGAGGTAAAAATTTTTGAGGCTCAATCACAAATAGGGGGTAGAATTCGGAGCGATTGTTCATCATTTAAACACGGATCCAACGAGAAAAGTGTTTGTCTTGATTTAGGAGCTCAATTCATTCATGGGATGGATGGTAACCCTCTTACTAATCTAGCGAAAGATGCTGGTCTTACATTATTAAATAAAACAGAGACGATAAAGATGCTGTGTGGGAAAATGTCTGAAATCGATGATACTACTTCTACGAGAAGCGAAAAGATTTTTAACGACCTTCTTGATGACGTTGTAGACCAAATATGGAACAAGGGTGATAATTTGTTTCTCGAAGAAAACGATGTACGATCCCAGTGCGCAATTCGTTGGTACAGCTCTGTTTTTTCACCTACTCATAAGAATCAGTCTATTCAAGCCTCCGATGTGCCTCATTACCGCTTTTCACGAGATAAATCATTTGAAGAAAGCGTTGGCGAACATTTTCTTCGATTTGCAAAGAATCAAGAAGACGTGACTCAAAATCATGAACTTCTTAGGCTTCTTTTGTGGGAGACAAAAAATTTGGAATACTCTATGGGCGCAAATATAGACAGTTTATCGACAAAATATTTTAATTCTGACGAAGAGTTTGATTTTGAAGGAGATCATGTCCAAATACTTGAAGGATACGTGGAAATGGCTCAGTTTTTGCTTCGGAAGTGTAGTTCTTTCAAGAATTTTTCGTGTCAATTAAATGCAAAGGTTCAGTTGATCAAATATGCCAATCCTGCAACAAGCTATGCGATGTTTAGAAAAGATCGACGAAAAAGCATTAATATAACAGATGCATGCAAGGTATTGCTTGAAGGTGGTTTTGAGGAAGGATTTGATTTCGTCGCGTGTACTATTCCACTTGGGGTGCTGAAAGAGGCAATATCAAAGTGTAGCAATAATCTTTCCTGTCCAAGTATTCCTAAACTTACCAAGTTGCTCCAATTTGACCCGTCATTACCAGCGAGTAAAATTGACGCAATTGAAAATGTAGGGTTTGGTTTGTTGAATAAGAGTAAGTAATTCATGAAAACATAGAGATTGCGAAAAATCTTGGTCTTACACGCATTTTTTTCGTCTTCGATCAAGTTTATCTCCATTTTCCCATTCCGTTTTGGAGACATTCATACTACAATAACCAAAAGAACGAAGGATCGCAACCTATCGAAAAGTCACCGTTTCTGTTTTCGACTGAAAACTCTTTCGCTAATATATCATCGGTTCATCCAGAGTACTTCATTTTCAAGGACATTGGAATGATGAAATATCCAAACGAAAAAGACGCTCCTTATATCTTGATGACGATGGCTTCGGGGAAAGCTGCCATCGAAATAGAACAGATGAAGGAAGATCAACTTGTTCGCGGAGTTTTGTCAACTTTGCGCGAACTCTTTTCTGAAATCGATGTGCCGGAACCAACGGACGTTCGAATAACACGATGGGGTTCGAATGAGTTTACACGAGGTAGTTTATGAGCAATTTTAGTATTGGAAATCATTTGAAACTTACTTACATTGTATTCCATGTAGGATGTTATGCTTTCTTACCCCCCGGGTGTACCGATCAAGATTATCTTGAGCTAGCAAAACCTGTTTACGGGCAACCAGATATCAGTAAAGAGACGGGTCAAGCTATTCTGACTCGACGATTGTTTTTTGCGGGAGAGCATGCGACAGAAAAACATCCGTCAACAGCTCATGGGGCATATATAAGCGGTGAAGATGCAGCGATTAAAATCTTAAATGAAACACTCAGCAAGAAATGCGAACAGGAAGACGAACAGATACCTCTTTTCGCTTTCCGGATGATGTTTCCTTCAACCCCTTTGACATGTCAACTTTGCCAACTAAGTGGTAATCGCAAGCGAGAGGGTGATCTGTGTTGTTTTCGTAAAGGAAATGCATATGGTGTAGCTCATTTGCATTGTGCTTCCTTTTCCCCTGCTATAGACGTCGGACGAAAAGGTTTTGATGGAATAATAAAAGAAATAAAGAGGGGTACGCGTTTGATCTGCTCAATGTGTAAAAAAGTGAGACCTCACGAAACTTTCATTGTGTTCAAGATTTATGCTAATATTGTTTTTATTTTGAATCAAGCCTGGAGCCACAATAGGATGTTCGAATCATTCGTGCGGACGATCATATCACTACACATGCTGTCGACTCACAGGTACGTTCAAGATCTCATTGTGTTACCTGTTAAGTTGTATGGACTCACACTTTATAGGATGGAGCTTCATGAGGCGAGGAAGAGGTTTCTTTTGTGGATCTCATCGTTATGAAGCTCGATCAAGCATTTCATCGTGCTCGGATTCTGATCAAGAATATGATGGCGTTAACAGCGACTGTAAGTCTCTCGAACCTCTTACCAAAGAATCGGCTGAAGGACCATCATTGAGTAATGGTGAAGTACAGCATATTCTGTTTTCAATGACACAATCACCCGCACGTAATAAAAGTCGTAAACGTTCCTTCGATGACATATTCGGGCACTGTCCAGTTGCAAATTCTTGCATAGACAGCATAGATGGCGAAGAAGCATCTTCGTTAGAAAGCCTTGAACATTGCAACAAAACACACTTTTGCAATTATTCAAGTGATTTTGAAAATATTTCCGAAGAATCTCTCACACCTGATCCAGGTTCGCATGCACTCATACGCAGTACACATGACTATTTTTCTGATGAAATTATTTGCACTCGTAAGTCTTCATCTCACTCTTGGAACCTTTCGCTACTTCTCGAAACGTTTGGGCCAATTGACAAAAGCGTTACGGTATTGAAAATTTATTTTGAGACAGAATCTACGAGAAAATACGGTCTGCGAAAAGATGATATCATTTTATCCATTGATGGGAAAAGAGTTGGGTTAGAATTAAAGTCCTGGGTTAACGTCGTATCTATTTTGCAATATCAAGAACTTTTGGATGTACGATGTCACATCATGCGCAGGAAAATATCTCCAATCAAAATGGAGTAAATCCTACCTAATTATCTCGACAGTACTCAAGAATAGAATAATGTTGTGTTCACGTAGTCACTCCTCGAGATCACTTCCTTAACATGTTTTTTAATTATGCCTTATTCAAAAAGAAAAGTCTTTCGTCAACTTTGTCGAAAAATCAATTCAAAATATTGCTCGTGTCTTCTTCAACGTCGTATTCATCGAGAGGTATATCAGGTTGATTTGTCATCTTTTTACGACCGATACCTGTAAACCTAGGTTTTCTTCTGGCCCAAGCATTCCCACCAGTTGGAATTGAAGAATACTTTCCAAGTCTACCTTCATTTTTCGGATCATTACTTAATCTATTTTTCAGACTAATCATCAAGCTTTTCCCTTCCCTTTTCAAAACCCTAGCAGCATTTATACTGGCTTCCCATTTCCGTCCTACAACAAGCGACATACTGGCAACAAAAATCATTAAAAGAAACAATATAGTAGTCTCTTTGGGATTGCGAAGTGTAGAGTTTAAGGAAGACAAAACGCTAGGGTCAGCATTCAAATCTGTGTTGATAGTCCATGTCCGGACCGTGACCAATGAAGTGTAGTCGACAAAGTAGTCAGAACTATGATGCAGGTTGTTCAATAGACGAGTGGCATAACTCGGGTTATTGAGAACAGCATGAAGACTAGCGGAAAAACTTGCTGCTTTTGACATTTTGTGGCTTTCACAATTTAGGTTGTCTTCCACAAAAACGTTGATTTCAATAACAACTGTGCATTCACCATTTTTTGTTGAAGCCATTAATACTTGCACATCTCCACCTCCAACGCCGTCTAAAAGTCGAGCTACCTCAACCGCAAATGTTTCCTTGGTAAGTTCATCCCATTTCTCTGTTGAAGAAGCATCTTTAAGTAAAAACACAGAATGTACTCTATAGGGAATCTTGCATGGTTCGTCTCTGACACAAGCCCCAGTATGACATATTCGGGTGACGGGATCCTGTTCGACACATTTCCCTCCAACCTTGTCTAATTTACTTACTAATTTTGTTTGTAGGCACGAAGCTGTACATGCGCCATAAGGCGCGGGATTACAATCCAGATCATCCTTTGCTATAATATCAAAGTCATCGTCACCATACAAGTTATAATCGTTATCATCGTCGTTGAACACCTTTTCTCCACTTTTGCTCGCATGATTTTCATCATTCTCAAGATCTGCACACGTCGTTGTACAAGGTTGTGTAACTTCGCACCAACCCTTCTTGTCATCGCAAACTATTGACGAGTCTACCACATTTCCACTCAAGTGAAATGCTGTAATAATCTCTTCGCAAGTCTGACCTCCATCCGGTACGTTCTTCACAACTGCACGCCAACTTTCTTTACTATTTAACGTACTATTTTTTTTCTGACATCCTAATTTTTGATGTTCTGTCACATTGTCTTCACAACTACTAAGTTGTTGAGGCTTTCCTAATTCACAGTCGATCTTTCCAAGGTCGATGACTTTGGCCTCTTGTTCTTTATCCAAGATTTCGCTCCCGATATCTTTGCTTTTTATATACGGTACCAAATCCCTGGAGCAGTCAGCTCCATTCACTTCTGCTATACCGAGAAAAGGTTTCTTCTCTTCGAGTGAATAAAGAACATTATGCCCTGAACAAATGACATATTAAGCAGCGAACATTCATTACTCATTTCTTCTTAAATCAAATTACCTTGTAAAACGTCGTGTCCAAGAATAGCACCATGATGAATATTGTTTGAAAATTCTATATTAAAAATGTAGTTTTTGGAGGCATGATCATACTCTATGAACAGAATTATTGAACATTGCAATGCAAAATCAGAAATTTAACTGTAAGGGATGCACCTTCCAAAATTAAGGACTTACGCAGGTAATGGGTGGGTTGTATCCTGATTAACACATCATGGGGATTGGCCACGTCAATTTTCGCAGCCAACGTTTCTAAGTCAAAAGCAAGATATTTCAGAAATCTGAAATGATAATAGTAATAAGTTCAACTTCTTACCAATAGATTTGGGATCCTCGGGGCTAAACTCTTCCGAATGATATCCTTGTACTATATTTATAAAGATAATCATAATTTTTATGATCAAAACATATTTTAAAAATTACATTGAACAGAAATAACCTCAACCTCACCTTGCAACAAGATAGTTGGCAGCGCATTGAAGCCTCCAAGCTGCTTAACCTTTGTTTCAGAAAAAGTCATATCGAACGGAAGTTGGGGCATAAATTTATTCCACGCAGAGATAAACATTTTTTTCCAGGTTATATCAAAATGTGTATGCCGAGATCCAGTACTTAATATAATGCCACTACTGCCTTTATTTAGAGTATTTGTATTTCGGGAAATGCCGGCAATGGCGCCGTTTGTCAGATTCGTCAGATATAAAAATTTTGCTTTGACGACAAATCGATCTTTATTCGCGCCCCAATTTAATGCGTATACCATTGGATTTTTGTGTAACCGCGTATCGACCGCGCCAATAGTCATAAATCCACCGGCACCTTGTTGATCCAAGCACAAAGCTATAAAAGTATCTTGTACTCTACTAGATGTCTTGATAGCAGACAAAAAATGGGAATTTTCCTTCCCAATTCCAAAAATTCCTCCCGAATTCTCTTCTTTATCAGAACCTTTCATACACCCAACTTTAAGCTTAGGAACATACAAATTATCGCCAGGAAACAGTACATTCTCCGTAACTTCAATAGCGTCAATCGGTTTTGTATTTGGTAACTCATCGACCGCATTGCTCTTGAAAAAACACATCTTATCTTTGGTGCACGTAAATCCTTTGAAAGAACACTCATCCGGACATGAAAGTCCAGATTCATTCAATTTATCCTTATCGCAATACTGCACAATTCCACTCGTGGTAGTATCCAGCAAATAATCACGATTGCCGTTCAATCTAATGTAACTTTTCCCACCTTTTAATATGAGCGGTTGGGTATGCAGATTGGATCCATCATCTGCTGCTCTGACGAGATGAATTGTTGTCACCGTCGATAGAATTGCCAGTAGCATCATTGCAGCATTCATTCTGTGTGTGAGATATCTGAGGATCTGATCTGGAGATAGGTTTTGTTTGTAATATATACTTCGAAGTATATGATAGCCAAACCGAGAGATAAATAGATAGATTGATAGAGATAGATTGATAGATAAAACGCTGTCCGTCCAACAATGCAGCAGGTCAGTATGATCTCACAGGTATCCGACTGAATATAAACCTTTATGTGCTCTTGCTTTGCTCTACATTTCCATCTGCGTGTCTGCGTAGAACTGTCCAATGGCGTTGTTTGTGTGTGTGTGCGGTAAAAAGAGATCCAATCTCTCACCTCTCACATGTCACATATACATATTGGTCATGGCCGCCGTCCGCCGTATCGTTTCTCGCCGTTCCACGTCGTGTACATGTACGT
>Ga0213867_1001139_pt1 | contig 11867 bp, 24 predicted proteins | sample PICome_12_FD_160120 | JGI IMG/M metagenome (GOLD analysis project Ga0213867, IMG submission 160120) | Coastal seawater microbial communities near Pivers Island, North Carolina, United States - PICO540 | ecosystem: Environmental > Aquatic > Marine > Coastal | place: USA: North Carolina... | reverse complement strand
CAGTTTTTTCTAACAAAGAAATTGTCAAGTACTATTTCAATCCTAGTTGGCGTCCTACAGACTTTGTAGCGTTCGAACCTACTGCTGAAGATTATCAAGCAGTTGCAGATGCAAACAAGTGGATGAAGCGTTATGTGATGCTAGGTCTTGATGATAACATGGAAGAATTTAAAAAGACCATGGTTGAAATTACAATGCAAGATGAAGTGCTTATTAATAACCTAGGCATTGTGGCATACTTTCCTGAGTTTGTAAAGCGTGATCAACACGAAAACGGACTTAAGAAAGAAATCCGTGTAGAGTATCGTGACAGTGAATATCTAGGTGACCCTAAAGATAATGTAGATTGTGTAATTAAAATTCTAGACAAACGCTACAGCACCCAGTGGGAATCATATAATTATACAGCAGTGACTACAGACGGTAATCTTGTGTCGTTTATGAATAAGTATGAACATACTGTAGGTGATATGAAACGTGTTAAAGCTAAAGTCAAATCACAAACAAAAAATCGTTTGTTTGAAGCAAACGAAACACGTCTTAACTATGTGAAACTATATAAGGTGTAAGAAAATGAATCAAGTATGGAAAAAGTTTTTAGGTAAGTTTGTCGAACCACTTGCATATATGGCATATGGTATGTTTGCTATTGGTCTTACCTTTTGGAGTGGTACGGTTGTAAATGAGTTTACTGGCATTGCTGTGTTTTTTATTATGATTGTGATTCCGGCGTTTTCTCTAATAATCCGCGATATGTGGCGTGATGCCAAGCGTGAAGTAGAATGGGAAAACCGTGATATGTTAGATACACTAAAGGGCAAATAATATGTTAGATATTTTTTACAACGAAACAGTATGGTGGTTGTTTGGTACAGCAGTCCTTTTTACTTTTGTAGGACGATATCTTGCTATGAAAGAGCAACTAGAAAATGTTATAGAAGCAACCATAGATAGTTTAATTGAAAATGGATACATAAAAACCCGGGGCGAAGGAGAAAATTTAGAACTTCTAAAGCACTGGGAAGATAATGATTAAGCTAGAGCAAAAGTTACCTAGAGAAGTCTATCTTGCATGTAGCGGCGGTGTAGATAGTATGGCTGCACTTGATTTCTTGCGTAGGAATCATAAGGTCAACGTTTTACATTTTAATCACGGTACCGAGCATGGTAGACAAGCAGAAGAATTTGTTGTAAAATACTGTCGTGAAAACGATATAAGCTATATCGTAGATCGTGTTCGAGAAACTATTCCTCCGGGATCTGTAAGCCGTGAAGCGTGGTGGAGAGAAAAACGTTACAATTTTTTTCACAAATATGATGTGAAGCCTGTAATTACTTGTCATCATTTAGATGACTGTGTAGAAACTTGGGTTTGGAGTAGTATGCATGGTACAGGCAAATGGATTCCTTATCGAAATCGTAACGTTATCCGTCCCTTTAGATTAAATAGAAAACGAGACTTAGAATTATGGTGTACAATGCACAATGTTCCTTGGATTGAAGATCAAAGCAATGAAGATTTGCACTTTACTAGAAATTATATTAGACATGAAATGATGCCTCAAGTTCTTAAAGTGAATCCAGGTATTCATAAAACTATTCGTAAAAAAATATTAAAATATACTGATTGACTTCTAGATAATTTTGTATTATTATATTATAGGAGATAAAATTATGACACACGATGTAGAATTTGGTGATTCACTTGAAGAAGACGACTATGGTTTGATTATAAGTAAAGACGGAATGCTGAAAGGCGTATGGATACCTGAAAAACACGAAGACACAGATATACCAGATGTAATAGTTAATTTGTGTGTAAATTATTTTGGATTAGATCCAAATGCAGATGAAAGGACGCTTCATTGACACCTGCAGAAATATTTGAATATAAGCAAAGGTGGAAGCCAGGATATACTGTACGTCTTCACAGCGATGTAGTTGATAAAGGAAAAACATTTGCCAAAAGAAACTGCCAACCGCATCAATGGAGTGTAACTACTTGGACAAATGTATATGAACATACATTTCATTTTGAGTTCGAAGAAAGTGCAAGAAAATTTAAAATAGCAATGGGAAGGTTTGCAGATCAGCAAAATTAAAATATGGATGATAAAGTACAAATAGTTGAGCAACTTAAAAAACTAGCTATGGACATTAAAAACGAAAATCCTTTAAATTGGGATTTAGTACCGTTTGACGAATTAGAAGCGTATCAAACAATGGCTAATAATGTTTATGATCAGTTTGCTACACTAGAAAACGAAAAAGAAGCAACAGTCGTAGCTCTTGCTACTATTGTTAAGTTATTAGTTGAAAATTTATATTATCAAATGATTATTCAGGGCAAACAAAATGTATAATGACAGATGTGATGTTACAAACATCGAAACAGGTAATGTTGTAGAAGCAGATATCTTAGATTTTAAAGAAGGCAATGTTTGTGTTGTAAGCATACAAAAACAAATCAAACTTGTTATGAAATATAATAATCAAAAAAATAATTATGTAGGAAAAAAAGGCGGCCTAGAATTTACAACATCTGGCCCGAAAGTTTTATAGGAGTTTTATATGCCATTAGTACCAATCGTTGTAGAATCAGAAGCAAAAGGCGAACGTAGTTACGACATCTACAGCCGACTACTAAAAGACCGTATTATCATGCTCAACAGTGTTGTCGAAGATAATATGGCAAATCTAATTGTAGCACAAATGCTGTTCTTAGAAGCAGAAAATCCTGACAAAGATATCAACTTGTATATCAATAGCCCAGGTGGCAGTGTTACAGCAGGTCTTGCTATCTATGACACTATGCAGTTTATCAAGCCTGACATTAAAACTATTGTTATGGGTCAAGCAGCAAGTATGGGAAGTTTTCTAGCACAAGCAGGCGCAGCAGGCAAGCGTTATGTGCTACCAGAAAGTCGCACAATGGTTCATAGAGTTAGTTCAGGAACAAGAGGCACCAGCGGTAGTGTTCACATTCAGGAAATGGAGTTTGAAGATGCCAAGCGTCATTTAGACGAAAGCAAACGTTTGAATCAACGTCTTACAGAACTTTATGTAAAACACAATACAGCAGGCAAGACCTACGAAGAACTGTTTGAAACTATGAAGTTTGATACATTCTTATCAGCACAGGAGGCAGTAGACAATGGATTCGCAGACAAAGTCGTCGAAGGTCGCTAGTACTATTGCCGAAATAAAAGGCATTCCGACTAGAGAAGAATTAATCGAACAGTTAGAAAAGAATATATTGACTGTTCGATTTACAAAACTAGACGGTGACGAGCGTGTCATGACATGTACTTTATTAGACGAGTTCAAACCTCCTGCTAAAAAAGATGATGCTATTAGTCAAAAGAAAGTTCGAGATGTTTCGGACAAGGTAATTGTAGCATTCGATGTAAATGCAATGGGTTGGCGAAGTTTTAGATATGAAAGAGTTTTAGAAGTTTGGATGGATGCTGATGAAATTCTCAAAGCTAGGATGCGTTTAGAAGGCGGATCATTTTCTGGTTGACAAATATCAAATTGATGTTATGTTATAAATATGATTAAGGCACTTTAGGAGAGGCTAATGAAAAAATTACTAGCAACTGTAGCACTTGTAGGCATTGCATCAACGGCACAAGCTGAAACTCGCTATGCTAATATTACTAATGTTGAACCAAACTATCGCACAGTTTATATGAACGTGCCACAGCAACAGTGTCAGGATGTAGAAGTACCTATCTATGGCACAGTACAAGGCGGCGGCAATGCTGTAGAAGGTGCGCTAACAGGTGCTATCATTGGTGGTATTCTCGGCGAAGCGATTGGTGGTAAAAACGAGCGCAATGCTGGTGCTATTTTTGGTGCTATTGTAGGCGGCGATAAAGCAGCCAATGGTAATCGTCAAGTTGTTACAGGTTATAAGATTGAACGCCAATGTTCAGAAGTAATGGTACGTGAGCAACAACGTGAAATCCGTAACTACACAATTACCTATCGTTGGAATGGTATTACTGCACAGAGCTATACCTACAATCGTTACAATGTAGGCGATCGTATTCCTGTAACTGTTTCAATTAACGCAAACTAATAGGTATATAATGGAAAACTATAGTGTAAGCGGTGAATGGCAACAGCCGTATCGCACCCATACATGTTTATGGGAACAACTTGAAACTGTTGCAATTCTAGACGATATGGACAAACTCGAAGATCAACTTCGTACTACTGCTTTAGCACGTAAAATGTTGAAAGATATCGGAGTAATATGTGAGTGATAGATATGTAGATCATATGTTTGTAACTCCTCTATTTGTAACAACTATTACAGAGGAGTTACGACAAAATATTGTATCAGAGTTAAAATCACAAAGAAAATCCGGAAAAGGTAATCAAAAAAGTTTTTATTATTGGCAAACTAATGATCAACTTTTTCTTGATCCGGAATTTTCAGACATATACAACGTTATTAAATCAGAAATAACGGAAGTATTTAATTATCTTCAAATTGAATATGATGATGTAATTATTAACAATATGTGGGCAAACATTACTGCTAATGATTATTTTCATCAAACCCATGTGCATCCTAATAGCTATTTTAGTGGACTAATATATTTGCAGGTCAGTGATAATTCTGCTCCAACTACTTTCGGTAGACCTGGCGGAATTTATACAATGATACAACCTGATTATAAAGAACAAATGAGAGAACAGCAAATTCAATATCTTTCGAAACCAGAAAATGGAAAAATGATAATGTGGGATAGTTCTATCCCACATATGGTTTCTAACAGTACGGATTTTAAAGACGATGAAAGAATTACATTAGCATTTACAGCATTGCCAAAAAGTGAAGTTAAAAAACCATATTCTAAAATAAATTTTACTTGACAATCTAAATATTATATGCTAATTTAGTTTTATAAATATTCCGGATTAGCTCAGTGGTAGAGCAGTTGACTGTTAATCAATTGGTCGTAGGTTCGAGCCCTACATCCGGAGCCAAATAGGATCGTTGGCCGAGTGGTCGAAGGCGCTCCCCTGCTAAGGGAGTAGACGTGAAAGCGTCTCGTGGGTTCGAATCCCACACGATCCGCCAGTCTCGGTATAGCACAGCCTGGTAGTGCGCTTGTTTTGGGTACAAGAGGTCGTTGGTTCGAATCCAGCTACCGAGACCATAACTTTACATAAGTACATTATGGAAAAGTGTCCAGAATGCAAAGCAGAACTACAGCATGGAGAATTTTGTCCTACCTGTAGAGTAAGAAGATAACGCCGCTCTAGCTCAGCTGGTAGAGCAACTGATTTGTAATCAGTGGGTCGGGGGTTCGAGTCCCTCGAGCGGCACCATTTAAAGGTTTGATATGTATAAAACTAAAAAAGATTTAGGTATTGTAATTAAAAAGTTAGTATCAAAAGAGCTTTGTAGTTTTATATCAAATGAAATACGTTTAATAAATGATCATGTAAATCTAAGTGGCGGAGGCGGTGTTGATGAGCGGCATCCTGAAAGTCTAAGCCTATACAGTCCATTTTGTACTGAGATTCTTTCTACACATATTCAATCTGTAGTTGAAGCAAAACTAGGAAGAAAAATTATTCCTACTTACAGTTATTGTAGAATATATCGCACAGGTGCATCGTTAACAGAACATTTAGATAGAAGAAGTTCAGAATATACACTTAGCATTGCACTAGAAGATACTGACAACAGTGCATGGCCTCTTTCCGTTGAAATGCAAAACGGGAATCAATATACAACTACTTTAGAAGTAGGAGATGCTTTACTTTATAGCGGACGTGATCAAATGCATTGGCGTCCAGGAAAATTTGAAGGTAAAGAAATTATTCAAGCGTTTATTCAATATGTAGATGCTGACGGAGATAGTGTTGATTTAGCATGGGATGCTAGACCGTTGTTAGGAATGCCTTTTGAATCTACTGACCCAACTATTGATCATAACATGGATAGACGAGAAGATGAAAAAGAAATCATTCGAAACCGTCTAAAAAATCAGACATTATAAATATTATTATGATTAAAGCACAAAAAGAAATTATTTGGCATCTTACTTGTACAAAGTGTAAAGGACACTGGAGTTACGCTACTATGGAAGAAAAATACTGTATAGAGCGTGGCTACAAATATTGTCCACACTGCGGGCAAAAAGAAGATGTTAAAATTGTGGAGAAATAATGTTCACAGTTGAAATGGATCATGATGAAATCTCTATACAAGTTCTTGACGATAATGGTACACACGAAGATGTAGGTATTTTCCTATACGATGACTACTGTTTTATAAGGCAATGGGACGAAAAGAATCAAAAATTTAATGTAGTAACAATGAGCCCGCAAATGTTTTATGAATTTGTTGAATCTATGAAAAGGTCCGAAGGTACTTATGTGATGGAGAAGAAGTGATGGAAATTATAGATCTTTTTCCTACTCCAATAGGTATTTTTAAAATTAATTTAGACTCTGAAGAAAAAGATTATCTTTTAAATCAAGAGTTCCATAATCATAGAATATATACTGACATGATTGTTTCTAAAGATACTAATATACTGAACAATCAAAAGGATAATATTCCTGCTACTTATAATTTTATAAAAAATAGTCTAGATGAATATGCAACAACTACACTTGCTACACGTAACCCATTAAAATTTACACAAAGTTGGCTTACAAAACATCAGTCTGCAGAACAAAAAACATTTCAACACCGTCATCAAAATAGTATTATTAGTGGTAGCTTTTATGTTTCTGCTACACAAGCAGACACAGGTATAAAATTTTATAAAGACGACGATCAAACACAAAAATATATTAAATGGGAACAAGACGAAGACTTAATACCGAATAACAAATATGCATTTGCGCAAGTGCAGTTTCCAATAGAAACAGGAGTTTTAATTTTGTTTCCAAGTTGGTTAAGACACAGTGTAGAAGGACATTTTAGTGATAGTCTAAGATGTGCCCTAGCATTCAATACATGGTTTGAAGGATCAATAGGATCCGAAGAACTTTTTACATTACTTTAGGAAAGAAAATGGACAATGTACCCGGAATAGTAGTTGATAATTTTTATAGTGATCCGGATGGTGTAAGAAACTGGGCACTTCAACATGAATTTGCTAGAGAAGAAGAAGGTGCTTGGCCTGGAAAAAGAACACGTGAACTAGAAGTAATAGATCCGATATTTCATCAGCAATTTATAAATAAAATATTTTCATTGTTTATGCCAGTGCATGAAGACATTACTGCAAAAGTTCAATCAATGTTTCAAATTATTCCTACATTTGAAAGTGATCCAAAAAGTCCTAAAAATAAAGGATGGATACACGAAGATGATGGTGTTTTATTTGCAGGAGTTGTTTTCTTAACACCTAATATTGATCGAAAATGCGGAACTAGTCTTTTTACTTTAGAAGACGAAAACAAATTAGACTGGAGTGACGCTAAAAATAATTTTTATGTCAATGGCATTGACAATGATTATGATAATGCTATAACTACACATAATTCTGCTTTTGACGAGAGTGTAAGATTTCAAAATCTATATAATAGATGTATAATTTTTGACCATAAATGTTATCACGGGGTTAATAGTTTTTATAACAGTCAAGACCAAGATAGACTAACACAAGTGTTTTTTGTACACAGTGTTGATATGGATGTGCCGCCACCTATGGCAAGACATAGAAACTTTTTATAAAAAGGTTGACAATACAGATAAAGATGTTATTGTAAAGGAAAATAAGGATACAATATGAAAGAAATTGTAGATAACTATCTTTGGCTATTTAAGTTTGAAGATATCGATAATGATATACTTTACAAAACTTGTTTAGCAGCAGATGACGAACTAAGAAAACATTTCCCTCCAATTGAAGGAGATAATGTATATGGCTGTTTTACTAGTTATTATCACCAAAAATACAACTTGTTTTCGTTTCCTTGCAAAGAGTTGCAAAAGCTCTATACTAACCTAGTTGTTCACTTTCAGCAGGTTCTAAATCCAGATACGCAATATTATGTAAGATGTTGGGCAAATTTGTTTGACAAAGATATGAATATTGACTGGCACAGTCATTGGCCGCCAGAGTATAAAACATACCACGGATTTTACTGTGTAAATACACAAGGAGAAAATCCAAGTCATACAGATTATGATATTCCTGGACAAGAAAACATAATTAGAGTTATGAGCGAAGACGGCCTTTGTGTGTTTGGTAAATCAGATGGCGACGGTCATAGAAGTTCAGAATGGCTTAACACTGACAAGTATAGAATTACTATTGCGTTTGATGTAATTCCTGTAGAAGTTTTACGTACACAGGAAAAATTTACACACAACTTAATCCACAACTATATCCCACTTGCTAAAATATAGAGGTTCCTATGAAAGCAAAAAATACAATTCTAGTTAATCAAAACTCTTCAATGGCATTTACTGTGTATCGGAGAAAAAATAAAGCACTTATTGATTATTTTACTGACAAAGAGTTTGATTGTCAGCTAGAATGTGAAGTTGACAAAGCTAATGAAATTTATTCTAAAGCTTTAAAAGATGGATTTGTAGAAGCGATTTAAGAGGTCCTAATGCCAAATACATGGGTAATAAGTGATACACATTTTAGACACGAAGCAATTTTGACATTCAAAGACTATGCCGGCAAACCGCCTAGAACTTTTGACAGCGTAGAGCAAATGGATGAATGCATGATGGACAACTGGAATGATATGATCAAGCCAGAAGACACTGTGTATCATTTAGGCGATGTGTTGTTTGGTGAAGATAAATTAGATTGGATGCAAACAAACTTTAAAAAGTTGCCTGGTAAAAAGTATCTTATACTTGGTAATCATGACAATCCAAAGTTTATGGCTATGTTCTTTAAGCAAATTATGCTTTGGGAAGTTATTAAGCCTGGGTTGTTGTTGTCGCACACACCGCAGCATCCTAGTACACTTCAAGAAACACATAGATTTGGTCAGCAACATATATTAAATATTCACGGCCACATTCATAGTAATCCTAGTCCAGAAGGACCATATAAATGTGTATGTGTAGAACAAACAGATTTCAAACCTGTAAATATTGATGAATTTTTAGATGCTTGATGATCACGCAGCAAAGATATTCGAAAAGAATATCAATATGATGGTGCCATGGTATCTCATGGCATCATACGCCTACTATGTACAAGACGATGCTATTTTCTCAGATGGCTTTTTTGATGAAATGGGCAAAACAATGTTGTCCGTTTGGGATGATATCGAACACTTCCACAAAGAACATATTAGCAAAGGTGACTTAGAAGCAGGCACTTTCCTAGGCGAGTATCCAAGTCGTGTAGAAGGCGGACTAGCAAGTTTGCGAGAAGCATACTTCACAAAAAGCGGAAGTGTACGAAAAACACCCAAATTGACTTGACATTGAGAAACTCTGACCTTATACTGTGTATAAGTTAAGTGAGAGGCAACACTATGGCAAAATACGGTCCTAAGATTTTCGCTAGTGACACTATTAAAACTAAGGGTCACTGGGCAGTTGGCACGATTTGGAACGCAGAAGGTTCCAAAGGCATATATAACATTGAAATGAAGGACAATGGTTTCACTTGTGATTGTCCAGCATTTAAAAAGTGTAAGCACATCAAAGCAGTGGAGGAAGCATTTAATGGCTAAAGCATCAAAAGTAGCAGCAAAACCTAAAAAGAAAACAGTTCGAGCAACTCGCAGAGGTGCTAATAGACTTCCACTGATGCCTAACAAAATTACTTGGGAAGGCGCTAAGTATTACACTCACTATGAAGTAGAATCAAAGGAGTGGCTTGAGCGTGTTAAAATCTACATTAAAAATAACTACGACAAGAAACTTGTTAGTGCAATTAATAAGTTACCGGATTGGAAGATCGGTGGGAAGAGTCATTGGGCTTGTACGGCGTATTGTTTAGAAGCACTGCCAGATCTTGTTCCTGAATCTTATAAAAATAGTTTTAACAAATGGATCCTTGAACTTGCCGAAGAAGGTGCTGCTGTCGCAGAAGAAAAGAAGAAAGAAGAAAAAACTAAAAAGAACGTTTATACACCTACTATCCAAGAACGCATCCGTGAGCAGTCACAGGATATGATTGAGGATATTGATGAGTGGCTAGAAGGGTGGATCCGCGATCCCGAAACGTTTGATCCTAAAGCGTTTGACTTCAAAAAGCACTTCAACAAACTACAGCCGTCACAAGCACACGCTCGCAAGATGAAAGGCTTCTATGCTAACGTACTAGAAGACTATGACGAACTAGAGCGTATGCCCACAGCAGGTCAGTTGAAAAAGATGGATGAGGGTGAAGCAGACCTTTGGGCACAACTCAAAGAAGGCTATGCGCATCTTAAAAAAGCAGACATTAAAAAGTTTCGCACTGCAATTGAAGAACTAATGGCAGCACTAGACTTTATCATCGACAGTGCAAAAGCAAATCGTAAGCCTCGTAAAGCAAAGCCAAAGAGTGCTACAAAACTAGTTGAAAAGTTGAAGTTTTCAAAGACAGATGAAAAGTACAAACTTGCATCAATTGATCCTTCACTAATTGTAGGTGCTAATGAGCTTTGGGTATTTAATGTCAAAACACGCAAAATCGGTAAGTATGTTGCAAGTAATATTGATCCGAAAGGTATGGGACGAGATGGCACAGGTCTAAGTGTAAAAGGCACAACTATTATTGGATTTGATGAAAATCTCAGTATACAAAAAACGCTACGAAAACCAGACGAACAACTCAAAGAGTTTAAAGCAGCAGGTAAGGTTAAATTACGTAAATTCTTAGATGATATTAAAACAACTGATACAAAATTGAACGGAAGATGTAATCCTGATACGGTGCTTCTAAAGGTTTCTTGATAAATATTAATAATAACAGGAAACACCTATGTCAGAATTAGATAAATCAATTCAAGCTTTGGGCGATAATATTAACGATATTGTTACTAAAGCTCTAACAGTTAAAGATATTAGAATAGCAAAAACTTCTTCATTAGAGTTTCATGCTGATCCAGAGAGACAGATCTACGGAAAGGGACTTTTTTGGAAAGGCACAGGTAACACTAAGCAGCTTGTGTACAAAGCTAACCCTGATAGATTATATTCAACAAACTCGATTGATGTTGCACAAGGTAGCAATTTTTCTGTAGGAAATAGCCCAGTAATATCAGAAGATAGCCTAGGTCCTACTGTTATATATTCAAACCTAGTTAGAACAGGTACACTTCAAAATCTTAACACCCAGGGCAATTTAAATATAGATGATTATATATTCTATAACACAGGGTATAATAGATTTGGCATTGGTACAGAAGATCCAAACGGTGCGTTTTCTGTAACTAGTCTTGATGCAGAATTTATTGTAGAAGCTGAAGGTTCATCTGTAAAAGTTGGTACTTATACAACAGATGATATGAGCTTTATAACGGATGATACTGAAAGACTTACAATAACTAAAACTGGTCAAGTTGTAATCGGAACAAAAGGCACATCTGATACAAAAGTTAACATACACGGAAGACTTGGTATTGGTGTGAACAACATTGATCCAGAAGTAAGTTTAAGTACAGCTGGTCCTATCAAAGTTGAAGGTAAAAAATTCTCAGTAGACGATCAAGCACCGACTGACGGTTCTTATGTTAAAGGTGATATCGTTTGGAATTCAAATCCTAGACCTACAGGATATGTAGGGTGGATTTGCGTTAGAGATGGTACTCCTGGAGAATGGAAACCATTCGGTCAAATCTCATCATAGCATGAAAGAAAAACTAAATTCAATATATAAAAGTGCAATTACCTGGAAGTTAATTGGTAAAGTATTTCCTTT
>Ga0213867_1001136_pt1 | contig 11887 bp, 8 predicted proteins | sample PICome_12_FD_160120 | JGI IMG/M metagenome (GOLD analysis project Ga0213867, IMG submission 160120) | Coastal seawater microbial communities near Pivers Island, North Carolina, United States - PICO540 | ecosystem: Environmental > Aquatic > Marine > Coastal | place: USA: North Carolina | collected... | reverse complement strand
CCTTTCATTTTTTCTTCAATTAATCCTATCTGGTAGTTTTTTGAACCCAAACAATTGTAAAGCCGCCTCCGATGATTCCGATGTGACGACGTTTGTAACCTGCGGTAGTGCCATAAAGCTCTTGCTTGCCTCTTCCTATGAAGGTTTGTCTTAATTATCTTATACCGTCCTTCGTATCTCGTAGCATTTAAATAAATTGTAGTATTCCATGCTTTTAGTTTGTTTGATATAATTTTGGTCTCATGTGATCTGATTTGATGTATATTTATAGCTGGTGAATATTTCCTGCATACGGAAGGGTCGTCTTTTAACAATCGTAATTCCGGCGGGGTAAGTATGGATTGATTTGCATCATCTCTTGAAAGGGATTGCATTCTAAAAGTGAATATTTGCTTTTCGTTTAGATGATTGTTACAATGAGTGATAAACGTGACAGTCCATTAAGCTTGTGGATTATTCGTGAAGCGCATGGAAGACCTCAATGTTTTCCCGGGGAAGCTATTTCGTGCGGTGAAACTGTTCGTTTGACCAATCTTGAAAAGCAGAAAAATCTGCATTCGTCTGAGAAATTTTTTTCCGCCATATCTGGACGACAAGAAGTATTTTTATTTGGAGAAAATGGTGAAGGTAACGAGGGAGATGATTGGATTGTGGTCTGTAACAGCGTTATATCCACTGACGAAAGAACTACTTCGAACTATTGGCAAAGAAATGGAGAAGCTTTATCCAATAACCGGATACGGTTACGACATAAAAACACTAACTCTTTTTTAACAGCATCACGTGAATTTATGTATGGGCGGTCAACGCCGCGAATAGAAGGGCATCTCGAAGTGTCTGCTTTTCAAACGAATGATATAGATTCTAGTTACGAGTTTGTTGTCGCTGCTGGTATATATTTTTCAAAAGTGTAAAATTTTCCACTACACTAAGTTAAATTATATGCATTTATTTTCTTCGAATTATTAGGATTTATACTAAAATAATACTACCAGATACAAATTCATCAAGAAGAAATATCAAGAATATCCTAAAACCATGGTTTCGTCTGGATTCAGGTCACTTATTGTAGCATGATGAATTCTAACATTACGTAAACAATTACCTAAATATTCGCGCTGAAGTAACGAAGTTTTGAAAAACTCAAGTAATCTTTTCTCAAAATGAAGCGATACTTTGAACTTATTCCAAAAGGGAATTCTACCTTCCAATCGAGATCATCCATCTAATTCACTTCATTCTTTGTCTAGTAGATCACTGATCACAAGTTCTCTCAAAATAACATACTCATCCAGCTTAAGGGAGATTCCTTTCTTACCTGGCGCCATCCTTCCAGATTTTTTGTTTAAATAGTACTCACGAATATCCACTAAGTCGTTACCTTTCCACGAACGAAATGTAACCCGCTTATTTTGGCCCAAGTCGCTGTACCATTCTCCACTTTCGTTCTTTTGCAAATCAACTTCAGATTCTTTTTCACAACTTTCCTCGTGATTGGACATACTACTGATCACATCTGGTTTCTTACCTGTTTGATCAGCAGCACAACTTTCGTCGATTTGTGTGGATATGCTTGTGATTACATCTGGTTTCTTATCTGTTTGATCAGCAACACAACTTTCGTCGATTTGTCTGGATATGCTTGTGATTACATCTGGTTTCTTATCTGTTTGATCAGCAGCACAACTTTCGTCGATTTGACTGGATATGCTTGTAATTACATCTGGTTTCTTGTTTGTTTGATCAGCAGCACAACTTTCGTCGATTTGACTGGATCTACTTGTGATTACATCTGGTTTCTTGTTCGTTTGATCAGCAGCACAAGTTTCGCCACGATGTACCATACTTGTGACCGACTCAGGTTGCTCGTTTGCTTTACCGGCAGCATAACTTTCGTCATCATTGGAGGTACTTTTGACTTCCTCAATTTTAAGTTTTGCATTATCATTTACGTATTGTTCGACACACTTTGAAATACTTTTCACCTTTAACTCCACCGAACCACTCATCACAAGCGTTTTCATTACATTAAATTGTTCGACATTAAGAGAGATACCTTTCTTCCCCGGCATCATTTTACCTGAAGTGGCATTTTCGTAAAATTCACGAATGTCATATAAAAATCGTCCTTTCCACGATCTCATAGTCAGTCGTTTAAATTTACTTAGAGTAAAGAATGTTTCACCACTTTCATTTTTTTGAAGCGTCGGCTTTTCCATAATTCTTTCCCTATTTCCAGAATTCTCTTTTTTTACTATAGTATCTGGATCCTCTTTTGTCATGCGCTTTAATTCGATATCAATGACATCATCGAGAACAAAAGACTTAAGAGCACTATACTGATCCTCGTTTAACGCTATACCCTTTGCACCAGGTGCCATCTCACTAGTAGACTTATTGAAATAATATTCGCGAATATTGACATAACAATTACCGCGATAACATCGAACGGATAATTTCTTTATATCACTGCTCAAATCATAACTAATTTCTTTCACACCAAAATTGGTTACCTTCTCAATAGCAGCATCCACGCTACCTTCTACCAAAAGATTTTTTAGAGCCAAATACTGATCCTCTGCTTTTAACGAAATACCCTTTTTCCCTGGAAACATTTTCCCACCCTTTTCATAAAATTCACGAAAATCCACTAAAGTCATTCCCTTCCAAGAACGAATCGTAACACGTTTATTACTCCCCAACTCCAAGAACGATTCCCCACTATCATTTGCCAAAACGACTTGATCAGTTGCTTTTTCCTCGTGTTTCACTTTTTTGAGAGCAGGCGTTTTTTCATTTTCATCTTCACCATCCTTAATTTCATCATCTTGTTGTTCTTCTTCTTTGATTCGTTTGTTCACGGATCGTTTCAGCGTCTTTTCTGTTTCGTCTGAACCATCCATCATCGTCTTGACACTTGTGCAGGAGAGGTTATCTTTTTCGTAGAGTTGATTAGATTAATTTAGATTAGATTAGAGTAAACTGGGTGGTGTATCTCTCTCGATCTTTGATTCACAGATTTACACGCAACAGGATGATTGACTTGTGCTTGTGCTTGCATTTAATACTGTGCCAAGTATTAGATTGAGTTTTGAGTTTTGAGTTTGACGAGAGAGAAAAGTTGTGACTGTGCAAGGTCGAACGGATGAAGGAGAAGTTATAACTACAAAGTAACTTATACCTGGTACAAGAGTAGATGGGCAGGTTTGAGTTTGAGTGATCATGACAAAAGAAATGAGTACAAGCGTGCACGAAAGGTCAATGAAGTCATCAACTATATGAACAAAGAAACAAAAGAAAGCTAGAGGCAGATTGCTTTCATTTGATTTAGTAATTCACTTAGCTGACGATGCGATACTAGGAGTAGTAAAAGATAGTAATCATATTGGTGTTTTGTTACATAGTACACTTTGAACATGTTCCTACTATAGTCAGTCCAGTTTAGTTTCAATTGTATTGTACAAGTTCCATATTCATATTGTATAGTGTGTTGCTTCGATATCTTAAAGAGTATCCTTGATGAAGTTGAAAGCAGATGCAGCACGTTCTGATATTGATTTGGGCACGTAACCCTCTCGTGAGACAATCATCAATCATCTCTTGAATCTCATTGTACGAAGGTTTACCAAAGTCGAATTAGCCTTCCCTCAATCAACATCACCGCCGTCTTCTTTCACCTTAGCTTCCCATTGTGGAGTTTTAGACTCGATGATTGGCTTTGTTCCAATCATAATCCAATCTACAGGCGACATTGGTCTCGATTTCTGCTGTGATGGAAGCAAGCAATATTTTCGCAATACATGTTTGGTTGTACATTCGTTGATTTCTTCATTTATTGCTTCTTTATTTGCGCGTGAATGTGCTGAATAGATTTTGAGTCTTAGGGGAAAATCATTCAACTCTCTTTTCAATCTACGTTTTCTCCCTGTCTGCTGTGAATGTAATACCGAGAAAGACTCGATCCGTACGAAAAAGAGTAGCAGCAATAAATGAGGGAGAAATGTGTTCGATACAATGACTCTTTTGTTCTGATTTCGAGGGATCTGATAGCCGGGAACAAATTCTATCAACAAATTCTATCGATATTGTTTCACCTCAAGTAGTAACACTAGTTAGCAATCCTCTTGTTCATCACCACTATGAGTTTATCATTTCATTCCTCATTAAGCTGTCTTGGATTCAAAATTGATGCTTCTTTACTCCATAAAAACTTCTCCAATATGTATTTTATTGAATTTGATATGTAGTAGTACCTCTCTTTTGTCTGCTGCTGGATGTAGTGTGTTAAAATACTATTGTATATTATTTCGAAGAGAAGATTTCTTTATTCTTATCCATGTCATTTTTTTACAATCTTTATGGAGTACATTAAGAAAGGGGGTAAGGAACAGGTTCGAAAGGAAGCGTATCAACGTGCATTGAGGTATAAGAATGAAGATGCAAATCATGAAGAAGATGAAGATGAGAAGGAAGATGGTAAGGATGGGACTGACGGTGATGGTGAATTTGATAAGCAATAAAGAATCTTCGAATCTTCAAAACACTCAAAACATACAACAAGAAGTATTTCAAACAGAGCATTGCCAAGTGCTTTCCAATAGCCATTGATTGTGTTTATTGACAATCCCTGCCGTCAATAGCAAAGCAAAATACTCATAATACATGAACGGAAATTACTATCAAAAGTTTTACACAGGGCTTCCAAAGACCTTTTGCAAGCAACACTTCGTAAAGGCATCGTCTCACCATTTACCTCCGGAGACCAAAAGATCCCTCTCGACTGCAAGGCCCTCTCAATGTTGACACGAGGCAAACCCTACCAAACACAGATCCAATCAGGAACAGGTGGAAGAGGACTCGTAGTACAAGATGTAGATGCACCAACAGAAATCGTATGGGGACGTGTCCTAGACAACGACAACTATTCCAACATGGTACCCAAAACAGTCGAGTCCAAAAACTACAATGTAGTCAATGTCAAATCAAAATCGAAGTCAGATCCCCTAGATCAAATCGTTTATACAAGAATGAAAGTCGGTTTTCCTGTCCTCAAATTAGAATTCTTTATTAAGCATTTGTACTATCCAGAATTGAATAGTTTAACTTGGACATTGGATTATTCCAAAAAGTCTGACTTTAATGATTCATGTGGTTTTTAGTATGTCGTGCCTCATCCTGATAATTGTCTCAAGACTAGATTGTTTTATTCGGTTGAAGTTTCCATGTTTGACAGGGTGCCAAAATTTGATGTCGATTTCATGTCTACCAAGGCACTTACCGATGCTACGGCTTGGGTAAAGAAATTTAGTGAAAAGGAATTTGAGAAACAGGGAGGAAGAGCCAAGTTTGAACTGCAGTCATTGATGTTTCTTCTACACAAACAAATGCAAAGAAGGGACTATTGAAGAAATTACTGTCGGGAGTTACACTTGGAGCTTACGATATTATTAAAAAGGAGGGAGAAGAAAAGCTCAAGAAAATTGCTGAAGAAGAGGCTGAAAGGAAACGGGTAGAAGAGGAAGCTCGTTTGAAGGCAGAAGAAGAAGCAAAGAAGAAGAATTTTGTTTCATGGACTAGAATATCAATGGTTTCGTCCATCTTTGTGCTTGGTATATACAATATTCATTTGGGGCTGTCAGGGTAGAATCATTATATAACATAAAATAGAGAATAGTCTTGTTGAAGCATCCTTGACATGTTCATGAGACTTAACCCTATCACACCGCGAATGATCTCAAATAAAGAACGTTTCATATCCATATTGGATGGTTTTGATATCAAGAGCTATCACTCAAACTTTTGTTTTCCTCCGATTCCATATCGAATACTAGAACAACTTCAATTGTATCACACAAATATTCTTTTTATTTTTAATCATAAGTTTTATTTAAAATCGACAAGAAAATTCCTTTGGCTCTTGCTGGCACTTTGAAGCAAATGTCTACGGTTACCTGAAGCATGCAGATTTGGTTTTACCATATCTTGCTCTTCAATCTTGCCCCAAACATCCACTTGCCATCGCTTCTTCAGACTCATACTTGATAGCAAATGTTCTGCGGAAATTTTAGACATGTGACCATGAGATCGAAGCAACTTGATGACAGTCTTGCGGCAAGCATTGGCCATAGAAGCATTGCCACAAATCATTACGTGAGTATTTTTGCATAGTAACAATTCAACTACTCTTTCTGCATTATCTTTCAACAAAGCTTGTACATACGTCTTTGGCGCATCACTTTCACGACTGTAGGCAATATGTGAAGTAATCACTCCCTCCTTGTCCCACTTCTCAATTTTATCCTTGTACAAGAACTCATCCTTTGTTCTACAACCAAAGAAGAAATGCCACTTTGCATACTGTGAATAAGACGCAAATTCAGCTGCTCTTTCTCCCATGTATGCCATGAATGGGGCTATTCCAGTCCCTCCTCCTATCAGAACTACTGGAAACGTTGGATCACTTGGGCATCGGAAGGAACTCTTCACTACCCTTGCATCAAAGGCGGTACCAGGTGAAAGACTTCGGAGGTAGCTAGAGCAAGCACCTGTCTCGATTTTTCCTTCACTTGTTTCTCGTTGATACAGTCCTACAGTGATTGATAGCACTTTGGGAGATAGTAGATCTGAGCTAGAAATGGAATAGAATCTATGCTTCATTGTTGGCATGAGGACTAATACATCTGCAATACCAATAACTGGTTTTTGATGCTTTGACTTGGTTGTGTGGATAGGTTTGCACAAGAGATCCTTATATACCTCGAAAAAGTCAATAATGGTGGGATATCTATCCTTGAATCTTTGCACTGCCTCATCGCTACCCTTTGATGTCGCAGTTTTACCTATTAGAAGGTCAGACTCTTCTTCGAATCTATGCAAGAGAGCATCTATAGATGGATCAACAAAACTTTCATCAAGCTTTGCAGCTACCACTGTCAACAAGTCAAAAATATATGTCGAAGTATGAAAAGAAAAATCTAATGAACGTTGAAGAGCCAGACGGAGAGTATTATTGGTCAATGTCTTTGATTGAAGCGGACTGGACTTGTCATTCTCATGAGAAAGAATAGAGAAACTCTGCTCAATCAACCAAAATAGACTCGGAGAGTTGCAGTCATACTTCTTTGCCTTTTGAGAATATGTGGCTTCTGCACTTTTCGAGTTGAACTTTGATTTGAGATGATTACATTTCTGAATAGCCTCGGTTAGTTCAAGCTCAAAGCATTTACAAAATCGAATTACTTTGGCCATTGAGTTCAAAGGTGACACTGCAAGATGGTCCCCACTTGTGTATTTCAGTGGCTTATTACATTCCATCTCAATGTGCCGTACTGATGGAACAAGCTTCGTTACATCATTTCCTTGTTCAGAGACACGACACAGCTCAATATTCTTCGTGCACTTCATGTTCTCCGAAGAAATCTTGACAGAATTAGAACCATCTGGAAGCCATATAATTGAGTATTCCAAGGGAGAAGTGGATATTCCTTCTTCTTGATTCTGCGCCTTGATTTCATTCATAAGTCTCTCAGGTAAGACTTGATTAGAAACATTGGTTGACCATTCAAGAATTGCTTCTTGATTGCCTCTAGCGCTATCAACCTTCACTATGTCACAAATTGATTGAGCCCCTACATCAATCATCTTATACATCAGATCTTGTCCAGCTTTGCAGAAGTCAGGATAGAGACTCGATCCTAGAGCTAAGACCGCAAACTTCAGTCCTGTAAAGTCAAAATCATGAACCTTCTCAAAGAAGGCAACTGCATTGGACGGGGGAGAGCCTTGACCAAACGTGGAACAGAGTATGAGCATATACTCAAAGGAAGGACGGGTGTCGTGAACCATCGTGAATACTTCGTTCAGTGTACAGACAGTAGGAGAACAAAGCTTCAATCGCTTTGCCAAGGATGAGGCACACTGTTCAGCAGTACCAGTCTCTGAGCCATATGCAATAAGTACTTTCGGTACTACAACCTTTTTGTTCCGAGTGACAACGAGCTGATTTTGGCTTTGTTCTTTCACGACAGTGTTTCTTTCCTTTTTGAAACCTTCTAAGCTGATTAGTTCTGATGGGTCACAGCAGTAATCATACTGAGGGCACTTCTTGAAGTCTCTCATCTCGAGATGCCATGTAGGGTTTGTACTTCCTAGCAGACCGCCAATCCAGCTCCACTGAGCTGGACATTCTCGACCACTCTCTCTTTCTCTCTTGCAATGTGTTAAAAACGACTCCCCAACTCCGACGGGATCTACTACAGTGAATTTCTCCTTCTCGAAAGAGTGTAGAACAGCAGTCTCCAACTCTGCAGAAACCTTTACCTTCACAAGTTTGTCATCTAGATTGATTCCAAAGATAGGTGCAAGTAGCTTTGTCACATCATAGCGCTCAATGAGATTTCTAACTACCTCGGTAGATAAAAACCATCCATTAAACGGCGAACAAGGATATTTGATACCACCCAAGTTCATCATGAAGTTTGTAATAGCAGGGACAGCGGCCCATTTGAGCCCAAGATCTTTCATTGACGGAAAGTCTGGATGCTCAATCTTAATCTCGTGCACGACTTCCTTCGGTAACTCATACACAAATGGATGCTCATTGTTTGGAAACTTGAGAACAAGTGGTAAAACATCAAATGCACTTTTCTTCTTTGGGGGTATCCACAACTCTCTTTCAATTAGCAGTTTTGTCATGCTCACATTAGCTGGATCGCCAAGAATTTGGTCATTTCTTTCATTGACATAGCCAGCATACCGAACAAACTGGGAGCTCCAAAACCGCATACCAAAGATTTCACTAGACGCTTGGGGTCTGAATACAGTCATCACAGATTGTATGTTCGTACCACCAGTAGCAATCTTGAGATGCTCTATACATTCACCAAAGACCTTGCGAGGATTATCACTGACGTGTCTACAATCTCGCACTTGCAAAGTGTTCCATGAGATACGACCGACACACTTACCACTGTTCCTCCATGCCAGTCTTGCGCCTATCTCAAGCTCCTCGAGTGTATGAGTATACGTCCCTGTTGCAGATATCTCAGTTCTCACAGCAAAAAGACGTTTCATTTTAGTTTCATGAGTCCAATTGAGCTCGGTTGCAATCTCATCTATAAATCGCTCGGCCTCTTTTTGCAGTTTATACTTCGTTTGGATTGGATACAGTACACCAACCTTGAGACATTCTTTCCATAGGTACGAGAAGCATTCAGTCAAAATGCCATTCGAATCCAAAAGGGCGATAGAAGCAACACTAGTAATCTCCTTTCCTAGCAGTAATAATGCTTCGGCTGTCAGATTCAGATCATTCCATTTCGTACTGAATCTATTGAAAGTTTTTCGGATCTCAAATGATGGATTATTAATGTCTGAAGGGGATTTGGTCATCAATAGAATCCTGCAAGGTAAATGATTAGCGATAGCGCATCAAATATGATGATGAAACATGTTTTCACGTTTTACTTACACTTCAAATATATAGTATGACACTTCTTCAATATCAACATCGGAAAAATGGTCTTCAATATCTTGAATTTTTGCAAAGAGCCTACTGAATGCGGAAGTAACAACAACACTGATCTTATCTTCGATATTATCGTCGTCTATGGAAATGAAATCACGAAGATCTTCAAACTCTTCCTTTTCAATATGCATGGACCTACGTCCGTAGGATTCAATCAGTGGCAAAGCAACCATTCCAGATATGAACTTTGCATGAGCTCCTATTTCATTGATATCCTCTTTCTCATGATCAAGTGAGTATGGATTCTGATTCTTCATCGCCCAAAGGAAGGCATCACAAAGTAGAAGCCAATATTCTGGCTTCACTCCATAGCTGGAAAGCATCTCGCAGAAGCCTTGGAGGGTAGTGCATTCATTTTCATGTAAGAATAAGTCCGAAACTTCGTTATCTTCATCTTTGGAACCTTTCATCTCTCGGTATGCTTCACGTTGAACATGCTGAGCATGAGGACAAAGACTCCTCACTGCCATATCAAGCATAGAAACTAGAATAAGACCCATATCTGACACTCTTTGTCCAAAGTGTAGCGCTAACGAATCCAAGTTATTTTCTACCAACCTTAAAGCTTCATTTTCCAGCTTTCTTGTACTTGTGACACCATTATTTTCAGTATCAAAGATGTTTTGGACCCAGAATTGTTGCTCAAAGTCAGTTTTTCTTTCTTCACTTCTATCAGAAATATCAGCAGCAGCAACGAGGATTCTCCACCGTCCAGTGAGAGCCTCTCCAAATTTTGATCGAAAGGCTAACACCTTGTTCCATGATTCCATGAGAAGGACAGCATCTTTCTTATCTTGAAGAAGTACTTGAGTCAACGGCTCTTCAATGCTCAAGTTGTACTCTTCAAAGTTAACATTCCAAGATGATTTGAGTTTGGCCTTTGCTTCATGAAGCAAAAGGAGATGTGGAGACTCGGTAGATGCGATAGAGGAAGTATCCAAGGAATGATCTGATGCTTGGAGAAAGGGGATAGAGTGAACCGAAATATCAAGACTTGATCTACCACAAGAGTCAAGACTTGCTGTACGTTTGTAATTATATCTCTTCTTCTTGATGTATATTTGAAAAGTCTTTGAATATTCATTAATATTTCGATTGGAATAGGAATGCGTCGAGGCATCAATATTTTTCTGTTTCATTTCGAATTGCACCCTTTTGTCATGAGGATCATCCTTTTTTGCATCTATAGTTCTTCTAGAGTTTGTGATGTTGTTTGGAACGCTAATGGAAGAATGTGACGAAGAGGACAATGATTGACGGGTATCTAGGCGATTCTTAGAAGGATGGGAAGTTTCTTTACCACCAGAGGAAAAAGATTTGAGACTTTCATTTGCTTTGAATCTATCAAGAGAAGACATGGAGGAAGATACAGAGCATGCATCAGAATCCTCTGGTACATCACTGCCGATCTCCTCTCTTTTTCTGTCGGGGGTCATGAATCCAGCCTTTTTGTTGCTGCTATTGTCTGCTTTCGTTCTCAGTACAGAAACCCTCGTGGCTCTGTTGTATTTCGTGTCTTGAACGGTCTTGTGTTGAAGATAAATAGACGATTTAGATGGATGTATTCAATCGATGCTGAACTTTTAAGATAGTTGCAAAAGAGTTTGAAATTAGTTTTGCTAGCTACACAATGATGGAGTTATTGATTGTCTATTGCTGGTGACTTACTTTCCTATCTGACTTGTTTTGTACTTTGCTGTCGGTGAAGGAAACAGATTATTTTCAATGAAGCAAAAGGAGTTTGGGTACAATAAAAGTATAACCAGAAACCCAAAGACATGTGCAAATTAAGATGGCAGCATGTAGTTTGTAGTTCTACAGTGTCGAATACTTTCTCGCGTCCGAGTTCCTCCATCCTTCGCATTTTTTGCAACTTCAATGTCATTTTTCGGTCGGATGAATTATTTTTGTTCGCTTCTCATTGTTGATAAGATTGTTATCAACTCGGCGAACATCTTGCGAACACTCGTAGTCCATACTTGTTACGCTTTCGCAGCTGTTTTCGCAAGAAAGAACTACACAAGCGTAACCATCCTTTGCTGGCAATCACTTTCTGCAAACCGCGTGATTGTGATTGTTTCAAGTTTCGTTAGGGAATGGGCGGTTGCGTTTCTTGAATGACATTTTGTTGAAAACTAATATATACCTGGATATTATGATGATCAATGATCTATTTGATTCAAAGATAGAACAAACATGTTTCCACTTCGTCGCTTGTGAATCTAAACAAGATCTTTTCCTCCTAGTGACATACCGTAGACAACATCGCAATTGATCACAAAGTAACCCGGAAAGTTCGCAAAAAACAACAAACTACTGAGCATTTCCCAATTTTTGACAGCAAACCAATTGCGCATTTCC
>Ga0213867_1001135_pt1 | contig 11890 bp, 10 predicted proteins | sample PICome_12_FD_160120 | JGI IMG/M metagenome (GOLD analysis project Ga0213867, IMG submission 160120) | Coastal seawater microbial communities near Pivers Island, North Carolina, United States - PICO540 | ecosystem: Environmental > Aquatic > Marine > Coastal | place: USA: North Carolina... | reverse complement strand
TGGCCCGCATGTTTGTGTTGGTGTTCAGCAAGCAATTGATGAACTTGGTATGTCTGTTCACCATTCTTGCTTTGACCTAAGCCCACCGGTTATGGACATGATTAACGCTGGTAAAGTAAAATACACAATTGACCAGCAGCAGCGTTTGCAAGGCTATATGCCAATCATTGTTATGCATCTGTATAATAATGGTGCTGGCTTACTGCCTGGCGCAAATATTCCATCAGGGCCTGGCTTTGTGGACAAATCTAACGCGTCATCAGTCGCTGCACTCGCAGGCGTAGACAGATAAACAAAAAAACAATTGTGGGTAGCTTTTTGCTACCCACCTTTTTTTTTGGGAAAAATTTTATGGAAAATTCTGCTGTGTCGCGAAAAGAAACAGATAGGCTTGATGCAAAATCATTTTTTGGAGTTATCTTTGCAAGGCCAGAAATTGGCCCCATAGGCGTAATGCTGCTGCTTTTTGGAATGTTAGGTTATTTTTCTATTCCAGCAGGTGAGTTTTCTTGGAATCCCTTTGCAGGCGAAGGTTTTAATGCTTTAGGAATAAGAAATAACTTAAAGGTTATCTCGCAGCTTAGCATCATTGCATTAGGAGCGGGTCTGTTAATAGTAGCAGGTGAATTCGATCTCTCTATTGGGTCGATGATCGGCTTCGCTGGCGCTTGTATGGCAATGATTTTAAGGTGGGGTTTTACCATAATTGTTCCCTACGTTTCTTTTGCTGGCGGGCCGCATATTGAATTTATTACCCTCATACATATTTCTGATATATCTCCAATTGGAGCCATCTTAATCACCTTATGTTTCACGTTATTCTTTGGATGGTTACAAGGTTTTATTGTTGTCAAATCTGGATTGCCATCCTTCATAGTAACTCTAGGTGGGCTCTTTTTTCTTCGTGGTCTGACAGAAGTATCCTTGCGCTCATTCAATCACCGTCCCGACCAAGTAAAAGGGGCGACAACCGTTACTGAGATACCCGATATAAAAAATATTATTGCAGTTCCCGGTTATGGCGAAATAGAGCGGGAGGCAGCTAGGGCTTTGCCGGAAAAAGATTTGGTTGGTATTTTTGATGCTTTGCCAGCCTCGACGGTAGCGGATTTAACCGAGAAATTGAACTACACCTATCAACGGGTAGCTGATGCAAAAACGGATATAATGGCTTCTAGGGGCGTTAAACCCCTTGAAAGGGCACTCGAAAACGCAGTCGAATCTGGTAATACCCAAATGGCTGACACGATTAGAGATAAGATAGCTACCTTCTCAATCGAGCCAGTAGTTGCAAAAAGTGTTTCTCAAGCTGATGTTGCTAGAGCCTACCTCGATACCGTTTTCTCGGCTCGACCTGTGGCAAACTTCTTTGGCGGTGATATCTTAGAGCCATTTTTTGACTGGCTTTATTTTTCAGTTGATTGGAACACGAATAATTTTGGGAACCAGTTTGCGCAAGGTCTTTATTCCTGCGTGATGATAGCGCTAATACTCGCTTTGGCTTGTCACATAGTTTTAAGCCGGACTCAGGCCGGCAACTGGATTTATTCAACTGGTGGTAATTTGCAGGCCGCAAAAGCTAATGGTGTGCCGACTGACAAAGTCAAAGTTTGTTTGTTTATTTTTTCAGCTTTTTGCGCGACAATTTTCGCGGCATGTCAGGTGTTCGAAGTAAACACAGCAGACGCAGCTAGGGGTAATTTAAAAGAGTTAGAAGCTATAGCGGCCGCTGTTATTGGTGGCATTGTAATGACCGGAGGGTTTGGTACGGTTTTAGGTATTGTCGTGGGTGCGTTTATTTTTGGTCTAGCCAAAGAGGCATTCTTCTACATACCCGGAATTGACGGGTCATTCTACCGGGTCTTTCTAGGCTTGGTGATCGTGGCTTCTGCTCTGCTGAATGAAAATATCCGTAAACGCATTATGGGAACGATATAACCATGTCTGCTAACGCTTCAAAGCCGCTTATTGAGACGCGTAATCTGGTCAAAAAGTTTGGGAGTTTTACGGCCCTAAACGGTGTTTCCTTGAAGGTTTATTCTGGTGAAGTACATGCGCTGTTAGGCGATAATGGCGCAGGTAAATCGACCTTGATTAAAATTCTATCTGGGGTTTTTCCGCCAACCAGCGGGGAGATTGCTGTAGAGGGGGAGGTCGTATCTTTTGCCTCGCCACGCAATGCCACAGAGGCAGGTATTGGTACCGTCTATCAGGATTTAGCGCTAAACCCCCTCACCTCTGTCACCCGCAATTTTTTCCTTGGGCGTGAGCTAACCCGTTTTAAAAGCCCGTTTGGATTATTAAAAATGGGTGAAATGCATCAAATAGCGATGCAGGAAATGAAGAAGATAGGCATAACGATTAGCGATCCTGAACAGGCGGTAGGTACGATGTCTGGTGGCCAGCGTCAAACATTGGCGATTGCTCGGGCCATTTATTTTGGTGCAAAAGTGCTCATACTTGATGAGCCTACCTCAGCCCTAGGTCAGAAACAGCAAATGGAAGTGCTAAAGACTATTCGCCGGGTTCAAAAGCTGGGCAATATCGCGATTATCCTGATCACCCATAATGAAATTCATGCACGGCTGATTGCTGACCGTTTTACCTTCTTATCTCTTGGGGAAGTTATTGGTGAAGGCACTTCAAAAGACCTAGAAGGGGATGATATTAAACGCCTAATGGCTGGCGGTGCAAAAATTGGCGATTTAGCCAAAGAGCTAGCGATATAGCCCTTTAATTTTTCAAATTTTTAGCCAGCTTCTTTGTTCAGAAGATTTCTGGATGGTTTCCACAATATGCTGGATGCGGTGGCCAGCTCTGAAATTAAAGGGCTCTTTGCTATTACCCGCAATGGCCTCTGCAAATTTTGCGATTTCTATGGCTTTTAGATCGTTAAACCCTATCTGATGGCCCGGTGCGACGCAAAACTGGCCATAAGGGGCATGGGCTGGGCTGGCCTCAATACGTCTGAAGCCACGCCTATTATGGCTATCCTTCCCGTCAAAAAAATGCAGCTCATTCAATCTCTCTTGGGTAAAAAATAATGCGCCTTTTGAGCCATATATTTCAAAGTCATGCTGCATGGTACGGCCAGTTGCACACCAATTCGCCTCTATAGTGCCTGAAATCCCGCTCGCAAATTCTAAAACGACATGGCTGACATCATCCACTTCAATATCGTGCATGGTGCCATTTGCGTCTGGGCGTTTGGGGATCAGGGTTTTGCAATGCCCGTTGACCTGTGTGATCGGGCCTAGCATAAATTCAGCCGTAGCTAGCGCGTGGCTGCCAATATCGGCTAGGGCACCACCACCTATTTTGTCGTGGCGAAAGGAGACAGGCGCCTCAGGGCTTGCCATATAGTCTTCTGCATGCACACCGCGATAGGAATAGATCTCCCCTAGCTCGCCTGCCTCTATCATTTCTTTTGCTAGGGCAAATATTGGATTGGTCAGATAGTTAAAACCAACTTGTGTTTTTATGTTTGCCTGCTCTGCAGCGCAGGTCATCTCAAAGGCATCTTTTGCGCTAGGGGCCAGCGGTTTCTCGCAATAGACATGTTTGCCAGCAGCAATGGCGGCAAGGGCGATTTCTTTATGTAGAGCATTTGGTGCGGTGATATTAATCAGGCTAATTTCAGGGTCTTCAACTAAATCTCTCCAACGTGAAGTATGGCGATTAAAGCCGAGCGCGTTGCAGGCCTTCTGTGCAAGCGCATCACTGGCATCAGCCACCATTTCCAAGTGAAAATTAACCGGTAAATCAAAAACACGTCCAGCGGTGGCAAATCCAAAAACATGTGCCTTGCCCATAAAACCTGTCCCAACAAGGCCAACTTTAATATCTGTCATTTCCGCTCTCTTAGATCTGATTTCATATCTGTAAAAATCACTTAAAAATTGGGGCTTTTCCGCCGTTTTTCAACCTTCGATCATTCTGTTAAAAAACGTTGCTTTGTAAAGCGTCTATCTTCTAAACTAACATAGCCAAAATGGAAAATAAAACGGGGCGTTATTATGGGAAATAATATTGTTCGTCTGACGATGGCACAGGCTATTGTTCGCTATCTTGTAAATCAATATACCGAAATAGATGGCGTGCGTGTGCCGCTTTTTGCAGGTGCATTTGGCATCTTCGGGCATGGTAATGTCACCTGTCTTGCCGAAGCCCTTGAGCGGGTGCAGGATCAGCTGCCAACTTGGCGTGGTCAGAACGAGCAATCTATGGCGCTTGCGGCTATTGCCTTTGCCAAGGCCAAGAAAAGACGCCAGATTATGATAGCTACGAGCTCGGTAGGGCCCGGGGCCACCAATATGGTAACCGCGGCAGCGGTGGCGCATGCTAATCGTCTGCCCGTATTATTGTTATGCGGCGATACATTTACGAACCGCTTGCCAGATCCGGTTCTGCAACAGGTGGAACATTTTGGGGCGCCTTCAACAACGGTAAATGACAGCTTCCGCAGCGTTTCGCGCTTTTGGGATCGCATCACCCATCCTGCACAAATCATAAGTTCTTTGCCGCAAGCGGTGGCCACAATGCTAGACCCTGCAGATTGTGGGCCAGCCTTTATCGGCATGCCGCAAGATATTCAGGAAATTGCTTATGATTATCCGGTAGAATTTTTTGAAGAGAAAACATGGCGTATTGCGCGCCCTCGCGCATCTTCTGATCAAATCGAAGCGGCAGTCAATCTGCTCAAAACCGCTAAAAAGCCTCTTATTCTGTCTGGTGGCGGGGTGCGCTATTCAGGGGCAGAAGAAGTGCTAGCAGAATTTGCAAGCGCCCGCGCTATTCCTATGGCAGAAACTATTGCTGGTAAGGGCGGGGTTACGCATAACCACCCCTCTTATGTTGGCGCAATGGGTATTGAAGGCACAGATGCCGCAAAAGAACTAGCTGAAACTGCGGATGTGGTAATTGCCATTGGCACTAGATTACAGGACTTCACTACAGGTTCTTGGACTACATTTGCCCATGATGCTAAATTTATCACTATCAACGCGGCGCGCTTTGACGCTGGCAAGCATCGCGCCCTTCCGGTGGTAGGGGATGCGCTGGTCTGTTTGCAGGAAATATCAGACGCGCTTGGCGACTGGTCTTGCCCACCAGAGCGCATGCAACACGCACAAGCTTTATATGCTGACTGGAACCGTGAGGTTGACGCTGGTCAAGTGCCAACCAATGCTGAGCTGCCAAGCTATGCACAGGTGATCGGCGTAATCAATAAAAAAGCCAAGCCAGAAGACATCATGGTCACCGCCGCAGGGGGGCTGCCAGGGGAGACGATAAAAAACTGGCGTTGTATTTCCCCATATAGCTTTGATTGTGAATTTGGTTTTTCCTGTATGGGCTACGAAGTGGCTGGCGGTTGGGGGCATGCTATCGCCAAGCAGGGTAATGGGGTGCCAATTGTTCTGGTCGGGGATGGTTCTTATTTGATGATGAATTCAGATATTTATTCCTCTGTTCTGTCTGGTCATAAGATGATTGTCATTATCTGTGATAATGGCGGGTTTGGCGTCATTAATCGGCTGCAAACAGGTATGGGCGGGGCTGGATTTAACAATCTGCTAGCGGATTGCCGGGTGGCAGATAAAGACAATATTCCGCATGTTGATTTTGCGGCACACGCCAAGGCAATGGGGGCACATGCACGCCACTGTGAAAGCCTGTCTGATTTAGACGAAGCGATGGCATGGGCACAAACCACTGATAAAACAACTGTGCTAACGCTCAATACCGACGCGTATAAATGGACACCGGGCGGGGCTGATTGGTATGTCGGCGTGCCAGAGGTTTCCGAGCGTGAGGCTGTGCGCAAAGCACGCGCAACCCAAGAAGAATTTAGAAAAAAACAACGTCAGGGTATTTAAGTATGTTGCAGGCTAAGCTGGGTATCTCCCCCATCGCGTGGTGGAATGATGATGATGTGAACTTATCAGACGATGTTAGCCTTGACGAAGCATTGCGTCAGGCGTCTGTTGCGGGATTTTCCGGCATGGAAACAGGCCAACGTTTTCCAATGAATATAGAAGAGCTAGGCCCCATCTTGGACAAATATAAGATGCAGGTTTGTGGCGGCTGGTTCTCAGGTGATTTGCTTACCGGCTCTTTGGAAGTTGAAAAGGAGCGGGTAGAAGCGCAGCTCCAATTTTTTAAAGAAGCCAAAGCCCCGTGCCTTGTCTATGGCGAAGTATCCGGCTCGGTGCAAAGCAAGCGGGATAAAACCCTTAGCCAAAAACCGATTATTAGTGAAGCGGAAATGGCTGTCTATGGCCGCAAGCTCTCAGACTTTTCTGATTATTGTGCGCAGATGGGTATGCCGCTTTCTTATCATCATCACATGGGTGCGGTTGTAGAAAATGAGGCAGAACTCGATTTATTGATGAAACATTCCTCTATCCCACTTTTGTTCGATGCAGGTCATATGGCCTTTGCGGGCGGGGATAATCTGCGCGTTATTGACCATCACCATAAACGCATTACCCATGTCCATACCAAGGATGTCCGCAACACAGTAATGCGCGGGGTGAACAAATCAAAAGAAAGCTTTTTGGATGCAGTTGTGAAGGGCGTTTTTACGGTTCCCGGAGACGGCGATATTGATTTTGCTGAAATTGTTAAACAGCTAGCTTCCTATGCTTATGAAGGGTGGTTTGTAGTAGAGGCAGAACAGGATCCAAAAGAAAACCCACCTCTTGAAATGGCGCAATTAGGCCACCAAACTCTGGTGGAAATATTAACAGCGGCCGGCTATCAGATAGAAATGTAATCCAAATGGAAGAAAAGCTGCAAAAGGACGCCCCCTTGCTTTTATGCATGGGTGAGCCAATGGCTGAATATAATCAGCAACCAGATGGCCGTTATGTGCAGGGGTTTGGTGGAGACACTTCTAACGCGGCCATTTCAGCAGCGCGGCAAGGCGCGCGAGCAGGTATTTTTACCCATATTGGCTGCGACCCTGCTGGCGATGGCCTGCTAGAGCTATGGCATGGCGAGGGCATTGAAACCCATCTAGTGAAACGCTGTGTTGATGCACAGACAGGGATATATTTTGTTACCCATGATACAGATGGGCATCATTTTAGCTATTATCGCAAGATGAGTGCGGCTGCCAATATGCAAGCGAGTGATGTGCCAGCAGACCAGCTGGCTTCTGCATCCATGCTGCATGTCTCTGGAATTTCACAAGCCATATCAAAAAGCGCCAGTGCTGCGGTATTGGCGGCTATTGACGCGGTAAAGGCCGCTGGCGGGCGCGTGAGTTACGATACGAATTTACGCTTAGGGCTTTGGTCACTCGAAGAGGCACGCGCAACAATCCATGATACGATGATGAGGTGTGATATTGCCCTACCGGGTTTAGATGATGCAAGCCAGCTAACAGGGCTTAACACGCCAGACGATATTGCGGATTTTTATTTAGGCTTAAATGTGTCGGTGGTGGCGTTAACGCTTGGCGCAAAAGGCACCCTTGTTGCTACACCTGAGGCGCGCGAGCTTATCTCTTCTTTTCCCGTGCAAGCTGTCGATGCTACCGCTGCCGGGGATACGTTTGATGGCGCATTTCTGGCTGAATTGCTGGCAGGTAGTAGCCCGTTTGAGGCGGCAAGATATGCGAATGCGGCAGCCGCTTTGTCTACAACTGGCTATGGGGCGGTGGCCCCGATTCCGATAAGAGAACAGGTTACCGCCTTTTTAGAATCCTATGCCTAAAGCTGGGTTAAATAATTGCGGTTTCCAGCAAGGGCCGGCTTTCTTCGATGCGCTGATAGCTGAAATCAGATAAGTCCAGCGTGCGATAACGACCATAAAGTACCAGCTCAGCAATGCCGCGCCCAACAGCAGGGGATTGCTGCAAGCCATGCCCTGAAAAACCGTTCGCAAAGACAAAATTATCTATCTCTGTATGCGGGCCTAAAACAGCGTTATGATCCAGCCTGTTATAGGCGTAATGTCCGGCCCAAGAAGAGGTTACGCGAATAGCCTCGAATTGTGGCACCCGCGCCGCGATTATCGGCCAGACATGTTCCTGCCACAAATTATGATCTTCTTCAAAATCATCAAATGGTGCGGCAGGGTCACTATTCGGGGGTGAGCCAGCCATATAGTCGTTTTTGCCATATTGACGGATATGGATACCAGAGGGGTCAATGGTCAAGGGCAAGGGACGGTCTAGCGGTTTTTCGGCAGAGAAAATCCAAGTAAATCTCTTGCGTGGCTCTATCGGCAAGGGGATGTTTGCAAGGCTGGCAAATTGCGCAGCACGCGGGCCAGCAGCATTTATCAGCGTCCCGCAGGAAACCTTTTCACCGGTGGATAGCGTAACCGCTTCAGCCCTATTGCCAGCTGCATTAAGCTGGATATCAATGGCTTCGTTATGGATATATTCGGCGCCCTTCTTTCGGGCAGAGCGTCGCCACCATTCAAACATGGTGCTGCCTTCAAAATAGCCTTCATCCTTCAGATTATGGCTACCCAGAATGAGATCATCGATATGATAAAAAGGATAGGCAGCAAGGATCTCATCTGGTGTATATATCTTGGTACCCGCACCAAGCGCGGCTTGTAATTTCTGGTTCGTGCGCAAATGCGCGGCAAAAGTTTCATTATCGGCAAGATACATATAGCCAAACGCATCTAAGACAAGGTCTGGAACCTCACTCTCACCCCCCATATATTCTTTAAAATTTTTCACATATTCTGCTGTAAATTGAGAAATGCGTATATTGATTTCCGTTGAAAATTGCTGACGGACACAAGAATTGGTGCGTGAAGTAGAGGCAAACTCATAAGAAGGGTCACGCTCTATGACAAGAAGTGAGCCATTAAAATCAGGATTACTGGACAAAAACCAAGCGATAGATGAGCCAATTATAGCGCCGCCAACAATAACCACATCATAATGCGTCGCTGTCGGGCGGTCTGGATAAAGGGGAGCAGACATTCTCTTCTCTCTTCTTTTTTATCGCACACATTACTTTCAAGAATTGTATAAAATTGCCACAGGCGCAAACAATATCTATCTCCTAAATGCCTAACTATGCTATGAGCAGTCATCAGGGGCAAAATTTGATTTCTCTAGAAGAGAAAAAAAAGGAGGGTAGAATGGGTTTCGTATCGGACACAAAGATGCGGGTAATAGCTGTATTAGGCCTTTCTTTTGGGTTGTTTTTACCTGCCCTCACCAGTATCGCATCAGCCCAGACATGTAACCTGCATCTCGCTAAGGCTGAAATTAGAGCGACGGCGCCAAACGCGCCTGTTACGGGCGGCTATTTACATATCCAGAATAACAGCAAAAAAGCCCAGCGGCTGGTTTCTGTGCAGGCTGATTTTGCCCAGCATACAGAGTTGCATGAAATGAAGCATGAAGAGGGGATTATGAAAATGGCCCCTCTTGAAAAGGGCATTGAAATTCCTGCAGGCGCTACAGTCCAGCTAAAACCGGGCGGTTTGCATATTATGTTTATGAAGCTAACAGCGCAGCTTAAGCCAACACAAATGCGCAATGTGAAGCTGGTGTTTGATAATTGCGGCGAGATGCGGGCCGATTTTATGGTGGTTACAAAACCAGCATCTGGTCATAGCCATAAACATAATCATTAACCATTAATCAAAATTGCTGGAAATTGAGATTCCGAGCAAGCCTGATGGTAAACAGGAGTAAAGACCTATGAAAAAAATTGTTGTTATAGGGGTCATCTTTGCCGCTGTGCTGGTAGGGGCATATAGTCTTTCTGAATTTATTGCACGCCAGATATACCCGCAATCTGCATCATCCCAGTTCCAGCTAGGCAGCCCGTTTTCCCTTGTTGCGCATACAGGCGAGACAATCACCGAGCAAGCTTTTGAAGGCACCCCTTCTGCTGTATTTTTTGGCTTTACCCATTGTCCTGAAGTTTGCCCGACAACAATGAACGACTTAACACTCTTGCGAGACAGATTGCGCGTGGCGGGAGGAGATTTAAATATCTTCTTTATTACCGTTGATCCAGAACGCGATACAGTTGCCGCTTTAAAGGATTATATCCCCTATTTTGGCGGCGGTATCACAGGGATTACCGGCACGCCAGATGCGGTGCATGAATTAGCCCGCAAATGGGGTGTTTTCTGGCAGAAAAATAATGTGACTGAACAGGGCTATAATATCGACCATACAGCGACTGTGTTTTTGCTCGATAAGAACGGCCAGTTTAAAGGCACTATAGATTTCCATGAAAGCGAAGAGATAGCGTATAAAAAGCTAGAACGCTTGGCTGACTTGGATAAACAAAGCTGATATTAAGCTGTTTTGATATCTGCTGGGCGGTTATCCCAGAACCGATATTCACGTTCAATTGCGCGGGCAGCGCGGAGAAGCAAATCTTCTGAAAAAGGCTTTCCAACAAGCTGGGCAGAAACTGGCAGGCCGTTTTTATCAAACCCAATCGGCAGGCAAATAGCGGGCAAGCCTAGAAAGTTTACGGGGCGTGTATTATGGCCAATTTTCTGTACCAGAGCGACGGCTTCAGGGTTGCTACCCACATCGCTCTGCTCAATGCTAGGCAGGGCAAAGGGCCAAACAGGCGTTAGAAACATGTCTACCTTATCAAATAAATCTGGCAGCGTCCTTGCGATATAATCTGCGCGGCAAGCTAAAAGGCGCGTATAATCTGCAGTGCTGGTAAAGGCGCCTGTCAATATCCGTATCAGGGTCTGCGCGTTTAAATCTGCATGGATATCGGCTAGACGGCCACCATGTACATGCGTAGCTTCGGTAGCGATAAGCAAGACATTTAACGGATTAGTATTCTCAATTCCTTTGATTTCGATAGCATGCCCATTTGCGCCTAGCTGGTTTAGCTGATCGAAAACCGCCGCTATTTTATCAGCGATATCACTATCACTCCCTTCTAGGAAATAGCGTTCTGGCAAGCCTATCCGCAGCCCCTTCAGCCCTGCATCCAAATTTTTTGTGTAGTCTATCTTTTTTGCATCTACGCTCATCGCGTCTGTGGCATCATAGCCCGTGATAGCATTCAAGATAAGGGCGCCATCTTCAACGGACCGGGTAAGAGGGCCTGCTGTATCAAGAGAGGTGGAAAGTGGGAAGATACCGCTTCGCGAAACCAGCCCTTGCGTAGGTTTGATCCCCACCAGCCCACAAGCCGCCGCAGGCAGGCGAATAGACCCGCCTGTATCACTGCCCAGCGCCCCTGCTACAATACCGCCCGCCACCACAGCAGCTGAACCTGAAGAAGAGCCGCCGCAAATATATTCACGATTCCATGGATTTTTAGGGGTGCCTGCATAGGCATTATGGCCAGTAACCCCCAGCGCATATTCAACCGAAACCAGCCTTCCGCAATCTACTGCGCCGGCGGTGTCCAGCTTATCAATCACTGTGGCTGTCTTTGTGGCCATCTGGCCTTTACAGGATTTCGATCCCCCTTCATCTGGCCAGACCGCACCGGCTTGTTTGCGGCCATATAATTCTTTATGCGCGAGTGGCACGCCAAAAAGCGGCAGATTTTTATCTCCGTCGCTGAGGCTTCTGGCCTGATTATGGCTAAATTCAGGGTCTAGAAAAACTGTTGCGTCTAATTCCCTGCCCAATCCGTCAAGCGCGCTAACGACCCTTTCAGCGCGTGTCTCCACCGCTTTTTTATCGGCACGATTCTCTGCTAGAATCTCAGGGATTGATTGATAAAACGGCATGGCTAATTATCCATCGCGCGGCGCTGGCTGGCGGCGGCATCTTCGAATAAATCCTTAACAGATTTTTTCAGCCGCTCATCTAGTGGATAGCTGGCGAGCAATTCCAGCAAACTGGCACTTGTCTCTGCTGCTAGGTTAATCTCTGCCTGCGTGATCCCTGCCGCAGCTAGCCTGTCTTTTACATCGT
>Ga0213867_1001133_pt1 | contig 11901 bp, 6 predicted proteins | sample PICome_12_FD_160120 | JGI IMG/M metagenome (GOLD analysis project Ga0213867, IMG submission 160120) | Coastal seawater microbial communities near Pivers Island, North Carolina, United States - PICO540 | ecosystem: Environmental > Aquatic > Marine > Coastal | place: USA: North Carolina | collected... | reverse complement strand
CAATAGTCCCATTACCCATATCGAATCCGATGCCTTACTGCCGATGGAAGATGATGACGATGGTGATGGTGATGCTGTAATGCCTTTGGATGAAGAGGTGGGGTATCGATTGAGTGTGGATGTCACGCAAATATCGGATGGACGCGAATCGAAGGAGGAAACGGACGTGGAGGAGAAAAAAGATGAAACGAAGCCGAAAGTGCCAGTAGTTGCCGCAGTCGCGTCATCGTCGTTCATTCCAAACTCCGCGTCGTATGGTGCCATATCCGCAGAGGATAATTTGGATAAGCTTAATGATACTTTTGTTGTCGGTTATCCGTCGGTGGATAATACATCTAACCATACCACTGATGGCTTAGTGGAGCCTATGCCACAGCAACTTCGTTCGTCATTGAGGCGTAGCTCTTCGCAATCTTCGTTCACAGGGCAAGGGCTCTCTAGGACTAGCTCATTTCGTTTGTATCAGAACAAGATGAGCGATCGGTCCTTGACTTCTCGAACGATGAAAGGTTCGACGATGAAACGGAGTAATTCCATCTCGTCAGAAGCAGAATTCAGTACAGACGGGTTACGTGACGACCTGTCACTTGCGGAGAGTTCGGATGAAAACAGGTATCCCATGAGTACCACTAATTCAGTCATAGACGACTCCTCCATGATGATAACGACAGCACTTCGTGATGCCGTGCATTTTTCATTTGGAGTTGTTGCTGCTGAAGTTTACGTTGCAAATGATCGTTCAGCTATTGTTAGTCCGTCTCCGACTACCAGCCCATTGCTGTCTAGTCCGAGAACAAGGATTCGCCGTCTCCGTGCAGAGAATTCTTCCATATTTTCATTTTTCACTAATATAAGTGAATCTCGGTCAAAATTACCCAATAATTTGTCAGTTTATAAGCTCTTCCAGCCTGGAGGTGGTTGGTTCGTTGATCCAATTTACACTACTTCAAGCGATGATGCTGCAGATGCCCTCCGCGCTTTGCAAGATCCGATGCACCCAGAACATGTGCCACCATTACCTATTTTTCCAGGCGTTGGTGTCGCAGGCTTATTCTGGAGTGAAAACGCTTCTAAGGATGAGGCCAACGCGCCATGGCGTGACTTAAGGGCAGTCCAAAGAGATCCGTTTCAACCTCCTGATAAAAGAATGTCTTTGCTTACAAGAGCCTTTGGTAAGGCTGCGGGGTTTGCGTTTGATATCAATGGTCACAAAGGGATTGTCCTCTTCTATGCTCGTTCTTCAGCAAAGGATCAGGACTTGTCCAGTGAAGAAAATCTCAACTACTTGCGAAGTTCGGCCAACTTGATAGGTGCGATATCAGCCTGGCATCATCCTCGGAAACGTGCAATATTATCAAGAAACAAGCGAAAGAGGAATCGTGAGTCGATGCTAAGACGTAATGCTTCGAAGTTATTGCTTAGGGCAATAAGTTTTTCGTCATTGAATATAGAAGAAAAAAATGCAGAAAAGCAAACGGAAGTTGGTACATCGATACGCGACCAAATTAAGGCGTGTTTATTAGGTGTATACTTAAAGGTTAAGGTTTATTCAAAAAAGTGTGCTGGGGCAGGACTTAAACCACCACCTTGTGCACCGACTGATCAAGCTGTGGAAGCTTTTATTGGATCGTTTCTTTCACTTTATGTGCTTTCACTAGCAGACGAGTTTGTCCGCGCAAAGAGCAATGGCAAATATAATGTTATTCTCGGTCCATTCGGGGCATTAATTGTGTTACAATTTACACTGACTTCGGCGCCACCTTCACAGCCGCGAAACGCTGTTTTAGGTACGTTATTAGGAGGGCTAGTATCTGTTGTGATTAATTCAGTGAACGAAAACATTTTACCGAAATACATCGCAGTAGCCCTTGGTCCAGCTATTGTAACAGCATGCATGGCAAGGATAGGCATTCAGCATCCTCCAGCAGGCGCAACCGCGGTTGTCTTCATTTTATACAATTTGGGGATAGTAAACGTGTGTCTGGATTGTTTGTTCGTTCTGCTGGCAATTTTCATCTCGACAGCTCTAAATAATCTAAGCGAAACCAGACAGTATCCCACAAATTGGGGTTTTGAGTCTTCTTTTTTGCTTGAATATCCAGGCATATTTTGGAAGTGTGTCAAGAAAAAGAAGAAGAGTCTTTCTTTAACGAGAATGAGACAAAAGTAAAGGTTAAAACGCTGATATATCATGTTAATTACCTATCAGACTTGATATTGTTCATCAAACAATAAACGGGGATATAAAATTGAAGTCGATCATGGAAATAGAAGGTTTCTAACATCTATGAAGGACTCAATCGCAAAACTTTGGAAACAAGTATGTGTAATATAAGATACACGTAGCACATAGGTAGTATCAAAGTGTTGTATATATTGTGAGAGCACCATCCGCATCATCAGGTCCCTCGCCAGTAGCACTAAATTAGCTTCCCAAACTAATGACATCATACATCATACTCGTAAGTCACTTCGTGACCGTGACATTTGTGACATAACATGTCAAAAATAATATGAGATACTTCGGAAGTACATGTATTTAATACATGTACCCACCCTTCAAGACAGACACTGGTGATATTCATCGATACTACCCTCATAACTCCTGAAGTTCCAAACCAATTTACCATGGCATATACCAATGCTCACGACCTTTTATCGGGTGGAAACGTATCAACAGCACTTTCGAGAAAAGATTCAAAGTCATGGCAGGGAAATGTGCTTCCTTACTTGACCCGGCTCCTGAATAATGCGAACATGACCAAGTTAGCTACTAGATCAAAAACCTTGATCGAATGTGTTGAAAAGTTAGAAGATGCCGTTGCATCTCATACGCAAGCGGAAATTGTGGACGATGTACTCCGTGTCGTCGAGTCGGTCGTTTCGTCCAAGGGCAGTGGTAGACTTTCGAAATTACTTCAAAGCGCGCCGCGTTTTCGTCGAAAGACTTCAATGGCTATTTCTCTGGAAAATAATTTGAAGGAAGTTATGGAAATTTTAAAACCTGCTACTATTTCAAGTGATAATGTTGATGAATTAATGGATGACGAGGCTTGTGATGGAGTGAAAAGTAAAAAACGAAAGCGAGCTAGTGAGAATAATCGAAAAGTTGATGGTGAATCCATTGAGAAGGTAGTAAAAAGAGCCATTCATGACCTTTCCGAACTAGTTCTAGATTCTAAAGAAGCAAATAATTCTTCAATATTGCTTAGAGCTGATTCATCTTTTGCAGATTGTGACAATCTGGATATTATTCTATCAATGGCTCTTCCATCTATCATGCATTTCGCACCCGCTTTTCGACATCGGGATGTTGCTGTAAGTATTTTAAATTGAAAGTTCTTATCTATTATTCGAAACTTTCTCATTATGGACATTTTATTCATAACCTTGTTTATCAAGTATGCTTTATGCTTGAGTTCTTGCCCGAAAGCACCTGAATATATATTTTTGATGGCTGCAAATTGTCCCGCTGTTTGTTCTTGCTTGGTCGCCGGCTGTGTTGATGCGTATTTGATTCTAGTTAAATCGCAAAAGAATTCGACATCTGTGCAATTACGGACCGCCATTAGTTTGTGCTGCAATTCAATTCGAAACATAGCTAGTCTTTCGAAGAGAGTGGCTTTGGAAGTTTCTAGAACACTTACGAGTACATGCAGCTTGATGGTTGGTGTACAAATCGAAATCCTCCTCGAGATTAACCCAAATGCCGCAGCATCAATGGTATCCAAACTATTTAGTTCTCCTCAAAAAAGGTGCAATATCGAAAACGATTCTAATCGCCTGGAAATAGGGAAGAATTTTCAACACCGACGCAAAGTTAATGATAATAAATTTCACCATTTGATGCAGCAAGAATCATACAAATTTGATGTTATGGATATTATCGAAAATGACTCTTCATCAATAATAAAAAGGCTATCACGTCACTTGACCGATATCATTAGTGAGAGACTTGTCTCAAATATTGGGAACGAAATGATTATACTCCGCGCAATTATTTTGACGCTTGGAGCAACTCCTATGAAAAACAAATATGACGTTGCTGACAATATTGAAGTACTGCTAAAGGCAATAGATGAAGTCATGATAAGAGATGACGGTACGGAGTATAATGCAAAGTATCAGCATTATATACTCGCCTTTGCCTCGGCTTCCTTTCCTCATTTGCGGGACGATTGTGATGGAAAGCGTTTGTGCAGAAAAATAGTCATAAGTATTTTGTGTAATCGGGATCCGTCCGACACGTTTGTAGTTAGTGTTATCGTCGCTATCATTGCGAAAGACTTTCCATCATATTGCGTGCTCATGAGAAACTTACTTGTGAACCAATCTAAGGTCAGCACATGGAACATTTTTGATGAAAGTGCATTTGGTTCATTTTTAAATAATATTTTACTCTCAGACGTCGAATCTGAATTGAAAATTATTTGCCAAAAGTCAATAGTCGACAAAGTATTGCTTGTCGATCCACTAGCTTATCTTGGTGCCGCTAATGCTGGCGATGTAAACGAGATGGAACTTTATGCACTGATTCAGACTTCGTTAAAGAGTGACGATTCATGTGAGAAGTTTTGTTCAAACGAAGGTACTGTTGATTTGCTTGAGAAAATCATATCTTATACCCTTCGTAAAAAGCTTCCGTTTCTATCCCCTGTCGACGTGTTAGTGCTTAACGAAAAAATTTGCAGAATCTCATTGATGAATAATGAATATTTGTCGGCATTTGCAAAACTATGCATTTACGTTTATTACTTCCTTAGGATACACGAAATCGATCGTTCGTTCCCATTTGGAGTGGACATTTTTTCGTTATGCTTGGATAAAATCTTAAATCATTGCCAATCATACCGCTTCAGTGAAGACAAATTTCATTTCTACAGGATTTTGTGTAATACGATCATTCGAGTTCACCCTAGTTTGTCAAGTATACGAAAAACGAGAAAACTTCAATTGGATTTAGCTCTGCAGCAAGTAGAGGGGGCAAATATAACGATTAAGCAGGTAATAGAAACAACGAAAATAGCAGTTGAGAGAAATGGAGACGAAAGCTACTCATATAAAGCCCGAGTATTGTATTTTTCTGCGAAAGAAAATGAAGATATATCGTCATCTCTACTAGATCTAGGAGTTTCTTGCGCTCTTTTATCTTCTTCAACTTCAACATCGCCATGCTACACATATGCGAATCTTTGTGAAGACCCATTAGTTGTCTTAAAGTGTCATTTGAATATTTGGAAATCAAATAACTTGTGCTTAATTTTACTTGAAGTATTTGAGGCTATTCTACAAATCAACGAAGATCAACTGAATTTGAAAATACAGAGTGGACGAGATGCTATCACAGCAGAGCAATACCTTGTTTCACGCGATGCAATAGTTGTCCGAACGTTGCTGTTTTTGATTTGTGAACCTTCAACTGAAGAGGCAGGTTCCGTATTTGAGGCGAAATCATGCAGGAACGCGATTTTAAAAGTACTTCGCAAAATTATCTCTCTGAGGAAAGGACTTGTATTTTCGATCATAAAACAAGATATATCTGAAGCATTCCTTAATGTTATAGTTCATTCTGTACCAGAAGCGGCGCAAGATTCAGATTTATTTGTTTCAATGCTTCAAGATCAGTCAGCTCCAATCGTTTCGCGACTCAAAGTTGCAGATGCTTCTTTTCGAATTGTCGCATTAAACGGAAACAATAAAGTATGTGATGAGGAGCTAGCTCAGAAGCTCGTGTTTGCCGGTATGACAGTAATGATAAATTCCTTCTATATTGCTCAAGGTGCAGTGGGAATAGCTGCGGAAATATTGCGTGCGGACGACTCAGAGGTTGACGTTTGTCGGCTTTGTCGCGATACGATTTTGCGAATGGTTCGCCATATGGAGAAGATTAGTTGCCACAGAGAAGCGTTGAAACACGAGTGTTCAATTGCCCTTGCTAAAGTATCTGAACTTTGCAAGCAAAACGAAGGGGATCGTAATTCACCGTTCATACGTTCAATGTCGGAAGCAACGACTAGAGCAATAAACGTGTTAGGCGGTCGAGTTCATGCATAGAATGACGTTTAGTTTATTGATTGCACCAGGAAGTGGCAAATCTATACCAAATTTTGAGTGATCTCGTATTTTTGTAATCTATGCTTATCGACAGAGGGTGACGTCTCTATGCTTAGAGGGTGACGTCTTTATGCTCACATTCTACTCGAATGCATTAGGATCTCCTTAAGAACGACTTCAAGCTTAATCTCGATTGGGTACTCAACCTTCGCATGGTTGTTATTCGAAACTCGTAACTTCCTCCCAACCCTCGACTAAAGACAACATTAGATTCCCGCAAACGCACGAAGACGATTACTAAAAAAGCAATCCCTAAAGTAACCAAAAAAGAGAAGTAATGAGTTTCAGACCCATAAAACGAGACAAAAGTTTCAAGTCATCATAGCTTCATTTTAGTCTTTGTCGCATCAAATTGCGCTCAGAACAGATCTTGGTATAATTAGACAAGTAATCATTACTACGCCGTTGACTTGCTTACAAGTTTCAAACATAGAACTTACAAAAGAATTTCTCTTTTACGACAAAATAATTAGAACTCAATTGTAACTACTTTCTCTGGAGAGCAAATCTTTTCCATTGGAAAGTCGTGACGTGATGTAGGAATGCGACGCTCTTCGAGCAGCTGCGGCGAAAGGCACGCAGCAACCAATCGTGGCGTTGGTCTATGTGTATTGTCCGCATGATCATTATTACTTCTTATTTTGGCAATGAAACGGTCATAATAACCTTTTCCTTGGCCTAGACGTGCCCCAGTAGCATCAAAACAAACACCAGGTACGATCAGCAAATCAATATCATTTGTCTTGGCCACAATAGACTCTGAACTTGTACAAATGGGTGGTTCAGGGATGCCCCATTTATTCTTTGGCCACACATTCCATATTTCATCTGTCGAACCGACCCTAGAACCCTCCGATAGCTTCAGTTGAATCATCTCTGTGGGAGAAGGCGCAACTCAAGTTATTGAGGTTTTGCGGAAGGGCAATATTCATTTCGACGAAAAAACTAAGAACGTACCCATATCGCAATGTTCAAAGTCTAATCCAACTCTTGGAACATAAACAACCTTTCCGTCCTCCTCAATTGACCTCTTAAGAATTCCTCTAGTATCAATCTCATTTGCAGGCATCGAAAGAAATAAACCCACAGTCTTTGCGGACTTGTACTCATCAAGGCGCACTAAATTGTCCCAAACCATCTCGCTTTGGCGCTTGAGCTCATCCACGGGAAGAAGCCGTACCTTTGCACGAATTTCTTTTCGGAGCTTTTGCTTCTCAGATCGAATGTCATCAGCAGTCGTCGAGTGTTTCTGAAGTGATGATGACATTCTTTGAATGAAAAGCAGCCTCTGAGTGGTCGCCAATTTTGCAGGAACGAACGATAATGTGGAAGCGATAATATTGGAGATCTTAATTGTGAGTAAACGTATTTAATATAGAAGGGGAGTAAAATTATATCATGTTTTATTTGGAAATGATCCGAGTTGACTGCGGGATAATATGTCACATGTCACATGTCATGCATTCTCGACTCTCAACTACATGAATGTGAGGATTTTAAAAATAGATTTACCGGCAGAGAGAGAGGGTCTACTTTGTGCGAATGGCTGTGATTCAATGATGGCTTATTTTAATTGATTAGGCGTTAGGGAATAAACGGTTAGATTAGGATTTAGATACCGATATTAGGATTTAGATACCGGTATATGAAGAGTGACAGAGTGTGTTCAAAATTACCACAGAGCTGATTCGACCTACGGGACTTGTTATTCAATACAAAATTGTCGATGATCATTTCATGTAATATAATGCAATTGTATGAATCCTTTTTTGTTGGAAAGAAGAGTGTAGGTAAGCCATCACAGATTCGAACTACGGACATTTTCATTACTAATGAAGCGCCTACATTGCGGCTGTATGTGAAGACTGAAGTCATCATTTTTTGTATGATTGCATAGATAATTCTTTTCTTTAGAGAGTACATGTACGTAGCCACATCGCAGATTTATATTACGCACCTTATCTTTACTAATAAAATGCTAAGCCGACTGAGCTAGTGCGGCTTAATGCGACGACGATAGTTATCATTTCGTTTTGTATCCTATGACCGCATTTTGCAAACCATATTTATATCACATCGCAGGTTTGAACTACGACCCTCTTTATTACTAATGAAATGCTCTACCACCTGAGTTAGTGAGGGTAAATTTAGTGGCTATGTTTATCATTTTATTTAGTTATATGATTAAATGGAGACATCGCTTTTACTTTTACTTTCCAGAAAACGCCACAAAACATTTCAAAGTTTTTACAGGCCACGTCGTAGATTAAAACTACGGACCTTACTTTTTATAGAAAACGCCACAAAACATTTCAAAATTTTTACTGGCCACGTCGTAGATTAAAACTACGGACCTTACTTTTTATAGAAAACCCGCAAAACGTTTCAAAGTATTTACTAGCCACATAGTAGATTCGAACTACGGACCTTTTGATTACTGATGAAGAGCTCAACGAACTGGGCTAATGCGGCTGATTATGATTCCCTCTTGTGTCATTTTTTATTCTGATTTTGGGGGTAATGCTTAGTTTTAGGAAAAGTAAAAGTGAAATACGATAGCCACATCGCAGATTCGAACTACGGACCTTTTCATTACTAATGAAGTGCTCTACCAACTGAGCTAATGCGGCTGAATATGACTCCCCTTTGTACTATTTTGTTTTATATTCACATTGTAGGGACAATGCTTAGTTTAGGAAAAGTAAAATTGAAAGGAACGAAGCCACATCGCAGATTCGAACTGCGGACCTTTTCATTACTAATGAAGTGCTCTACCAACTGAGCTAATGCGGCTTCCGACAATGCAGAATCACTAGAATATTATCAATATTAATTTGATATGTTTTTTAAACAATATTATTTTCATCAACACAATCATGAGCTCGAAATCGATCTTGTTTCAAATTCGATGCATTTCAGTTTTTCGAATGTACAACATGTGCACAAAATTCTGATGTTCTGTGTGTGTGTGCAAACTACAAAACGACCAATACCCAATTTGTACATAATTTTTCATGTTTTCACTTTTTTCACAGTTTTTCAGCTTATTTTTCAGTCGTGGAAGAACTAAACTCAATCCTTAAATTACTTAAGACCAAAGTCTAATATAGAGATGTCGACAAAACTTTTCACAAGACTGGAATTCGATACGAACTTTGAATCTCTAAGCGTTGAGTTGGACTCGGGCTTTTTTGGTGAGCTATTTTATATTTTGAAAATCTTTCTGGCGCGCATTGCAAAACGCCCTTCACATATTTCAGCTCGAAAGTGCCTTACAGCGCTTTGAAAAATATATAACTAAAGAACAATCCTTGCAACAAAAAGAATCAAAACATCCTTTCACTAATGCTTTCGGTCAGTAAGGAAAATATAATGTAAGTTTACCCATAGAATGGGGTGGAATTATTCCATCATCTCGATGAGCACATGTTTACACATCTTCATTCGCGTTAACCCGCGAGCATAGCATGGTCGCGCCGGCCTGCTCATATTCCGAACTGGGTAATTTTGTTGACACAACGCATGGTTACACGCCTGCCAGAGATTACTTTGGAATAAAATTAAAGGGCACAACCGACGAGACCTTCACAAATTCCTCTTAAATAAATCATCAACTTTTCAACCACCAACTTCCTCCAGCGATTAAAACATGCGATTACGCCTTTCCCTGTGTTGTAATTAATTGATGTAGGTATTTTTATAATTGAGTCAAAATTTGAAAATTTTGTGGGCTTGCCGCGTTCTTTCGGTTCGCGACTGGGTTGAAATCGATCCTTTTTCGGGATAAGGACAGTCTGTCTACGCCCTCTTTATTGCGTTTACTGATCGAATTAACAAAAATCTATTGTCTCTGAACGTCCTCAATTTATCTTGTTAGCTTAACGCGTTGAGAATTAATTTCTGCATCAAAAGGAGATATAGAGTGGCTTGCACTCGTAATCCTCTTTACATCTCCTCTAATTTTTTCTCAACAATCATACTTTATTATACCTGAAACTATATCTTAACCATTGTTTTTTGTTGCTCCTATAGAACTGAAAAATAGTGGATATTGAACATTTGAAGTCGAACAGAATTTAACAGCTTGGGGCATCTTTGACGCGGCAAATTGTTCCAAGCATTATTGTTGCTGTTCAATTGTAGCTAGCTGCACTCAACAAATATCTTTGTTTCTCCGTGAGCTGTAACGATTGTTATTTACCTCTGAGTTTAAAGAGGTATAACGTGTATTAATCAATCGTTCGGCCGGAAGCAAAGAAGAAAATTTTAGTTATATAGATTTCTACATTAAGTCCCTGCTGCGTCACAGCATGAACGACGGTGATCTGCCTTCAAGTCCGCCATTATCCTCGGATAACGTTGAAAATCGTCAATTGGAAGGTAATGTCAACCAAGCGGGAGCTGGTTCATTGCCTGGTGGTGGACCAACTGGAAGAGTAGATATAAATGTTGGAACAATTAGTGGAGGCGCGAACGATGCATCGTCATCTCATCCGCAGCATCCTGTCCATCCAATGTCCATGTATCCACATATGAATCCAATGATGATGCCACCAGAGGGGTATGCAATGCCACCAATAATACCTGGTTATCCCCCAGGCAGCGATTTCTATCATCAACCCTATCCTCACCATCCTTTGGCGCACCCACCTCCGCAATATCCATACCCACCAATGCATACTCCCTACACAAATCCATATTTTCATCAACAGGTACAACAACAAGTAATGATGCCAGAAAGTGAGGTTACGTCATATTCTCAAGCGACCTCCACGGCTGCTTTTGGAAAGGCAAAAAAGGCAGGGACTGGGAAACGACCGAGAGGGCGACCGAAAGGTAGTACAAATAAGGGGAAACCGAAACGGCCGTTGTCAGCTTATAATCTATTTTTTAAAGAAGAGAGAGCGAGGATACTTCAATCTATACCAGGGGAACATGATGTGGAATCTGACAGAAAGCCAAGTGCATCAGGAGAGGCAAAAGAAAAGAAGAAGCCTCACGGAAAAATAAGCTTTGAGAAATTGGCAAAAATGATTGCGTCTAGATGGCAAGCACTTTCGCAAGAGGAACTTCAACCATACGCAAAACGAGCAAAAGTAGAGGCAGACAGGTATAAAAAGGAGCTGGAAGCATGCAAAGCCAAAGAAGAGGCTGTCTCTATAAAGGAACAGAAAACGAAAGATAATCGAACACAGGCGAACGAATATGAAACGGCTGAACATATCTATTTTCCTACAACTCATCACCCAGCTTCTACTTATCCTCCTATTGCACCAGGCTCTATGGTACTTTCGACAATGCCACCACATGCTCCTCTATCTCATCCAACGCAACCAATCGGTCATAGTATACAAGAACAGTCTCAAACAGAAAGTAGTGCGCATGCAAAAGCAAGATTGATGTCCGATGTTGATCACGGAAATGATGATCCTTCGGTCCCAGGATGGGCACCACCTCATATATCACCTATACGCTTCGGAAATCCTGCCCACAATCCCCAACCGTATTCTCAAAATCCTACGGTAGTGAGAATTGGTGTACAATCAGAAGCTAGCGATACACCCTCGACCAAACCTGGAGAGAAAGTAAGTGTAATGGGACATGCTATTGATGGTCCCAAATCTTTCGTCTTGGGCCCGTCTGGTTATGCACCGGCTGCGGACCAAGTCAATGATCCATCTTTTTCCAATATTTTTCATGATGCTGGAGCCGCATTTTTTGACAGCCCAACTAACTCAGAGAGTGGCGATAAAAGAGACCACAAGATGCAAAAAGATGATTAAAACA